>Ga0082335_1004705_pt1 | contig 20027 bp, 19 predicted proteins | sample Subgrocontami58m_FD_72375 | JGI IMG/M metagenome (GOLD analysis project Ga0082335, IMG submission 72375) | Subsurface groundwater microbial communities from S. Glens Falls, New York, USA - GMW37 contaminated, 5.8 m (SPADES assembly) (version 2) ... | reverse complement strand
GCTCGCCCGCCACGGCTAGTGATTTGACAGGTTCACCCTCACCCTGCCCCTTCGGCTGGCTCAGGGCAGGCTCTCTCCCAGCGGGAGAGGGCACCGCTACCCCCTCGCCCCTTGGGAGAGGGGACTGGGGTGAGGGCGCGGGCGGCGCCTCGCCCGGCGCCAGCAGGTAACCGACGAGCCCGCCCACGGGCGCAACCTGCCCCTCGGCCAGGACGGCGTGCAGGATGCCCGATTCGATGGCGGGCACCTCGAAGTTGATCTTGTCGGTGGCGACCTCCATGAGGGGCTTGCCCTTCTCGACGGGCTGACCGGGGGGCACCAACCAGCGGGCGACGGTGCCCTCGGTCATAATGTCGCCCAGCTTGGGCATCAGGATGGGTGTGGGCATTGACCAAGCTCCTGCTAGGATCCGAACCTAGTGTCCTGTCCGTGAAATGCGGCGCGTGCTCGGTGGAGCGCCAAGGATCGGCATGCGCTCCGCTCCCGTCATTCCGGCGGAAGCCGGAATCCAGGGGCCTCGTTACAGGATCTCATCACCCAAGTCCCGCCAGACCGGGTTACTCTTCTCAATCAGCTCCAGTTTCCAGGCACGTTTCCATTCCTTCAACGCCTTTTCCCGTGCAACGGCGGCTTCCATAGTCGCGTGGACTTCATACCAGACCAGCGTATGGACATGGTAGCGGTTGGTAAACCCCTCCACCAGTCCATGCTTATGCTGCCACACACGCTGAGGCAAATTGGAGGTCACACCAACATAAAGGGTGCCGTTGCGCTTGCTGGCCATCAGGTAGACACATGGTTGCTTCATGGTTCCTTTTTGCATGACCCACGCTTGGCCTGGATTCCGGCTTTCGCCGGAATGACAGGAACTGGTGATCTCGGTCATGATGTCGCCCAGCTTGGGCATCAGGATGGGGGTAGGCATCAGACTACGGCCTTCTGCTTAATTTGCTGCACCTGCAAAATGAAATCACGGATCTCTGCTGGCAGGTTCTCACCGTCCACAGCCCCAATCACAACTGCTCTAGTGCGGACGCCATCCGGCCACCGCACGGTCTGCCAGGTGCCAGAGTAGGAGCGTTCAAAAGCTTGCTTGCCAATTCCAGGTTTTCCTCCACCAATCTTGCCACTGTGGGCAACGTTGGTGCAACCATCATCGCCTTCCACAAAGAACCCAGCACAACGCCGGTTGATGCCCTCCAGGGGCGGATTGATCTCACATACGATTGTCAGGCTGTTTTGGCTGTTAGGGTTTTCGAGTCCAAAACAACACCAGTAACGATTGTCCGCCAGCTCCAGCAACGACCAGAAACGCTCTTCAGGGCGCCAATACACGGGGTAGGAGCCACCGCCGCCTTGGTAACCGACCTCCCGCCGGAATTCTTGTGCGTCGCGTCTCAGGCGCTCCGAAAAGGCATCAAACGCTTGCCTGATCGGATTCCTGCTGGTCAATGGCCGCATGGTCCCCCCTCCGCGCGCGCCAAAATGAGCCCAGAATCTACCCCATAATCCCCTTCACGGTGTCCACGACCTTCTGGGGGGTGGGGACGTAGGCCTGCTCCAGGCCGCGGCTGAAGGGCACCGGGGTGTGGGGGGCGGTGATGCGCTTGACCGGCGCCGCCAGGTAGTCGAAGGCCTGGTCGGCGACCAGCGCCGCGATGTCGGTCGCCAGGGAGCAGCGCGGCGTGTCCTCGTCCACCACCACCAGCCGCTGGGTCTTCTTGACCGAGGTCAGGATCGCCTCGTCGTCCATGGGCGAGAGGCTCAGCAGGTCAATCACCTCGGCGTCCACGCCCTCCTTGGCCAGGGCGGCGGCGGCGTCGAGGCAGACCGTGGTCATCAGCGAGATGCCCACCAGGGTCACGTCCTTGCCCGGCTTGAGGACCCGCGCCTTGCCGATGGGCCAGGTGTAGGGCTCCTCGGGCACGGGCCCCCGGCGGCCCAGCAGCCGCTTGTGGTCGCAGACGATGACGGGGTCGTCGTCGCGGATGGCGCTGATGAGCAGCCCCTTGGCGGTGTAGGCGTCGGAGGGCGCCACGACCTTGAGGCCGGGCAGGTGGGTGAGCATCGAGTACAGCGTCTCCGAGTGCTGGGCGGCGGAGCCCACGCCGGCGCCGATGCGGGTCATGATGGTGAGGGGCATCCTGCTCTTGCCGCCGAACATGTAGCGCATCTTGGCGGCGTTGTTCATGATCTGGTCCAGGCAGCAGCCCATGAAGTCAATGAACATCAGGTCGGCCACGGGCCGCATCCCGGTGGCGGCCGTCCCCACGGCGGCGCCGATGAAGCCGGCCTCGCTGATGGGGGTGTCGCGCACCCGCTCGGCGCCGAACTCCTGTATGAGGCCCTTGGTGGAGCCGAAGGGGCCGCCCCAGGCGTCGGTAAAGCCGGGGCGCCCCGCGGCGCCGGCGATGTCCTCGCCCATGATGATGACATTAGGGTCGCGGCGCATCTCCTCGCGCAGGGCCTCGCGCTCGGCCTCGCCGTAGGTAATCTGGCGGGTGGTCGTGGTTGTGGTCATCGGCGGCTCCTTAATCCCCTCTCCCTCGAAGGGAGAGGGCTAGGGTGAGGGTGAACCCTCGTTTAGGGTCTCGCCTTCCCCCTCCCTCCAGGGGAGGGAAAACGGCGCGCCCCTACACCTTGCTACGCGGGTAGCTCACATACACGTCGGTCAGCAGGTCGTCCAGGCTGGGCGGCGGGCTGTCCTCGGCGAAGCGGACCGCCTCGTCCATCAGGCTGTAGGCCCGCTTCTCCTCCGCCTCCAGCTCCTGCGCCGTTAGCCACTTGCCCTCGATGGCCCGCTTCTTGAAGCTGGCGATGGCGTCGCGCGCCCGGTAGCCGTCCTCCTCCTCCTTGGTGCGATAACGGTGGGGGTCGTCGGCCAGGAAATGCCCGAAGTAACGGTAGGTCTTGCACTCCAGCAGCGTCGGCCCCTCGCCCCGGCGCGCCCTCTCGACGGCTTGCCCCGCCTTTTCGTAGACGTCGAGCACGTCCATGCCATCGGCGATCACCCCGGGGATGTCGTAGCCAGCCGCGCGCCGGGCGATGTCCTTCACGGAGGTGGAGTACTCAACCGGGGTGCTCTCGGCGTACAGGTTGTTCTCGCAGACGTAGATGACCGGCAGCTTCCAGATGGCGGCGAGGTTGAGGGACTCGTGGAACGTGCCCTGGTTCGAAGCGCCGTCACCGAAGAAGGAGACCGACACCTGCCCCTGCCCCCGCAGCTTCGCCGTCAAGCCCGCGCCCGTGGCCAGGGGCAGGTTGGAGCCCACCACCCCGTTGGCGCCCAGCATCCCTTTAGAGACGTCGGCGATGTGCATGGAGCCGCCCTTCCCCCGACAGACGCCGTTGGAGCGTCCGAAGAGCTCCGCCATCATCCCTTTCACGTCCACGCCCTTGGCGATGCAATGGCCATGGCCACGGTGCGTGCTGGCCACGAAGTCCCGGTCTGTCAGGTGGGCGCAGACGCCGCTGGGCACCGCCTCCTCGCCGATGGAGGAGTGGCCCCCGCCGATGGGCTTGCCGGCGTTCACCTCCTGCATGTGCCGTTCCTCAAAGGCCCGGATGGTCGCCATGGTGCGGAAGAGCCACAGGAGAGTCGCCCGCTCAGGTACTGCCATCGCCCACCTCTTCCTATCTGTTAACCAGCCGCCGCAGCCGGGGCCATGCTAACAACGGCCCACCAGGTTGTCAAACTACCCCTTGGCGCGCGTGAGAATATGGGTTATACTGCCGCAAGTGTTGCCGATGAAGATCTTCTTCGATGTGGACCTGACTCTCATCTACGTTGATGCTGTGCAGGACTGCCTGCGCCCCGGCGTACGCGAGACCTTCGAACGCCTCATCGCCCTCGGCCACCACGTCTACGTCTGGTCCGCCGGCGGTGAAGAGTACTCCCGGCGCATCGTCCACAAGCACGGACTGGCTGACCTGGTGGTGGACTGCTTCGACAAGGACGTCACCGTCCCTCTCAAGCCCGACTTTGTGGTGGACGACGACTGGCACATCGTGAAGAAGTACGGTGGCCACACCGTGAGCGCCTATCGCGAGCTGGACGATAACGACGGCGAGATGCTCCTGGTCCTGGAGGCGGTAAACACCCACCGCGGCCTGGGCCCGCCCTAAAGCCCCCGCCCTCTGTGTCCACCCGCCGCTGGCGGGCTTGCGCTTGTCCCTTGAGGGTAGCCGTGCCCGAGGTCAGACTGGGGTGTCGTGGCTTGGGGAGGTTACTCTAGCTCTCTGCGGCGATGGCGTTGCGAGGGCAGAAAAAAGCGGCCAGCTTCACCTTGCGGCCCAGGGATTCCTCCAACTCCTCTTGCAAGAGCACCAGCCGCCCGTCCGGCCCTAGCTTGAACACCTCCGGCGCGTGCTTCTGGCAGAGGCCACAATTGTTGCACTTGTTGCGATCAACCAGGACCTTCATCGACCTGCCCTGAGAACACCGGCACTGTCCATCACTCCAGGATGACCAGCACGTCGCCTTCCTGCACCGAGTCTCCCACCTTGACCTTCACTTCCTTCACCTTCCCCGCTCTGGGGGAGGCGACGGGGATTTCCATCTTCATGGACTCCAGGACGACCAGCTCCTGCTCCTCGCTCACCGAGGCCCCGGGCTGCACTAGGACCTGGAACACACTGCCTACCATAGGTGCGGTCACTGGAGTCACGCTATCACCTCGCTCCTGTATAAGCCTGAAGGCAGGACGACAATAGAAAATGGCGCGTCGGCGCGCCAACCCACAACCACGCTACCCATATATCACAGCTAGGGGACCAAACTCAATAGCGGCGGCGACCTCAGGGCCGCGGCGACGCGGCCCGGCGTGCCAGGGTCTCCTTCGCCTTGACCAGCTCCGTGATCGCCCAGTTGGCCATGGTGGGCACTCCCAGCTCCTGGCCTAGCTGGACCAGAGCCCCATTGAGCGCGTCGATCTCGGTGCGCTTCCCCCGCCTGATGTCCTGGAGCATGGAGGACTCGTGGGCAGCCGTCGGGGGCACCATCGCCCCGTAGAACGCCGCGCGGTACTCCTGGGCCGAGCCCCACGGCAGGTTTATCGCCTTCTTGTGGGCGACAGCCAGCCCTTCGTCTATCACCTGGTTCATGATGGCGCGGGTGTGCTGCTCTTCCGCCAGCTTGCCGTAGGGAAGCTCCAGCACCGCCGAAAGGCCGTTGAGGGAGCAATTGTAGAGCACCTTGCCCCAGATGTAGCCCTCGATCGTGTCGGTGACATCGCACGGGATATGGGCGACGTCGATGGCCTTGGCCAGCCGCCTTATGGCCACCTTGTCGGCGTCCTTGGCGGGGCTCCCTAGCAGCACCTTATCGGCGTAGACCGTAACCTTCACGGTGCCCGCGTGCAACAGCTCGGCCCCGAAGATCACCCGCCCGCCCACCGTGCGCCTGGGACCCACGGCAGCCGCGATGGCCTCCAGGTTACCAAGCCCGTTTTGCAGGGAGACGACCAGGGTATCTTTCTTGACCAGATCCCTTACCTGGACCAGGGCGGCCGCGGTGTCGTGGGCCTTGGTGGTGATAAGGATGACGTCGAAATCGCGGCTCTTAGCCTGGGATATGGTCGGGAAAGCCGCCACCTTCGACACCGCGTGGTGACCCCAGATGCCCTCGACGGTCAGACCGCCACGGGCCACCGCCTCCATGTGCGCGCGCCGGCCCACCAGGGTAACCTCGTGGCCCGCCGCCGCTAGGAAACCGCCAAAGACGCTCCCCAAGGCCCCCGCGCCCATGACGAGTATCTTCATCGTCTTCCCCGAACGATTTCAAAAACTAGCTCTAATCCCTGCGCTCATTCTCTTTCATGTTCGCTCAAAGTGCAAGACGCGACCAAAACCCACGGCCCGCGTCGCTAGGGGAGTGGTGGCCGAGGGCATCCTCAGGGGGAAGAGCCAGGTCGAAGAAAACAGACTTGCGCAAGGCCGGGTGGCGGCTAGTCCAGAATCCATCTGGTGCCCAGGGTGGGGGTCGAACCCACAAGGGCCGAGGCCCAGCGGATTTTAAGTCCGCCGCGTCTGCCTGTTCCGCCACCTGGGCAGCGAGAGGGGGGACAACAAATGCCCAGGCACGTTCCCCTGGGCTGTTGTTAGCGTGGAGGCGACGAGCGGATTCGAACCGCTGAATAGGGGTTTTGCAGACCCCCGCCTTAACCACTTGGCTACGTCGCCATGAAATTGGAGCGGAAGACGGGATTTGAACCCGCGACCCTCTCCTTGGCAAGGAGATGCTCTACCGCTGAGCCACTTCCGCCCCGTATCCCAGAGGGTCTTTCGACCCTGGTGTAAAGCAGGTGATAGGCTACCCTCAGGCTGCCGGCCAACTCCCCGGGCAACTCTAGTTCTGACCCCTTGGATTGTAACATCGCTGCTGGTGCCGAGGAGGAGATTTGAACTCCTATGGGGTTACCCCCACTGCCCCCTCAAGACAGCGTGTCTACCTAGTTCCACCACCTCGGCAAGCCCACGGCTATAGCCCTGGCAGGAGCGCGAGGATTCGAACCCCGGACCGGCGGTTTTGGAGACCGCTGCTCTACCAACTGAGCTACGCTCCTGTGTGGTTAGCACGCGGTAGTATACCGTCCCCCAGGAAACAGCGTCAAGCGAACCCGGCCTGCCCCCTGGCTTGCACGGCCCTCTGGGGGCCATATTAGGGAGCGCCATCCTAGTCTTAGGGCAACGCCCGTTCCTGATATTATGGGGCCGCGGACAGCCGGCACGCCTGGCGAGATGAGGTGATTCGTGCCTGAGATCCCGGACCTGGAGAATGTAAAGAGCTTCCTGGAACAGCACATACTCGGGGTGGCGATCCAGGGAGCGGAGACGCCGCGGGGCTGGGTCATCCGCTACCCGACCGCCCTGGAGTTCGCCCGCACCCTGGAGGGCGACGCGGTACAGTCGATCGCCCGGCGAGGCAAATTCCTATTGTTCGGCCTCCGCAGCGGTCATCTCCTCGCCATCAACTCCATGCTCACCGGTCGTCTCCAGTACCGGGAAGGGCAGCCCAAGAAGGTGCACAAACGCACCAACTTCATCCTTCACCTGGCCGATGGGCACGACCTTCTTTACTACGACCAGCAGAGCATGGGCAAGGTGTACCTGGTGCCCGCCGACCGGCTAGACCTCATCCCCAACTTCTCCAAGATGGGGCCCGAGGCCCTGGAGATGTCACTGCTGGAGTTCCAGGAGCGGCTGCGGAAACGGCGGGGGATGGTGAAGCCCATCCTTACCGATGCGGAGTTCATCGCCGGCATCGGCAACGCCTACGCCGACGAGATCCTCTGGGAGGCCCGGGTCCACCCCCACAAGAATGCCGCCTCCCTCAGCGCGGAGGAGGTGGAGCGGCTTCACACCGCCATCGGGAGCGTGTTGCGCTGGGCCATCGGGATCGTCGGCGAGGAGATGCGCGGCGACATCGATAGAAAAGTCCGGGACTTTTTGCGGGTGCACCGCAAGGGAGGCGAACCATGTCCGCGCTGCGGACATGCCATCTCGGAGATCGCCGTCCGCGACCGTGTCACCAGCTTCTGTCGCCAGTGCCAGCCCGAGGTGCCACAACACCACCTGGGCCTGCGCTCAGGGCGTGCCGGTGGTGGCGTGAGCGGAGCGCAGCCGACTCCTTAAGTCTGGGGCACGCCCTCCTTTGGCCGGTGTATAATTAGAAATCCACTGCGGGTGGGGTTGGCGATGAAAGACGAGATCCGGGCGGCCCTGGGGGCGCGGCAAAAGATGGCCATACCCAGCCAGGACGGCTACGCCCACGCCGGGGTGCTGCTACTCCACTACCAGAAGGCGGGCGCAGACCACATCCTGTTCACCAAGCGCACCAGCCGGGTGGAGCACCACAAGGGGGAGATTTCCTTCCCCGGCGGGGCCCGGGACCCTGAGGATGGCAGCATCCTCGCCACCGCCCTACGCGAGACCGCGGAGGAGCTGGGGGTGAGGGCGCCGGATGTAGAAGTGCTGGGGGAGTTGGACGACATCAGCACCCTCTCCTCGCGCTTCATCATCTCGCCCTTTGTGGGCACCATCCCCCACTCCTATGGCTTTAGGCCCAGCGCAATCGAGATCGCGGAGGTGCTGGAGGTGCCGGTGGCGACCCTGCGAGACCCCGCTCACGTGCGGGTGGACTTCCCAGTCCGCGGTGGCAGCTATCCCACGCTTGCGTACCTCTACGGCGAGAACGTGATCTGGGGCGCCACCGCGCGCATCCTCAAGCAGTTCCTGGACCTGGTGTACGGCTGATGCCCACGCCTGCCAACCGCGACTTGGACCTGTACCTGACGCAGCTGGAGAGCGAGCTAAAGCGCTTCCCCGCGGCCGTGTCCACAGAGTTCGGGCGGGTTTCCACCCAGGTCCGGGCGCGGCTGTCGCCCCTGGACTTCAGGAGCTGGGCCAGCGAGGGCGCGGCCCTGGCGGGCCATTCCTTTCGCTCCTGGGAGGCTGCGGCCGAGTACTACCGGGCAAGCCTTCCCCTGGTGGAGCAGCTGGAGCTCCGGGACCTGCTGCGCTGGGCGCGCTTGGGCAAGCAGATCGCCCAGGAGTCCTCCGCCGTGTCCGCCGCCTATTTCCGGGCCAGCCCGGGCACCCTGGGTCTGATCAACGCCCTGCAGCTAGACGAGTGGGTCGGCCTGGGCCGACGGCTCTATAAGGGCACCTGGCGCTCGGGTAGCCTGGCCTGCCGCTTCTTCGAGGCGAGCCCGCGGCTGTTCAAGAACCTGTCCCTAGAGGAGGCCGCGCGCTTCATCACCTTCTTAGAGGAGCTCTCCTTCCGTTCCTACGATATCGCCACGGAGTGCCTGACCCTGGCGGAGGAGGTGTTCCCCGCCATCGAAAGCGAGGACCGGGCGGAATTCCTCTCGCTGGCCCTGATGATCGTCGAGGCCAACTGGGTGGATGCCAAGCCCTACTTTGAGGCCGGGCCCAGGGTGGTATCCAGGGTGGACAAGGAACAGCGGGGTCGCTTCTTCAGCCTCGGGCGGCACACCGCCGAGCTATCGGCCCGCCAGGCCCTCTCCTTCATCGTGGACGGCTCCCGGGTGCTGGGCGAGGTGGACAGCCTCCTCCACGGCCGGATACTAGAGCTCTACGCCGATCTGCTGGAGCAGTCGCCGCCCTCAGCCCTGGAGTTCATCAAGAGCACCCCCAGGGTCCTGGAGAAGGTGAGCGCCAAGGACCTGGAGGCATGGTACCAGGAGGGCGTGCGCATCCTGGCGGAGAACCCAGAGGGCGGCGAGGCCTATTTCCGCCTGGAGTCCAGCCGGGGGGAGCAGGTGTTGGAGACCCTCTCCGGCACCGTGGAACTGGAGAGGGTGAAGGAGGTCTTGCGGCTGTACTGCAAGGGCCTGACGGGGAAAAACGTCCAGCTCTTGCCCACCCAGAGCCTGACCGACAAGGGCATCGGCTGGGTGTCCCAGGAGCGCCCTTCCACCGAGGGGACCGCCGTCTTCTTGCCCCCGACGGTGGAGCGTTACTCCACCAAGGCCGATAACTTCGGCTGGTACAAGGTGATGTCCACCCACCAGGCCGCGCACTTGGAGTTCGGCTCCTTCGACTTCGCCTTTGACCGCCCCGCCAGTCTGTTCGAGAACCTCCGGCCGGCGCTAGCCGAGGCTGCCGGACAGGCCCAGCGTCAACCCCTGACCCCACTGGAACGATTCTTTGACTTGTTTGAAGACCGGCGCCTCGCGCTGGACCTTTTCACCATCGCTGAAGACACCCGCATTGACGCCATGGTCAAGCGCGAATACGGAGGTATCCGGCGCCCCTACCAGCGGGTCCAGCGGGACGAAATTGAGCAGCGACCCACCATTGAAGAGAAGCCGCTGCGGGAGGCCTTCGTAGAGATCCTGGTGCGCGTCAGCCTCCATGCCGGGGCGCGGCTGCTGGTCCCCAAGGCCATCAGGGCGCTGGTCCTCGCTGCGCGCAAGGTCCTGGGCGATCTCCAGGCGGAGGCGGGGCGCGTGGAGGACAGCACCGAGGCGACGATCCTCCTCTACGCCCTGGCGGCCCAGGTCCCCAACGTCCCGGCGGCGCCCGATGAATGGGAGGAGATGGACCTGGACCAGCCGGAAGAGCCGGGCGAGCAGCTGGACCTCTCCATGGAGGCCATGAGCCAGCTCGGGCAGGCTGCCAGCCAGCAGGTCGACTCCACCCAGGAGCAGCAGCCCTACGAGAGCCCTGAGCAGGTGGAGTTCCGGGGCGACTTCAAGCCGGAGCTGGTGCAGCTGCTGGCCCGCCTGCGGGAAGGGGCCCAGCAGGAAGGCCAGGACCAGATGCAGGGGCTGACACCGGAGGCCTTGCAGGCCCTGGCCGAGAAGAGCGCCGAGATCGAGATCTCGCAGCTGTCCGAGGGGGAGGTGGAGCGCTCGGCCGGCCTGTTCGTCTCCAACATCATGGACGAGCTGGCCCAGCAGAAGCCCCTCTTTCCCCTTCCCCACCAACCTCGGCGCAAGCGCTCCCAGGAAGAGGACAACGGCCAGCCCCTGGATATCCACGATGCCCAGACCTTCCTCTACGACGAGTGGGACTTCCGCGCTGGAGACTACCGGCCGCGCTGGTGTGCCGTGCGCGAGAAGGTGGTGGAGGAGGGGACCGTGGAATTCTACGAGCGCACCCTGGAAAGCCACGCTGTCCTGGCCACCCAGGTCCGGCGTCAGTTCGAACTGATCAGCCCCGAGGTCTTCCGCAAGATCAAACGGCTGCCCGACGGGGAGGAGTTCGACCTGGACGCGGTCATCGACTCCATCATCATGCGCCGCGTCGGCCAGAGCCCCAGCGAGAAGGTCTACTGGCGCCGCAACAAGGTGGAGCGCGATGTGGCGGTGGTCTTCTTGCTGGACATGAGCGCCTCCACGGCAGAGGCGGTGGAGGAACGTCGTAAAGAGTCCCAGGACTGGGACTTCCCCGACGACCCGCGCCAATACCTGGCGTGGCTCAAAGCGCGCCGGGCCGAGGAGTCACGGCGCCAGTACAAGCGGATCATAGACATCGAGAAGGAGTCCATGGTTCTGCTGGTTCGCGCCCTGGAAACCACGGGGGACACCTACGGTATCTATGGCTTCTCGGGCTATGGCCGCGAGAACGTGGAGTTCTTTGTCATCAAAGACATCAACGAGGGCTTCAACGATAGGGTCAAGAGGCGCATCGACAAGGTCGTCCCCATGCACGCCACCCGCATGGGGCCCGCCATCCGCCACGCCACCGCTAAACTGGTGGCCCAGGACGCCAAGACCAAGATCCTCTTCCTCATCAGCGACGGCCGGCCCCAGGACCATGGCTATAGCCGCGATGGCATGGAGAAGGAGTACGCCATCCACGACACCAAGATGGCGCTCACAGAGGCCCGGCGTAAGAGCATCGTCCCCTTCTGCCTCACCGTGGATAAGGCTGGTCATGATTACCTCAAAACTATGTGCAAGGACATGGCCTACGAGGTTGTGGCCGATATCGAGAGCTTGCCCAAGCGCCTGCCTTTCCTGTACCGGCGCCTCACCCAGTAGACCCTCGCCGGCACAGGCGCGGCGGGCGCTAGCGGCAGAGTAGGAGCCAGAGTGGTCGAGCAGAAGTCCCAGAAGCCCCAGGAGGCCCGCTACGATTACGTCCGCCACCTGCGCGAGGAGTTCGCCCTCCTCGAGCTGGAGCTGAAGGAGAAGGGGGTAGCCGAGGGTCTGGCGGAGGTCGCCCAGCGCTTCCACGTCTCCACGGAGCTAGCCCTCGCCGCCGTCCATCGGGCCTCCAAGCGTAGCGGCTACAACATGCGGGTGTTCATCGAGCAGTTCAAGCAACAAGTGGAGGCCGAGAAGCGCGCGCCAGGCGGAGCGGCCGCCGCTCAGGGACCGCGTGCGTCTGGTAAGCCGGGCTGATCCGTCCCGCCAAATCTCGTTACCGTGGGATGAATCCCACGGCATGGGAGATGAGATGCCGCGGGATTTATCCTGCGGTGGAGGGAGGGGGCAGGGACCAGGGGCTGGCTCGTCCTTTGACGGGCTCAGGACGAGCGGGCACCTCCGGCCTTCGTTTTAGATGAGCCCCGACCCCACCCGCTCATGGTGAGCCTGTCGAACCGTGAGCCCTTGCTAACTGCCGCACCCTTGGCCCATCGCGCCAGCATGGGCATTGCGGTGAACACCCCGACTACGTACCTCCCAGGAGCGCTCGCCGCAGGAGGAATAGCGCCGCCGTGGCGGAGCGGCGCTTGACCAGCTCCCGCGAGCCCGGGTAGAGGGTGCGGGACACTTGCTGGCCTTGCGGAGTGACGACGGCCAGGTGGACCTCGCCGACCGGCTTGCCCTCCAGGGGCTCGGGGCCGGTTATGCCGGTCGTCGCCAGGCCCACCTCCGCCCCCAGGCTCTGGCGGACCCCTTCCGCCATGGCTACAGCCACCTCATCGGATACGGCGCCATGGCGGTCAAGGAGCTCGGCGGGCACCCCGTGGGATACCTTGAGGGCGTTGCTGTAGGCCACCACGCCTCCCTTGAAATAGGCCGAGCTCCCGGGCACATCGGTAAGGGTGCTGGCGAGCAGCCCACCGGTGCAGGACTCCATGACCGCCAGGGTATAGCCGCGTTCCTGGAGCAGCTTGCCGCTGAGTTTCTCCAGGGTATCGTCGTCCGTTCCCCATACGCTGGCGCCCATGGTGGCACGGACCTGGGTCTCCAGGGGCCGCAGCAGCTCCCAGGCCTCCTCGCGGCCCTTGGCCTTCGCCGTCAGGCGCAGGTGAATGCCATCGGACTTGGCGTAGACGCCGATGGTGGGGTTCTGGGAGTGGAGGAGGGGGGTCAACATCTCGTCGACGGTGCCCTCGCCGATCCCCCAGGTCTTGATGGTGCGGGAGACGATGATGGCGTCGTGGAAGCGGCGGGCCAGCCGGGGAGCTACCTGCTCTTCCCACATGAACTGCATCTCGTGGGGCGGCCCCGGCATGGCGGCCAAGACCTTCCCCTCGCGCTCCACCCACCAACCGGGGGCGGTGCCCCGGGGGTTGGGGATGGCTTGCGCGGAGGGGACCAGGGTCGCCTGCTTAAGGTTGCGCTCGGGCATGGTGCCACCGCGACGGGAGAAAAAGGCGCGCAGCGTGGCCGCGAGATCTCCGTCCACCCGCATCTCCTCGCCCAGCATCTGGGCGATGGCCTCGCGGGTAACGTCGTCCTCGGTGGGCCCCAGGCCGCCGGTGGTGAGCACCACGTCGGAACGGTCCCAGGCGCGCCGCAAGGTCTCGGCCAGCCGGGCTTGGTTGTCCCCGGCCTGGGAGATGAAGTAGAGGTCCAGGCCCAGCTCGGGGAGCTTGCCAGCCAGGTAGGGTGCGTTGGTGTCAACCAACTGCCCCAGGAGGAGCTCGGTGCCGATGGAGATGATCTCTGCTCTCATAGGCTGAAGCGACTAGGGCGGGCCTCAGGCCCGCCCTACGCCAATGCTCCCCAAGCAGCTATTGCGCCAGCGCCTGGCGGACCCGCGCTTTCAGGGGCTCCCTGTCCAGGAACGTGAGGCTCCGGCGGATGCTATCAGGGTCCACCACCACGCTGGTGCGGGGCCCGGGGTGCTCTCCAACCTGCTCCCGTTCCACGGCGGAGACGAGGGTTACGATGGCGCCTTTTCGGAAAGGCACCACCTCCCACGATTTAGAGGCTTCGTTCCAGGTGCCCAGGATTTGGCTGGTGATGATGACGTGGTGGAAGCCTTCAATCTCCTCCTCGGGAAGGACGCTGCCGCAGATGTCCTGGAGCTCTTCGGCGTTGTACATGATGCCCGAGGGTTTGCCGCGATAGTTTTCCAGGGTACCGAAATCGGGGTGGAGGTCCGCGCCCAGGCGGGTCTTCTCGTAGTCCACCTCTCCGAGTGCCGGCGTCATCTCTTTGTTGCGGAGGGAGCGGTCGCGCACCCTGGCCCACGCCAGGCGCATCGCCCGGTCGTTGACCTCGTGGCGGCGGTTCTTGAAGCTGAGGCGCTCCAGCTGGTAGGCGAAGTACTCGCCCCGCGCCAGGGCCTTTTGGCCCAGCGCATCGCCGACCACGGGCAGCAGGTCGTCCACCGCAAAGCTGCCGAAACCCCAGTCGGGGTAGACGTACACCTGAGCGGTGACGCCCTTGAGCTGCTTCTTAAGGGCCTCTATCTCCTTCCACTTCGGCGCCTTGACCAGATATACGGGCTGGGTACCGGTGGCATCGAGACGGCGCGGTCGCTTGACCATGGCAAGCCTCCCTGAAAGCGACAGGCAATAGCTTCGCCCAGTAAATACAGCTCCGGCAGACGCTCCACCGGCCCTGGGCCGCCGGTTAGAATAGCATAGCCTTTGCGCCCCTCGCAAGCACGCCTTCGCAATCAGGCCCCGTAAGCAGGTTGGTGGGAGCTGTCACATGGCCGCTGCGTCCCGGCGAGACGAGGACCCAGTGCTAGAGCTGCTTTACGGATGGCAGCCGGCCCGAGCGCTGATGGTCGCCTGGCGGCTCAACCTTTTTGGGCTCCTGGGCAGCCGGCGGCTGACCGCCGTCACCCTGGGGCGCAAGGCGGGCCTCCATCCCACTGCGGCGCAGCGCCTCCTGGACGCCTGCGCGGCCGCGGGCCTCCTGCACAAAGGCGGGGGCCGCTACTGGAACACGCCAGAAGCCCGGGAGGACCTGGTGCCGACCAGCCCCCGCTACTTGGGCGATGCGATCGCCGTCGCCGATGACCTGTGGACGCAGTGGGGCGGCCTGCTGGATGCGCTGCGCGCCTACCCGGAGGGGAAGGGACGCGCCCGCCCCGCGGCCGCGGAGACGGTGCTGGCCTATGTCAGGGCGAACGGCGAGCGGGCCCGCCGCGACCGCGAGCAGCTGGCCCTGTCCCTGGACCTGCGAGGGCGGCGCTCCCTCCTGGACATGGGGTGCGGGCCCGGCACTTACGCCGAGTTCCTGGTGCGGCGCACGCCGGGCCTGAAGGCGACGCTGCTGGACCTGCCGCAAGTGCTGGCGGAGGCCCGCCGCGAGCTCGCGGCGTCGCCGGTCCGTCGGCGGCTGCGCTTCCTGGCCCGGGACGCCCTGCGCGACCCCCTGGGCTCCGGCTACGACGTAGTCCTCGTCTCGTCGGTGCTCCACACGCTGGGGGAGCGGGACTGCCGCCGCTTGCTGGGCAAGGCCCATCGCGCCTTGGCCTCGGGTGGCCTGCTGGCTATCTATGAGGAGCTGGCCCAGGAGGAAGGGACCTGGCCGCCCCAGGCGGCGTTCTTTTCGCTGCAGATGCTGCTCAGCGGCGCGGAAGGCCGCGCCTACAGCGCCGCCGAGCTGGAGGGCTGGCTGAAGGAGCGTGGCTTTGGGCAAGTGCGCTCCCGCTTGCTCCCGCCCCCGGCGGAGGCCGCCCTGGTGACCGGGGTCAAGGCCCAGTGAGCCAACCTGGGGCCAGGCCTCGGCTGTTATAATGAGCGGCGTGGAGAAACAGGCAAATCCAGGGGTGTTGGCCCGCTATCGGGCGCACCTTCCCATCAGCGAGGCTACGCCCCTGCTCTCCCTGGGTGAAGGCTCTACCCCGCTGGTCCGCTCCCAAACCCTGGAGCGGCAGTTGGGGGTGGGCGAGCTCTACTTCAAACTGGAAGGCTGTAACCCCACTGGCTCGTTCAAGGACCGGGGGATGGTAGTGGCTGTGGCCAAGGCCCTGGAGGCCGGCAGCCAGGCCCTGGTCTGCGCCTCTACGGGCAACACCAGCGCCTCCGCCGCCGCCTACGGCGCGCGCAGCGGCCTGCCTACCTACGTCCTGGTCCCCAAGGGCAACATCGCCCTGGGGAAGCTGGCGCAAGCCCTGGCCTACGGGGCCCACGTGCTGGTTGTCCAGGGCAACTTCGATGCGGCCCTGGCTATGGTGCGCCAGCTCTCCCAGCGTCACCAGATGACCCTGGTGAACTCGCTTAACCCCCATCGCATCGAAGGCCAGAAGACCGCCGCCTTCGAGACCGTGGATGCCCTGGGCGAGGCGCCGGACTATCTTTTCATACCCGTGGGCAACGCCGGCAACATCACCGCCTATTGGAAGGGCTTCAAGGAGTATCGCGACCAGGGCTACTCCCAGCGCCTGCCCAAGATGATGGGCTTCCAGGCCGAAGGCGCCGCCCCCATCGTGCGGGGCCATCCCATCGCCGAGCCGGAGACGGTCGCCACCGCCATCCGCATCGGCAATCCCGCGAGCTGGAGGGGTGCCACGGCTGCCCGGGATGAGTCCGGCGGCACCATAGATATGGTCAGCGATGCCCAAATCCTGGAGGCCTATCGCCGGCTGGCCCGCCAGGAGGGTGTCTTCGGCGAGCCGGCCTCGGCGGCAGCCGTGGCCGGCCTCATCAAGCTCGTTCAGGGAGGCCTGGAGGTGAAGGACAAGCGGGTGGTGTGCGTCATCACCGGATCGGGCCTGAAAGACCCCGACACCGCCATCAAGGGCGCCGGCCAGCTACGGGAGCTGCCCGCCGACCTGGCGGCCATCGACCGGGTATTGGCCGAGGGTTGAGCTGGGTCCGTGCCTGGCACGGCTCCCGGAGGGGTTCAAGTGACATCCGAATTCAATAGCGAGAAGCTGCGCCGGGCTGTCCGGCAGATTCTGGAGTCCATCGGCGAGGACGCGGAGCGCCAGGGCCTGCGGGACACGCCCCAGCGCATCGCCGACATGTACGCTGAGCTCTTTCAGGGCCTCGGCGAGGACCCCGTCACCCAGCTCCAGGGTGCCTTCGAAGAGGGCGGCCAGGAGTTGGTGATGGTGCGCGACACCCCTTTTTATTCCATGTGCGAGCACCACCTGCTTCCGTTTTATGGCGTCGCTCACGTGGGTTACATCCCCAGTGGCCGCATCGTGGGGGTGAGCAAGATAGCGCGCGTCGTGGATGGCTATGCCCGGCGTCCCCAACTCCAGGAGCGCTTGACTTCCCAGATTGCCGATTGCATGATGAAGGGGCTGCGGCCGGCTGGCGTGGCGGTGGTGATAAGCGCCGAGCATTTTTGCATAGCCATGCGCGGCGTCAGGAAGCCAGGAAGCAGGGTAGTCACCTCAGCCACCCGCGGGGATTTCCGGGAAAGCCCTCTCACCCGCGCGGAGCTGCTGAGTCTGGTGCAGGGGAAGTGAACCCCAGATGACCGAGACGGCCACCCAGACCCCCATAGACCGGCTTGCCGGCCCCTGGCAGCTTCTGCTGGCCCAGTCGGCGCAGGGCAGCCCCTTCCTCCTTCCCCAATGGCAGAGCGCGTGGTGGCGCGAATGGGGGGGAGAGGCAACGGCAGCGCTCCTGACGGTGGAGGATAAGGGCGCTCTCATCGGGCTGGCCCCCCTCGCAGTGCGGCCGGGCGTATGCTCCCTGGTCGGCAGCAGCGACCTGTGTGATTACGTGGACTTTATCGCCGCCAGGGGCCAGGAGGGCCCCTTTTTTGCTGCCCTGCTGCCCCAGCTCCAATCCCTGTCTTGGCAGACGCTGCAGCTCGAGCCCGTGCGGGAGGACTCCCTTGCCCTCACCCACTTCGTGCCTCTGGCCCGGGCGCAGGGCTGGGAGGTGGAGGTGGCCCCGGACACGGTGTCGCCCTGGCTGGAGCTGCCCGCCACCTGGGAAGGTTATCTTGAAGGGCTGCACAAGAAAGACCGCCACGAGCTGCGCCGCAAGCTGCGCCGTCTCCTGGAAGCCGCTGATATCCGCGCCTGTGTCGTCTCTGATGTCCAGGGGACAGGGGCCCGCCTGGACGAATTCCTCGCGCTGATGGGGGAGAGCCGGCCGGACAAGGCGGAGTTCATAACCCCAGCCCGGGCGCGGTTCTTCCGCGAGGTCGTTCAGGCAATGGCGGAGGCGGGCCTGGCGCGGCTGTGGTTCCTGGAGTATCAGGGCCGGCCGGTGGCCACCGTCCTCTGCTTCGACTTTCAGGGCACCCGTTATCTTTATAACTCGGGCTTCGACCGCGCTTACAGTCATTTGAGCGTCGGGCTGGCGCTCAAGGCCCTGACTATCAGGGACGCCATCGAGAGTGGGCTGCGTCGCTATGACTTTCTGCGCGGCAACGAGCCCTACAAGTACGATCTGGGTGGTCGCGACCACGCGATCTATCGCTGTACCGTGCGTCGCTGAGGGCTAGAAGGGACTGCTCATGGGCAAGGGACGCCGACGCATCGCGGTGCTGAGTGTCCATGGCTGCCCCATGGTGCAGCTCGGCGGCAAATACCGGGGCGGCATGAACCTTTACATCCGGGAGCTCTATCGCGAGCTAGGGCTGGCTGGGGTGGAGGTGGATATCTACTCCCGGCGCCACGATCCCACCGACCCTGATGTGGTGCCCCTGGGTGACGGGGCCCGCGTCATCCACATCACCGCGGGCGAGGAGCGGGAGGTCCCGCGGGAGGCGATCCTGGCCGGCTTGCCAAATTTTGTTCGCGGGGTGCTGGACTATAGCCGCGCCCAGGGGTTGGAGTACGATCTCGTCCACAGCCACTACTGGCTCTCGGGGCTGGCGGGCCTGGAGCTGCAAGCCCGCTGGCGGGTGCCCCACGTGGCCAGCTTTCACACCCTGGGCCTGGTCAAGAACGACTCTTTCCGCGGCGCCCGGGAGTCCCAGGACCGCATTCGGGCTGAGGCCCAGGTAATGGCCAGTGCCGACCATGTCCTGACCCTCGCTGCTATTGACCGCGAGTACATGGCGCGTCTGTACGGCATGTCTCCCGCGAAGATCGCTGTCATCCCTGCCGGGGTGGACACCGCCCTGTTCCAGCCCCTGGACAAGCGGGAGGCCCGCCATGCCCTCGGCCTGGACGACCAGAAGGTCATCCTCTTTGTGGGGCGCATCGAGCCTCTGAAAGGGATCGATATCCTGCTGCGGGCGCTGCCCATCCTGGAGGAGCGGGCGCACCTGAAGGTGCTCATCGCCGGCGCCGATTCTTACGCCGATGATGAGCTGCATGCCGAGGGCGGCAGCGAGCAGGGCCGGCTGGAGGCCCTGGCGATGACCCTGGGCATCCACGAAAATATCCACTTCTTGGGCGCGGTGGAGCACGAGCGGCTGCCGGTCTACTACAACGCCGCCGACGTCTGCGTCATCCCCTCTTTCTACGAAAGCTTCGGGATGGTGGCGGTGGAGGCGATGGCCTGCGGCACCCCGGTTGTCGCGTCCCGGGTGGGAGGTCTCCAGGTTACCGTTAGGGACGGCGTCACCGGCTACCTCATCCCCTGGCAGTGCCCGGAGCCCTTCGCGGAACGGCTGGAGGTACTGCTGGACAACGAGGCCTTGGCCCGGGGCCTCGGCGCCGCCGGCCGCGCCGCCATGGAACGCTACACCTGGCCCCTGGTCGCCCAGGATGTCCTGGCGCTGTATGACCGGGTGCTGGCCGGAACGAGTCCCGCTTAGGCCCAATTTAGGAAGGATGAGCATGGAGAAGGTGCCTGCCCGCGTCCTGGTGGTCTTCGCCCACCCCGATGATGCCGAGTTCGGGTGTTCGGGCACCGTCGCCCGCTGGGCCGCCCAGGGCGCCGAGGTCGTCTATGTGATGTGCACCAACGGCGACAAGGGCTCCGAGGACCCGGCGCTGACTAGCCCGGAGCTGGCCCGCATCCGCGAGGCGGAGGAGCGCGAGGCCTGCCGCATCCTGGGGGTGAAGGAGCTGGTCTGCCTGGGCTTCCCCGACGGCGGCCTGGAGGATACCCATGAGTTCCGCCGCGAGGTCGTTCGCTGCGTCCGCCAGTTCCAGCCGGAGACGGTAATCACCTCCAGCCCCTATCGCAATGGCATCTGGCATCGGGACCACCGCCTGGCCGGGCGTGTCACCCTGGACGCCGTTTACCCCTACGCCCGCGACCGCCTCATCTACCCCGAGCACGAGCGGCAGGGCCTCAAACCCTGGAAGGTCGGCGAGGTCTTGCTGTTCGGCTCCGACGAGCCCGACCATTTCGTGGACGTGACGGAGAGCTACTCCACCAAGGTCCAGGCGCTCCTGGCCCACAAGAGCCAGATGGGGGAGCGGCCGGAAGAGACCATCGCCAAGTGGGTGCGAGAGCGCTGCGAGGAGAATGGCAAGAAGCTGCGGGTGCCTCTGGCGGG
>Ga0082335_1004704_pt1 | contig 20032 bp, 18 predicted proteins | sample Subgrocontami58m_FD_72375 | JGI IMG/M metagenome (GOLD analysis project Ga0082335, IMG submission 72375) | Subsurface groundwater microbial communities from S. Glens Falls, New York, USA - GMW37 contaminated, 5.8 m (SPADES assembly) (version 2) ... | reverse complement strand
GCGAATCCGCGCAATGCGGCGGCCGGCTCCATCCGCCAGCTCGACCCGAAAATTGCGGCGGAGCGCCCGCTCGAGGTATTCATCTACGACATCGCACAGACCTCCGAGCCGTTCGTACCGATGCAAACCGAAGAACTCAAGCATCTCGCCGCGCTCGGCTTCCCGGTCAATCCGGAACACCGGCACGCCGACTCGCTCGACGAGGTGTTCGCCTTCTGGGAAAAGTGGAAGGGGAATGCGCGCGAGAAGCTCGACTACCAGCTCGACGGCATCGTGCTGAAGGTCGAGAGCCACGAGCAGCAGGAGACGCTCGGCTATACCGGCAAGGCGCCGCGCTTCGCCATCGCGTATAAGTTCCCGCCAGAGCAGGTCGAGACGGTCGTGGAGGACATCGTGCTGCAGGTCGGGCGAACGGGGAAGCTCACTCCCGTCGCCCACCTGCGGCCGGTCGCGGTCGCGGGCTCGGTCGTCGCCCGCGCCACGCTTCACAACGAGGATTTTATAAAGGAAAAGGATATCCGCATCGGCGATACGGTCATCCTCCAGAAAGCGGGCGACGTCATCCCCGAAGTCGTGTCGGTGATAGCGGAGTTGCGGCCGCGGGGGACCAAGCCGTGGAAGTTCCCGACCCACTCACCCCTCTGCGGCGGAGACGGCGACATCGAGCGCGTGCCGGGTGAGGCAGCGCATCGGTGTAAAGTCGCGGGCTCCTTCGAGCAGCAGGCGAGGAAGCTCATCCACTTCGCGGGGAAGCACGCACTCGATATCAACGGCATGGGGCGCGAGACGGTGCGGCTCCTCATGTCCCACGAACTCATCTCGGACTTCGACGATATGTTCGGGCTCACCAAGGATGAATTACTCACACTCGAAGGATTTGAAGAAACGAAAGCGTCAAAGCTTATCGTGGCGGTCAAAGCTGCGACGAAGGTGCCGCTCGACCGGCTCCTCATCGGGCTGGGCATCCCGCATGTGGGGGAGGAGAACGCCTATCTGCTTGCGACGCGCTTCAGTACACTCACAAAGTTGAAAGCGGCGAGTGAGGAAACACTCTCGCACATCGAGGGCGTCGGCCCCATCATTGGGCGCTCGGTAGCGGAGTGGTTCCGCGATGCGGGGAACCGCGCACTTCTCGTGCGACTTCTCAAACACGTAAAGGTGCAAAAGGTCATCGCGCCCTCGAAGGGCCCTCTGACCGGGCAGACGGTGGTCGTCACCGGCACGCTGCCGACCCTCTCGCGAGAAGAAGCCGAAGCGCGCGTGCGTCGCGCGGGCGGCAAGGCCGCATCAAGTGTTTCCGTAAAAACTTCATTCGTCCTTGCAGGCGAAAACCCCGGTTCTAAGTTTGATAAAGCTCGTCAACTCGGCATCCGCATCCTCTCCGAAGCCGAATTCCTGAATTTGACGAAGTAGTTTGTTTTGCTACTGTAAAGGCAGAGGTATGCATCTGTTTGGCCTTTCGGCTGCCGATTAACCAACATAGCGGGGTGTGGAATGAAGACCGGTTTGGAAATTGTCACGGGACTGATTGCAGCCCTGAAGGAAGTGGCAACTGTGGCGGAAACAGCGAAATCAGGAGACGATCCGAGATTCGTTGCCGCGCGTGTCAAACTTGGCGAAGCTCTGGAGCCCGCATATGTGGACGAGAGAGACGAATGGATGTATGAGGTGGGGAAAGTGATTCAAGCGACCCACGACAGCTGGGTCAAACACCAGACCAAAGCGATTGTCGATTTTAGAAGTACCGGTGCTTACCGCTACTTGAAAGTTTCTGACGCTCGCGCCGACTGTCTCGATTTGATACTACATTTGGAGCGATTCGAGCCAAGAGCGCGTGAATGCGCAGAAGCTGCAAAACAAGAAATCCTCAAGCGACTCCTTGGCTGAAGTCCGTCTACGGAAAGGGCAAAGGGCCCTTCGCGAGACGGGCTTTTTGTTTTTTGGTTTGTGATACAGTAGCGAAATGGCGACGAAAGAGGAGGTAAAGAAACTCGCGGCCTTGGCGCGGATAAAAATAAGCGAGGCGGAACTCGAGAAATTCACCAGCGAGTTCGACGCGATCTTGGCCTACGTGGGCCAGCTCGAGAAGCTCGACTTGCCGCAGAGCAGGGACGGGGAGAGGTCGCCGCTGCGCAATGTGATGCGGGAAGATGGCGAGCCCCGTTTGAAATCAGATTTCATACGGGGCGAGCCGCACTCTGCAAACGACTATACTCCGGCGCTCATAGAAGAATTTCCGGCGCGTGAGGGTGACGCGCTCTCGGTGAAGCAGATCATCAGCCACGACTGATACTTCCATATATGGTAGTAAAAAAACCGAACGAGATGACGATAGTCGAGGCGGCCCGCGCGCTCCGCGCGCGGGAACTCACCGTACGCGAGCTCTGGGACGCGTGCGCGGCAGCCGCGCACGCGGAGAATCCGGAGTTGAACGCCTATCTGGAGATTTTTGATATTGATGAAAGAGCGGTAGAAGCGGCACAGGTTCGTATCGACACGGAGAAGGAGTCAGCGCCTCTTCTCTGCGGTATCCCGCTCGCGCTCAAGGACAACATTTTACTCGAAGGGAAGGTCGCGAGCGCGGCATCGAAGATGCTCGAGAACTATCGCGCGACGTACGATGCGACGGTTATTAAAAAATTGAAAGACGCGGGAGCTCTCTTCATCGGTCGGACCAACATGGACGAATTCGCGATGGGGGGCTCGACCGAGCACTCTGCCTTCGGTCCGACTAAGAATCCACATGATACCTCTCGTGTGCCTGGCGGCTCCTCCGGCGGCTCTGCCGCGGCCGTTGCCGCGCATCTTTGTATTGCCGCTCTCGGTTCTGACACTGGTGGTTCTATCCGCCAGCCTGCCTCGTACTGCGGCATCGTGGGATTAAAGCCGACGTACGGCGCCGTGTCCCGTTCGGGACTCATTGCGATGGGCTCTTCGCTTGACCAAATCGGTCCGCTTACAAAAACAGTTGAAGACGCGCGCATTCTCTATGAAGCGATATCCGGCATCGACCCGCTTGATGCGACGACGGTTCCCGAGGGATTATATCCAGCAAAGAAAGTCCAAAAGAGTCTGCGCATCGGCGTGCCGTGGCATTTAGTGAAAGAAGAGATAGGGAAGACCGGCAGAAATTTCAGGGAGACGCTCGACACACTTAAGAGTGCCGGGCACAGGATAGTTGACGTGGAGATTCCTACGAGCGAATATGCGCTCGCGGCATACTATGTCGTTATGTTCGCCGAAGTTTCGACGAACCTCGCACGTCTCGACGGTATTCGTTACGGACATGCCGCGCGCGGCGAGGCTCTGCTCGATGACTATCTTCTTTCCCGCACTGAAGGATTCGGAGAAGAGACCCGCCGCCGCATTCTGCTTGGCACCTTCGTGCTCTCCTCCGGCTACATCGACGCGTATTATCGCAAGGCCGACGCGGCGCGTGCGGCGCTGCGCCGCGAATACGACAAAGTGTTCGAGGCATGCGACGTCGTCGCCTTTCCGACAACGCTTTCCGAGGCGTTCAAGTTCGGCGCCAGACCGGACCCGGTTTCTATGTATCTTGAAGACATTTTTACCGTTACCGCGAATCTTACTGGCATGCCGGCGCTCTCAGTTCCGATGGGCTTCGTCGAGCGAGAGGGGAAGAAGCTTCCCGTCGGCATCCACTTCACTGCGCCGCACCAGGCGGAAGAATTTCTCTTTGCGGCGGGAAGCGCAGTTGAGGAGGTTCTGGACTGAGCCGTCTCCGCGTATACTGGTTATATGCAGGCCAATGTTGAATACTGGTTCCGTCTCCTCTACGAATGTCTCCAAGGCACCTGCTACGGCTCGGTCGGCATCTCCGGCTTCCTGGCTTTTCTCGCGCATCTATGGCTCTGGATTGTCGGCATCGGCTACGTGTTCGCGGTCGTCGGGCTTCTCGTCATCGTGTATTGCACGGTGCGCCTTTTTGAACTGCGTAAGCGCGAGGAGGAGTTCTATGGCACGCTCATTCTTCCTCCGGAGGGAGAGGGAGGGACGCATCCGCGCTGGGAGCACATCCAGTCGCTCCTTGAGGGCAACGGTCCGAGCCAGTGGCGCGAGGCCATCATCGAAGCGGACATTATGCTCGATGACGTGCTCGCGAGGCGGGGTTATGTCGGCGATGGCGTCGGCGAGAAGCTGAAGAGCGCTGACCCCGAAGATTTTAAAACGCTCCAGAATGCCTGGGATGCGCACAAAGTGCGCAACCAGATAGCGCACCAAGGTTCCTCCTTCGATCTTTCCGCGGCAGTGGCACAGCGCACCATCGCGCACTACGAAGCCGTCTTCCGCGAGTTCAAGATCATCTAGGTTGCGCAACTCATTCGGACGGGTATACTTTTCAATAGCGGGTCAATGGCGGGGTAGAGGAGAGTTGCGCTTCGCAACGGGAGAGCGGATGCGAAGCTATTTCAAAAGAGTATAGTAATCATAGCGGGGTAGAGGAGAGGTACCTCGGGAGGCTCATAACCTCCAGACGCCGGTTCGATTCCGGCCCCCGCAACAAGCAAGCAAAAAGCGCCTTCGGGCGCTTTTTGCGTCGCGCGGTACACTGTTATTACTATGACCCGCGAAGAGTTCGAGAAATTGGTGGAGGAGGGGTTCCTACTCATCCCGGAGAAGTTCCGTGCGCGGATACGCAATGTCGCGCTCCTGGTCGAGGACGAGCCGCCTGAGGAGATACGGAGGAAGGAGGGACTCGACGAAGGCGAGACGCTCCTGGGGCTCTACCAGGGCATCCCAAATACCGCGCGCGGCGACACCTACGGCGTCGGGCCGACATTGCCCGATACCATCACGCTCTACCAGTTCCCGATAGAAGAAGCGGCCCGCGAGGACTCTCTCGATGTCCGCACGGTCATCGCCGAGACCATTTGGCACGAATACGCACATTACTTCGGTATGGAGGAGGACGAGGTGCGCTTCCGCGAAGAACAGAAGAACCGCGGCTAGTGTCGCGGCTCCTGCGTGATAGCATATGAGTATGTCTTACGTCACCAACATCATCAGAGAGACCGAGGAGAATCAGAATTTCCGCAAGGTGCTGTTCACGGGCGCGAAGAGTCAGCTCGTCGTGATGACGATTCCTCCGGGTGGGGAGGTGGGAGAAGAGACCCATCATCACGTCGAACAGACGCTCTTCTTCCTAGGCGGGACGGGGGAGGCGCAGCTGAACGGCGAAAAGAGTCCCATCAGCGCGGGTTCGGTCGTCGTCGTGACACCCGGCACCACGCACAACTTCATCAACACCGGCTCAAGCGAACTCAAGATCTACACGGTCTATGCGCCGCCAAATCACATCGACGGACGTATCCAGGCGACGAAGGCCGCCGCCGATGCGGATGTCGAGGACGAGGCCTTCGGCGAGGCGGTGCGTCCCATTTGACAGAACGGTGATAATATGATAAGTTTTTTTGGAACCAAATTGGGCTGTGCTCGTCCAAAACGGTTCTGGGGCGCCATATTCAACCACAATCTGGAGAAAAACGATGAGAAAAGTCAGTAGCAACCAAAAGGACGTACCGTTCGCGTGGTGTCCAAGCCCTGTGACGATCGATAAACGCGGGGAGTGGGGCGCGAGCGCCGAGAACCTGCAGCACGGTCCGGGCGGCGCGTTCCTGAAGTTCGCCTCGCCGACGAGCATCAGCCACCTCGTCCAGCCGAATGCGGATAAGACGGCTCCCGTCGGCTGGATCGTCGGCTCCGGCCCGGGGCTCTTCAGCAAGTCGGACATCTGGATCACATGCGATGAGCTCCAGCCCGGCGCGAGAGTGGGCATGCAGACCGCTGACGGCCCGATCAGCTACGACGTCAAGGTGCCGTCGATGGTCTGCTACAACGACAAGGACGGCGCGCCGAATCTCGACGACGGCTGGGTCCAGACCATGAAGGACCTAAAAAAGAACTACGTGCTGTAGGCTGCGGCCACGAAGCCGCTGCCACTCGACCTTCGCTACTTCAGCGAAGGTTTTTTATAACAATGGGCACTGTCCCTCGTTGGGTTTCTTGAAGATTGGTGTATAACATACACATATGGCTACCTCAGCATCAATACAAAAACTCCGCTTCGCCGTCGTCGCCGTTGATACCGTTTGTTTTCGCATCATCGCCGGGCAACTTTCCGTATTACTCGGAAGGGTGAATGTGAAGCCTCACTACAAGAATCGCTGGGGACTCATCGGAGGCTTGGTGTTGGCGGACGAGGATGCCGATCAGGCCGCAGAACGTCACTTACGAGACAAGGCCGGCATCACCGAGCTCTATAAAGAGCAGCTATACACTTTTAGTTCCATCAGACGCGATCCGCGCGGCAGAGTCATCTCGATTGCATACCTTTGTCTCGCGCCGGAGGCGCTCGTGGAAGGGAAGGGAGCCGTCGAGACCCGCTGGTATCCGGTCCATAGTGTTCCCGACCTTGCGTACGACCACAACGAGATATTGAACACCGCGATCGAGCGCCTGCGTGCACGCATTGGGTACACCAATATCATCCAGTACCTGCTGCCGAAGGAGTTCACGCTCACCGACCTACAGAAAACATATGAAATTATTTTGAATCACACGCTCGATAAGCGGAATTTCAGGAAAAAAGTCCTCGAAACACGGTTGGTAGCGGATATCGGGAAAAAAGTTCGGAAGGGAGCGAGTCGCCCGGCGCTCCTCTATAAGTTCTCGTCAAGACGACCAACGATTATAGATATCCTCTAAGTGTGCGGCGCTTGTGTAAGAGTACGCCGCATGTCATAACATACGAAGGAACATGCACAAGGAGCGGTATATGAATGCAAAACCAATGCCGAAGACCGGGACAACAAGTGACGGGCGCCTCATGCATTATTCGGTCGGGGCGATCATCGAGAACGACCGTGGAGAATACTTTCTCGTCGACCGCCGGTTCGAACCGTACGGCTATGCATGCATGGCCGGTCATATCGACGAGGGAGAAGTCCCGCTCACGGCGCTCTTGCGCGAGGGTAGGGAAGAGCTTGGCACCGAATTGCGCGACGTTGCATTCCTGCGCGAAGAAGAAGTACCGTGGAACACCTGTTACAGGGCGCCCGCGCATTACTGGTATCTCTACCGCGCTACTGTTGACCCGTCAGCGGTCAAGGTGAACCCACACGAAGCGAAACGGTCTGGCTGGTTCAGCAGGGAACAGCTCCGCACCCTTGTACTCGAGCCAGTGTGGAAGCATTGGCTGACTCTCGAGGGGATTTTGTAGAGGGAGTCTGCCCTCGAACGGACCGGAGCGTATGCCCCGGTCCTTTTCTTATCCACAGGGGCGACTCCCCTACCCCTTGACGAGAAATTAGTTAGTGTATAAGATACACCAAGAAGGCCAGAAGGGCGCTAGAACAAGCATTTGACAATGTTTCAAGGCCGTGATACAAGGCAGTGATCTAGCGGTTCTTATAGAGTCTGGAGTTTCTTGCCGCATCGTTTAGATGGGGCAGGGAGCCCCGGACTGTATTCGGGAATGGCCATAGTGTTGGCCGTTGAATGATCTTTGACATTACTTCATCTTGAAAGGAATCAACGTGAAAAAAAACTTGAACGTGCAATTGATCATCGTCGACCCGCAGAACGACTTCATGGGCAACGACGACGGCAGTCCGCTTACGGAAACCCTCTCGAACGGTACGGTGAGGACAGCCTCGCTTTCCGTCAAGGGCGGCGTTTCCGACATGAAGCGCGCCGCCAAGCTCATCGGCCGCATCGGTAGCAGACTGAGCGATATCCATGTGACCATGGACTCGCACCATACGATGCACATTGCTCACCCGGAAATGTTCGTCGACGAAAACGGCAAGCATCCGGCGCCCTACACCATCATCACCCCGGACGACTTCAAGGCCGGGATATGGCGGGCACGGAATCCGGCACACCGGGCGCGCGTCCAGAAGTACCTGAACGACCTCTACGCCACCGGCGCGATCCACATGATCTGGCCGCCCCATTGCCGCATCGGCACCTGGGGACACAACGTGGAGGCCAACCTCGAAGTCGCACTCACCAAGTGGGAACGCGATTTCATGGGCGTGGTCGACTACGTGACCAAGGGCAGTTCCGTGTGGACCGAGCACTTCGGCGGCCTCATGGCCGAGGTTCAGGATCCCGACGATCCGAGCACTCAGCTCAACACAGGTCTCATCAAGACCGGCCAGGAGGCCGATCTCACCGGCTTTCTCGGCGAGGCATCAAGCCACTGCGTGCTGAAGACGGTGGGACAGCTGGCCGACAACATCGGCGACGAGCATATCAAGAAAATGGTGCTCATCTCCGACTGCATGTCGCCGGTGCCTCAGCCGCCCGGCGGGCCGGATTTTCCCGCGATCGCTGCGCAGTTCTTGAAGGACATGCAAGCGCGCGGGATGACGGTCATGAAGGCCGACGAGTTCTTGGCCTGACGTCCAGGCCGACATCCTTCCATCAACCTGAAAGAAAGGAACGAAAGCCATGGGACGTCTTGACGGCGACATGACAAGCTTCAACATCGGCCGGGGCGGGTTCGCCTTCACCGGCGCTCGCTTCGACAAGCTGGCAAATACCGCCACCGACTTCACGCTCGTCACCATCGCGGTGGACGTGAGCACGTCGGTCGGGCCGTTCAAAAGCGACCTGATCAGCATGCTGAAGACGTCGGTCGATGCCTGCAAAAAGAATCCGCGCTCCGAGAACATCCTGGTCCGCGTGATTCTGTTCTCTGATCGGTTCGACAAGGGCGTCAGCGAGATGCACGGTTTCAAGCCGCTCGCCGACATCAATGTCAACGACTACGACTCGATCAAGACCGGTGGTATGACGCCGCTCAACGATGCCGGCTTTTCGGCCGTTGGCGCGACGAACAAGTATGCCGAGGAGATGCGCAAGCGGGACTTCGGTTCCAATGCCATTTTCTTCATCATCACCGACGGGGTCGAAAACGCTTCTGTCTCGACGATGGAAATGCTCAAGAAGGAGAGCGAAAAAGCACTGCAAAGCGAGCAGCTGGAATCGCTCATCAGCATCCTCATCGGCGTCAATTCCGACCGGTACGATGCGATACTGCAGCAGTTCCAGACCACCGCCGGGCTGACCCACTACAAGAAAGCCGGCGAAGCAACGCCGCGTAACCTGGCGAAGCTTGCGCAGTTCGTCTCGCAGTCAGTGTCGAGCCAATCGCAGGCGCTCGGCACCGGTGGTCCGAGCCAGCACATCGCCGCAACGATCTGACGCGGCATTCACAAAGGGGGCGCAAGCCCCCTTTTCTTCTAACCAGTATTCACTGACGAGGGAGACTGCCATGAAATTTGGCACTGATTGTCACTTCAATATCGGGGCTGAGCATATTTCTGGCGGGAAACCTTGTCAGGATTATGCAATCTCCGGTACCCATGGAGATGTCGCGTACGCCATCGTATCTGACGGTTGTAGCAGCGGCGGGAACACCGATGTGGGCGCTCGCCTCATCACGCTCTCTGCCGCCGCGGCCATTCGCGAGCACTCCGGCGTGGAAGGGAATGCCATCCACGCCAGAGCCGCGCAGGACGTCGAAGTTCGTCGGCAACTATTGCTCGGAGGAATCAAGGAAACGCTGGAATTGAGACCGAGCGACATGCTCGCGACAGAACTCTACGCATACCTGACGCCGAAAGGCGGTCATGTGCACGTCGCGGGCGATGGCGTTGTTGCCTTCGTCTACGCCGGAGGAAGGGTGCGGCTTCATCGATTTGACTGGCCGAACAACATGCCCTTCTATCCGGCGTATATCGACCAGTTACCGAGCTTCGTCGGTGCTCATGGCGGCAATCTCGCCGCGCGAGTGTTGAACGAACAGGTCTACGACTACTTGCCAGTACCCGAGAACGCTTCGCCGACGAAGAACATCGTTCTGCACTCAATGTCGGACGGGATACGGGGGATTCATTTTCCCATTACCGCCGACGAATTGAACAGTCTCGCGTTCGTTGTGGTGTTTTCTGACGGCGTCACGCGAGTGGATAAAATCGACTGGCAGGACGCGGCTCTCGAGCTGCTTGACTTCAAGGCGACGGAAGGCGTGTTCGCGAAGCGGCGAATGATCAACTTCGTGCGTGAAGCGCGGAAGAAGGGGCGAGGTCCGCTCGACGACATCGCGTTTGGCGTCATCAGCGTCATTCACGACTCAGAGGAGGTAGACGATGGCCACTAACGCGACGGTAAAGGTCGAGCTTGAGGGCCGCGGCCCTCTCACACTTCGACCGAGCGACTACAAAGCGACGGGCGGAGAAGGCTCCGTCTATCAGGTCGCCGGAACGAGCATCAAGATCTACACCGACCCGCAGAAAATGCAGCGGGACGGCATGGTTGAGAAGGTGAAATTGCTCAAACCCTTAGGGAACTCGTTCATCATGGCGCCGCAAGGCATTGTGAAGGATACACAAGGGCGGGCGATCGGTCTCTACATGCCGTTCGCCGAGGGCGAACCGATGCCCCGTGTTTTCACCAACGCATTTCGGGCCCGGGAAAACTTCGGTGACCAGCAGGCGGTGCAACTTTCTGCGCGTATGCACGATACCTTCAAGTTCGCGCACGGGCACAAGGCCATCATGGTCGATCCGAATGAAATGAATTGGATCGCGGACATCACTGCGAAGAACGGACCCGAGCCGCGGGCGATTGACGTCGACTCGTGGGCCATAGGACGGTTCGGAGCGTCGGTGGTCATGCCATCGATACGAGACGTGCATTCGAGAACGTTCACCGAGCTCACCGATTGGTTCTCCTGGGGCGTAGTGACGTTCCAAATATTCACCGGCATCCATCCGTATCGGGGAATGCTCGACGGGTACAAGCCGACTGAAATGGTTCGTCGCATGCAGGACAATGCCTCTGTGTTCCACAAAGGAGTCGGGTTGAATCTCGCCGTACGTGACTTCAACAAGATTCCCGGCCCGCTGCTTGGCTGGTACAGGGCAACTTTCGAAAAAGGCGAACGGGCAATTCCGCCGTCGCCCCTCGAAACGGGAGCCACGGTGGCAACCCCTGCGACACGGGTGCTGCGAGTGGTAACAACCGCAAGCGGAGGTCTCGTGTTCGAAAAAGTGTTCGAAAAGGTCGGAGACCCTGTGGTTCGGGTATATTCGTGCGGAGTTGTCCTGCTCGCGTCGGGTTCGGTGGTCGACTTGGCGACAAAACGCCAGATCGGAACGCTAAGCTCGCGGAGCGGAGAGGTGGTGAAAGTGCGGGACGGCTGGCTCCTCGCTGACCTGGGCCAAAACAGCCCCATCTACACGTTCATCGATTGGCGGACGTTGGCCAAGGAAAATCTGCCGTTCGCCTTGAGGGGGCATCGGTTCGTCAGGTTCGAGAACCGGCTGTTCCTTGTGACCGACAGCGAACTCGTTGAGCTCAATGTCATACAGGCGGCCAGGCCGATCCTCACCATAGGGCAGAAGACCTCCATACTTTCCCCAAAGGCCACCAGATGGTTCGACGGGGTAGGTATACAGGAGGCCATGGGCGCGACGTTCCTCGTCCTGCCGTTCGGCGACAAGTCTTGCCTTACGGTGCGCGTCAAGGAACTCGACGGGTTCAGGCCCGTTGTCGCAAAGGCCGGGAACCGGTTCGCTACCGTCGTCGTGCTCGACAAAACGGGTTCGTACCGGAAATTCGAGCTCACGTTCGCCGCGGATTACAGCAAGTATTCGGTGTGGGAGGGCGGGACTGACAATTCCGAACTGAACATATCAATCCTGCCGAAGGGGGTGTGCGCGACGGTCGTCAATGACGGCGAACTCATCATCTTCGTTCCGCGTAATGGTACCGTCAGTCGCATCAGCGATAAGGCGATCGCAACCGATATGGCGCTCTCGAATTGGGACGATATCGTAGTGTACACCCAAAACGGCGCCGTCTGGACCCTGAAGATGAAGTAATTGTTCCTTACAATGTTTGTTCATTCGGAGGAAGCCGCGCGCTTCCTCCACTTTATGGAGCGCTCGAAAGCATTTCGAAAATGCCTTTCGAACGTTCCTCAAGGAGAGAAGTTCTTTACGCCAACAAACAGCAGGAGGTTGCAATGGCCACCACACCTACCACCGATCTCTACGATGGGATCAGGGACGCTTTCCCACTCGAACTGTTCCCGTGGGACGACTACTTCGCCCGCATGGCGGAAACGGATTTCCTGGCTGGAAGGGCAGACCAACCCGCCGTGAAGTCCTACTTCGTTCGCAAGGCGCCGTTCGGCGGTTCGCACATCCTCCTCGGCGGCATCACTGCCGCGCTCCGGACAATGAACGAGCTCCGGTTCGACGTCGAAGGCCAGTTCGATTGGGGCATGCAGGACATGGGCTATCGACAGGAATTCATCGATTTCCTCAAGGCTCGCCGTGGGCTGCGCAACATCACGGTCTACGCGCCGCCCGAAGGCACGCCGTTCTTCCCGAATGAGCCGGTCGTTTCGATAGCCGGCCCGCTTGCGGAAGTACGACTCGCCGATGGCATTCTGATCTCGGAGCTCAACTTCGCTTCGCTCTCGCTCACAAAGTGGAATCGGGTTGCCCGAACGGTGCGGCCGGGCGGTGTGCTCGAATTTGCGCGCCGGCGGTCCCAGAACCACCTGAAGTCGAGCCTCTACGGCATGCTTGCCGGCTGCATAGCCACAAGCAATTCCGAACTGAGGCGCTTCTTCAAGGTTCCGGTCAGGGGGACCATGGGCCACGAATGGATGCAGTCATTTCGTTCATTGGCGGAAGCCTTTGACGCGTGGCTCGAACATCAGCCGAAATTCCCCGTGGGGCTTGTCGACACCGTGCGCTGTCTGGAAGAAGATTTTCCGGCATGGCTCGACGCCGTGTATCGCCATCGCGACAGCATCAAATCGGCCGACGCGCCAATCTGGGGCTGGCGCAATGACAGCGGCGACTTGGCCTACCAGGTCATCGAGCAGTACCTGCGTTTCCAGCGACATCCACTCGCACAGGACCAATGGTTCCGCGAGCGGATGCGGATCTTCCTCACCAATGAGCTCGACGAGTATTCGTCGTCGGACATCATCGCGCAGATAGTGACGCAGGCGAGTGCGGCCGGGTTCGATGCGGAGGACATCAAGCGTCGGATCATCTGGGCCGCCGGCACCAAGCCCGGCGTCTGTGCCGACGACCCCGCACTCGGCGGAGTCATGAAGCTCATGGAGTCGGAGGGCCGGGCCTGCATCAAGCTCGCGCTCGATGCGGACGGCAGGGTGGGAATGAAGACGTCCATCCCCGGATTCAACCGCTCGGCGATGATCAGCAACGGAAGCGACAAGGTCGGCGTGCTCCTCTATCCGGCGTGGCGCTACAGCGTGACGCAGGAAGGGAAGCTCCGCGACAATCTGAACAGCCAAATCGTTCCCGTCCTCAAGGCTTGTCATCCGGACAACGCGACGCTGGTGCACGAGCTCAACGAGTATCATCTCGAGCCCCGGCAGCAAGTCGTCTTCAAGGACGGCATGCTTACCCAAGCGTGGGAGGACAGTCGTCCGACCATCGAGGGTGTCGCGAAGCTGGTTACGGCAAACATCGACGCCCTGCCGTGGTGGGTCACTCGCATCGAGAAGCCTCACCTGATGTCTGTTTCGGTCACGCCGGACCTCTTCGGTCTGCGCGACCGTATGATCAGAGCGCACTCACTGCAGGCTGATTACCAGCCGTTCTAGATAGGCGGCTGCAAAATAGGTTTGAGTTCGTACATTACCCCGGCTAAAGAGCCGGGGGTTCTTTTTATCCTGTGGCGCCGTTCCTTAAACGACGTTTGTCGGCGTTCCGGCTGCGAAGCCTTTGATATTTTCGATGGTGGTATCGAGGATACGCTCGACGGCCTCCTGCGTATTGAAAGCGACATGCGGCGTCACGATGACGCGCGGGTGCTCGATAAGATAGTGGTCCTCGAGCACGGTCTTGATCGCGCTCTCGTTCGGATGCGGTGCAGTGAGAAGCGTCGCCTCCTCGTTCAGGTCCCCTTCTTCTTCAAGCACGTCGAGTCCGGCTCCTGCGATGATTCCGTTCTTAAGCGCCCCCACAAGTGCGTCAGTCTCGATGACCGCGCCGCGGGCGGTATTGATGAGGTACGCGCCCTTTTTTATAGTGCCAATATTTCCCTTGTTGATGAGATGGTGGGTGTGTTCGTTGTACGGGACGTGGAGCGTGACGATGTCGGACTGCGCGAGGAGCTCCGGCAGGGAAACGTATGGGAAATCAAGCGTGTGGGAAAGCTCGGCATTCGGATATGCGTCGAAGCCGACGACCTTCATGCCGAAGCCCTTTGCCATGCGGATGACGTGCGCGCCGATGTGGCCCGTGCCGACGACGCCGAGCGTCTTCCCGGCGAGGTCGAAGCCGCGCAGGCCATTCGGCGAGAAGGCGCCGGCGCGTACGCGTTCGTCGGCATCGATAATGCGGCGCGAGAGCGCCAGAAGGAGAGCGAACGTGAATTCGGCGACGGTGTTCTCGCCGTAGAAGGGCACATTCGCCACCGTGACGCCGCGGGCCTTCGCCGCTGCAAGGTCGATGTGGTCGAATCCGGTCGAGCGGGTCGCGATGAGCTTGACGGCGGGGAATCGGCTCAACTCCGCCTCGCCGATTTTAGATTCTATGAAAGTACAGAGCACCTGTGCATCCGGGTCCGCGAGGTCGGGGAATGCGGAGAGGGGGCCGGTATGGAAAAACAACTCTTCGCCCGGGAGCCTCGTCTTCACATATTCTTCCTCCCATCCCTCACCCGAAAAGTAATGGATTTTCATGCACATATTTTACACTGTTACAGCGCTCCGCTCCACCCGCCGCCTTCCTAAAAGAAAAGACCGCTGGGCGAACCATGCGGTCTGCGGTCACGCGGGAGTCCTGAAAAACTCCCTGATATTGGCCAACGCGAAGAAAATGTTGAGCCATAAGAATACCCACGCACCGACCGTCAAGGCATATCCGACGAGCAGGACACCGCCGAGGGTCATAAGCACGAAAGCGTTTCCCTTTGGCAAGAGAGCTATGCCGAATGCGATGCCGAGGAGTCCGCCAATACCAACAGTCATCGCTACACTCTGTAGGGCACCGTCGAGCACGAGAAAGGTCAGTGCAATGATCGTGAGCGCTGATATTACCACGATCGATACTTTACGCCCCGCGCGGCAGAGCTGCATTATTCCAGAAGCGGTGATTATTGTTTGGAGGGCCGCAAAGACCGGGTCTTTGAGGAAAAAACCGGAATACAAGGCGAGAACAGCCGCACCGACGGTGATGAGGACGTTGCGTCCTCGCTCGTAGCAGACTCCGACGATGATGCTGATGAACGCCGCATACGCGGCGAGATTCCACAGCGTACTCTTGAGCGTGGTAAGGCCGAACAGCGTAAGCGCACTTGTCATAACGGCTCCTCTCAGGTTTCAGGTTCTCTGTTCTCGCAGCACACTACCTCGGCCATTTCGAGAAGTCCAGTTTGAGGGAATATGTGGGAATTACACCCCCGCGATACTGGCCTCGCGTTCGATGGCGAGGAGGCGATTATATTTCTCAAGACGCTCGCGCTGGCCGAGGCCGCCGGCCTTGATGCCGTACGCGCCCACGCCGTAGGCGAAGTCCGCGATGAAGGTGTCAGCAGTCTCGCCCGAGCGGTGCGAGGCGATGGCCTTCCAGCCATTGTCATACGTTTCTTGTACGGCCGCGAGCGCCTCGCGGACGGTGCCTATCTGATTCGGCTTCACCAGCACGGCGTTTATCGCTTTGGTGTCGGCTGCGGCTGCGATGCGCGCAGGGTCCGTGACCGTAAAATCGTCTCCAACGATAAGCGTCTTTTCACCGAGTGCCGCCGTGAGGCGGGCGAAATCATCCGCGGCATCTTCAGCGAACGGGTCTTCGATGCTGGTGACAGGGAACCGTGCGGCGACACTTCCATATATGGTAGTAAGTTCATCAGCCGAATATGATGTACCGAGCAGTTGATAGGTACCGTTCTGAAATAATTCGCTCGCCGCCGCATCGATGGCGATAGAGGTCCCCGGGAATTCCTTCACGAGGTCGGTAAGTATCTCGAACGGTTTCTCAAGCGTATCGAACGCAGGCGCATAGCCGCCCTCATCGCCCATCGGCACTCCGGAGCCGAGCATTTCACCGAGTCTTGCAAAAGCTTTGTGTGCGACCGGCAGCGCAACACTCGTGTCCCCCTCGACGACCAGCATATATTCCTGGAAGGGGAGCCGGAAGTCGGCGTGTACCCCACCATTCAGCACATTTACAAAAAGACGTGGCGCCCCGGGCGTGAGCGCGGCGCGCTTGGCGATGGCGCTCCAGAGCGGCAGGCCCTCCTCAAGAGCGAAGAGTCGCTGCGCGTTGATTGAGACCGAGAGGAGCGCGTTCGCGCCGAGCCGCGACTTATCCGGCGTGCCGTCGAGCGCGATGAGGAGGATATCGACGTCGTCAGGCGAGTTGAAATCGCGCTGCGTGAGCGCTTTCGCTATTTCGTCGTTCACGTTCGTAAGGGCCCGATTGACGCCGCCGTCCGCATCGCGCAATTCGAGCGCTTCGTGGCTCCCGGTGCTTTTACCCGACGGGACCGATGAGGTTGCAGAAAGGGGGCCGGCGGTAAGCGTTGTCTCGACAGTCGGACGCCCACGGGTGTCATATATCGAGCGGGCGGTGACAGAATCGATGTGCATATCTAGCGGGAGAGTTTCTCCTCGAGTTCGGCGACCGCTTCAAGCGTCTTCACCACCGAGTCGGGGTTGAGGGACATACTCTCGATGCCTTCTTGTACCAAGAAGGCGGCGAAGTCGGGCAGGTCGGAGGGTCCCTGCCCGCAGATGCCGAGATATTTCCCGCGTCGCGTGCAGGTGCGGATGATTTTACTGATAAGCGCACGCACCGATTCGTCGTTCTCGTTGCCGATATGCGTGACGATGCCGGAGTCGCGGTCGAGGCCGAGGGTGAGCTGGGTAAGGTCGTTAGAGCCGATGGACATACCGTCGAAGAGGTCGAGGAATTCTTCGTCGAGAATGATGTTTGCCGGTATCTCGCACATCATATAGACGGGCGTCGCCTTCTTTTTATGTGTCGCGAGCAGGCGCGTGGCGAGGCCGTGCTTCGCCATGATGCGGAGCACCTCCTCGGCTTCGGTCGTCGTGCGGCAGAAGGGAATCATCGGGATAACGTTGGTAAGTCCCATCTCTCCGCGCACTTTCACGAGCGCGCGGCATTCGAGTATGAATGCATCCTTGAACTTCGGGTCGTAGTAGCGGGAGGCGCCGCGCCAGCCGAGCATCGGATTCTCCTCCCGCGGCTCGTACGCCTCGCCGCCGAGCAGAGTCGCGTATTCGTTCGTCTTGAAGTCCGAGAAACGCACGATGACCGGCCGCGGAGAGAAGGCGGCGCCGATCTTCGCGATGCCGTAGGCGAGATTGTCGACGTAGAAGTCGACCGGGTTCTTCCACCCGCTCGTCTTTCGGGCGATAGCGGCGCGCAGCTTCGGCGCGAGCTTCTTCACATTGAGGATGGCGAGCGGGTGGATACCGATGTTCGACGCGATGATGAATTCCTCGCGTGCGAGCCCGACGCCCGCGACCGGCAGGAAGGACTGTTCGAAGGCGATATCCGGCGACGCGATGTTCACCATGATCTTCGTCCTCGTCTCCGGCAGCGCGCCGAGAGAGTGTTCGCGCACGGTTATCTTCGCCTTCCCGGCGGTCACCGCGCCGGCGCTGCCAGTGGCGTCGACCGTGACGAGCGTGCCGGTCTTCAAAGCGCGTGTCGCGTTCCCTGCGCCCACGATAGCCGGCAGGCCGAGTTCCCGCGAGACGATGGCCGCGTGGCTCGTGCGCCCGCCGCGGTCGGTGACGATGGCGGAGGCCATCTTCATGATGGGTTCCCAGTCGGGATCGGTCATCGTGGTCACGAGTATCTCGCCCTTCTTGAATTGTCGTATCCCTTTCGGGTCCAGGATGATGCGTGTTACGCCCGAGGCGGCCTTCGCGCCGACCGAGATGCCGCGCACGAGCTCTTTCCCTTGTTCCGTCACTTTGTATTCGACCAGCTTCGAGAAATCCCGCCGCGCCTGTATCGTCTCGGGTCGCGCCTGCACGATGTAGAGCTCGTTCGTCTTTCCGTCCTTCGCCCATTCCATATCCATCGGCGTCCAGGTCTTCGCGCGCTTCGAGTAGTGCTCCTCGATGAGCGCGCCCCAGCGGGCGAGCTCGACGACCTCTTTTTCATCGAGGACGAAGCGACTCTTCTCCGCCGCGCTCGTATTCACTATTTTCGTCTGTATGACGCCGGCCTTCCCGTGCGCGTAGAGCATCTTCTTATTCTTCACCCCGAGTGTCCGGCTTATAAGCGGGCTCGCGGCCTTTCCGAGTTTCGACTTCATCACGAGATATTCGTCCGGCGTGACGTGCCCCTGCACAATGAGTTCGCCGAGGCCCCATACCGCGTTAATAAGGACGAGGTCGCGGAAACCGCTCTCGGTGTCCACCGTGAACATCACGCCCGAGGCGCCGAGGTCGGAGCGGACCATCTTCTGCACACCCACCGAGAGCGCGACCTTTGTGTGCGCGAAGCCCTTGTCGGCGCGGTAGGAGATGGCGCGGTCGGTAAAGAGAGATGCCATCGCCCAGACGGTGGCTCGCACGACGTCCTTACCTCCGCGGATATTCAGATACGTTTCGTGTTCGCCGGCAAACGACGCGCCCGGCAGGTCCTCGGCGGTCGCGCTCGAGCGCACGGCGACATCCACATTCTTCCCGTACTCCTTTTCCATCTTCCCATACGCGTCAACGATGGCCCGCTCGAGCCGTATCGGGAGCGGCGTCCTCCTCATCGCGTCACGGACGAGCTTCCCGCGCCGCGAGAGTTCTTTGAGATTTCTCGTATCGAGCCCGTCAAGCGTCTTCGCGATGAACACATCAAGGTCGGTCTGCTTCAGGAAGTAGTAATAGGCTTCGGCGGTGACACAGAACCCTCCGGGAACGCGGACGCCCTTCGGCACCACGGAGCGGATGAGCTCGCCGAGCGAGGCGTTTTTGCCGCCCACCTGCGCGACATCGTCCATGCCGATGTCCTTCATCCAGACGATATGAGCGTTTTTCATATTACATTATCTTTTAAGCGCGACGATGAGGTCGGAGACATTCGAGCCGGTATAGCCGGTCAGAAGCGCGTCGCCGGTGGTGGCGAAGAAGTCGTACGAACGGTGGCTCTCGAGGTACTCGGCTGGCGATATATGTTTTGCGAGCGCGTGCCCGCGGGTCGCCTCATCGGCGATGGCTCCCGCGTGGTCGGTGTTGTCATGGCCATCGGAGGCGAACGGAAGGATGAGTTCATCCGCGCGGATATCCGTAAGCGCGGCGAGCGCCAGCTCCTGGTTACGTCCACCGGTCCCGTGCTCCGGAGCGAGCACGACGGTGCTCTCGCCGGCGTAGAGGAGTGCGGTCTTCGTCGATGCGATATGGAGTTTCTCCGTGACGGCGCGGCCGGTCGTGTGCGCTTCACCAACGAAATGGGTATCCACGATAGTAGCGGCGTAGCCGCGCTTCTCCGCCTCGCTTTTCATCGCAGTAAGCGCGTCCTGATTCGAGAGGAAGAGCACGTTGGTCACACGGTCGAAATACATCTGCTCCTTCGGAGTTTCCAGGAACTCGATTTTCATCGAGGAAGGGATGTCGTATTTTTCAAGGACAGCACGCGCATCAGCGACCGTCGAGGAATCACGTACGGTCGGACCGGAGGCGATAATCTCCATATCGTTCCCGGGCACGTCGGAGATGACGAGCGAGATAATCTCGGCGGGATACGCCGCTTTCGCAAGTCCGCCACCGCGCGCCTGCGAGATATGCTTGCGCACGGTGTTGATATCCCGTATCGTCGCGCCCTTCGCGGTGAGTTCTTCGAATAGTATGCTCTCGTCGAGACAAGTCATAGGCGCGCTGTGCTGGCAGAGCAGGGTAGAGCCGCCTCCAGAGATGAGAATAAGGACGAGGTCATCCGCGCGGCGGTTGTAAAGGAATTCGATGATGCGCTTGGTCGCA
>Ga0082335_1004703_pt1 | contig 20033 bp, 17 predicted proteins | sample Subgrocontami58m_FD_72375 | JGI IMG/M metagenome (GOLD analysis project Ga0082335, IMG submission 72375) | Subsurface groundwater microbial communities from S. Glens Falls, New York, USA - GMW37 contaminated, 5.8 m (SPADES assembly) (version 2) ... | reverse complement strand
GCTTATGAAGCTAAGCCATATCGGCTTAAGAGGCCCGGTAGTTATAAAATCAGGCCGGAGTATTCTTGCTCTGGGCCACGGCGTAGCAGCAAAAATAATTTGCGAGGTCGAATGATCAAAAAGATTTACCTTATAGGTAATCCCAATGTCGGCAAAAGCGTAGTCTTTTCGCGTCTAACTGGAGTCCAGGTAATTTCATCGAATTATCCCGGCACGACCGTAGAGATAACTATGGGTTATTTACTGATAGGCGGCGATAAAATCGAAGTCGTGGATTTACCTGGGACATATTCATTAGAGCCGACTTCGCACGCCGAAGAAGCAGCGGTAAATTTATTAAAAGAACATCCTAAGGAAGAGATCGCGGTAATCAATATCCTGGACTCGACTAATTTAGAAAGGAACCTGCTTCTTTCGTTGCAATTGATCGAAGAAGGTTTTCCGGTTATTTTATGTTTAAATATGTGCGATGATGCCGGACATAAGGGAGTCCAGATCGATACCAATAAGCTGGAGGCTATATTGCGTGTTCCGGTTATTCCTACCTGCGCAGTGACCGGAGCAGGCATAAAATTACTGATCGAAAGAATAAGAGAAGCAGCGCCTATTCCAAGAGGTAAGCTCGAACACGAAGAACGCTGGAAAGAAATAGGCAGGATTATCGAACAGGTCCAACATCTTGAGCATCGACATCATAGCTTTAGGGAAATATTGGAAGATGCATCTGTGCGTCCTTTGACTGGACTGGTAATGGCTGCGGGGCTCGTGTATGCCTCATTTAAGTTTGTGCGCTTTATCGGGGAATTTATTATAAATAAGGTTACCGATCCGTTATTTTTTAATCTTTATCAGCCGGTATTAGAGCGCCTTACTCTCCATTGGCAGGAAAAAGGCTTTTGGTTCCATCTATTCATAGGCGATCTTATCAACGGAAAGATTGATTTTAAACAGTCTCTGGGGGTTTTAACTACCGCGCCCTACATTGAATTCGGAATGGTTTTGCCATACGTCATATCTTTTTATTTTATCCTCAGTCTCTTGGAAGATATCGGGTATTTGCCGCGTTTGGCAATACTATTAGATAATATCTTGCACCAATTGGGCCTGCACGGCTTTGCGATTATACCTGTGCTTTTAGGTTTTGGCTGTAACGTTCCGGGTATAATGTCCACGCGCGTTTTAGAATCAAAACGAGAGAGGTTCATCGCTTCAACGATCATCTCAATAGGTGTTCCTTGCGTGCCCTTACAGGCAATGATTTTCGGCTTATTAGGCAGGTTCGGAGGCTTTTATGTGAGCGGAGTATACCTGGTATTATTTTCTTTGATTCTAATATTAGGAATAATTTTAAACCGCACGCTAACCGGTTATAGCCCGGAATTTTTGATAGAAATCCCGCCTTATAGATTTCCGCCGCTACAGATGCTGGCGCAAAAATTATACTTTCGCGTTAAGGGCTTTCTGATTGAGGCGGTTCCGGTTGTTTTAATCGGTGTTTTATTCATAAATATTCTTTTGTACCTTAAGCTATTCGATATAGTAACAGGCATATTCGCCCCGATAATCCAAGGCTTATTCGGCCTACCTAAAGAAGCGATTGTAGCTTTGGTCATAGGTTTCTTAAGAAAAGATGTGGCCGTGGGAATGCTTATGCCTTTGGGGCTATCTGCCAAACAGCTTTTTATTGCAGCAACATTGCTGGCAATATCATTCCCTTGCGTAGCTACTTTTATCGTTTTATGGAAAGAGTTAGGACTAAAGGATTTAGTCAAATCTACCCTGATTATGATTTTTATAAGCATAATTGTCGGGGGGATGCTTAATTTTGTCATTCTACGCTAGATAGCCTTTTCTCTAACGTTTTCTCCGGCCAAGTTCTCCCCCCAAGATACACATCAAAAAAAACAATTGACAAGGAGGCGTTGGGCTGTTAAGCTATATAGCCAAATGGCTATATAGATGAGGAGTGCCTTGAAAAACCTGGAAAAAATAATTAAAGCCTTGGCAGATAAAAACCGGTTAAGGATTTTAAAGCTCTTAGAGGCGCGTAAGCTTTGTGTCTGCGAACTTTCATTTATCCTGGGGATTACCCAGCCTAGCGTATCAAAACACCTTAAGAAGATGAATGAAGCCGGGTTAATTTCCAGCGAGCAGGACAGATTCTGGACGAATTATTATTTAAAGTCTGACGTAAGGGAATTAAAGAGTTTTTTGAATTGCCTTAAAAAGCAATTAAGTAAAGAGGACGTGATTAAACAAGATTTGAATAAATTAAAAAGAGTCAATAAATCCAGGGTCTGTTGTAGATAGTAATATCTATCCCTCACCTTTTATCAATTAGATTATTTTGGTAATTTCTGAATACCTAAAAAGGTGAGGGATTAAATTCGCACTTATAATTTATGTCGCATGTTGCGCTCTATAAATTATGTGCTCATTAAAGGAGGGGTAGATGAAAAGTAATAACAAGAACAAGAAAGGCGCTAAGGCAAAGAATTTCTTTAGCCAGATGATTGAAAAAATGGATAAAAAAATGCAAGATAAGTCTAATTCTCCAGGTTGCTGCTGCTCTAGCCCTAAAGACAAGTCATGCTGCAGCTAATAGTCGATTGGTTCGTATATTCTATTCTAAAGTTTGACCATCAATCACGAATAGGGGCAGCTTTAAATTTCTTTATTTACGACTCTATAAAGATCATGCTGCTTCTGTTTGTGATGATTTCGTTGATCGGATTTTTCCGCAGTTTCCTGTCGCAACAAAAAGTCAAAGCCTGGATTACGGGAAAAAAAGGCTGGGGGAATTTCTTCGCCGCGCTTTTTGGAGCAATAACTCCGTTTTGCTCCTGTTCTTCGATACCTATATTTATAAGCTTCTTAGAAGCAGGGATTCCTTTGGGAGTAACTTTTTCATTTTTGATCACCTCTCCGCTGATTAACGAATACCTGGTTGTGCTGATGATTGGTTTTTTTGGCTGGAAAATAACCCTGGCCTATATAATCAGCGGAATGTTTTTAGGCATCATCTCTGGTCTAATCTTAGGAAAAATGAACCTGGAAAAATATATCGAGAAGGATATTGTGGCTGGTGATATGGAAGGGGTTTGCGAAATAAATTATAAAGGAATAAAACAAAGGATATTTTTTGGCGTTAACGAGGCAAAATGTATCATACAGAAACTCTGGATTTGGGTTCTTGTTGGTGTCGGATTAGGCGCTTTGATTCATAATTATGTACCCCAGGAAGCAGTGCAGGTAATCGTGAGTAAGGCAGGGATTTTCTCAGTGCCAATCGCGACTCTTATAGGCGTTCCCATGTATGGAAGTTGCGCGGCAATCGTGCCCATTGCAGTTGTTTTGTTCCAGAAAGGTTTTCCTTTGGGCACGGCCTTAGCGTTTATGATGGCAGTCGCGGCCTTGAGCCTGCCTGAGGCAATTATGCTAAGAAGGGCAATGAAGTTAAAATTAATAGCCATATTTTTCGGCATAACCACATTAGGCATTATATTTACAGGTTATTTGTTTAATTTTTTGCAGAAGATATTAGTTTAGAGGATAGAGTATGGAAGAAAGAGTTGTTAAGAAATTATCGTTTTTGGATAGATTTTTGACTCTCTGGATTTTTCTAGCAATGGCATTCGGAGTTTGTTCCGGGTTCATCTATCCGCAGATTGTAAACTTCTGGAACAGGTTTCAGGTCGGAACCACTAATATTCCGATTGCCATCGGCCTTATCCTGATGATGTATCCGCCTTTGGCAAAAGTTAAATACGAAGAGATGGGTGATGTCTTCCATAACTTTAAGATACTCGGTCTTTCCCTTGTGCAGAATTGGATAATCGGGCCGATCCTGATGTTTTTTTTAGCGGTTATCTTCTTAAGGGGATATCCGGAATATATGGTCGGGCTTATTATGATCGGCCTGGCTCGTTGCATAGCCATGGTTATCGTATGGAATGAGCTGGCAAAAGGCGACACGGAATATTGCGCCGGTCTCGTTGCTTTTAATTCAATTTTTCAGGTCTTGTTTTATTCTGTATACGCCTGGGTTTTTATTACTATTATACCTGTATGGTTTGGTCTCAAAGGGGTAGCCGTAAACGTAACTATTGCCCAGATAGCCCAAAGCGTATTCATATATCTAGGGATTCCTTTTATCGCAGGCATCCTAACGCGTTTTTCACTTATAAGGCTTAAAAGCAAAGATTGGTATGAAAAGAAATTTATTCCTAAAATCAGTCCGATAACTTTTGTAGCCTTATTATTTACGATTATTGTTATGTTTTCTTTAAAAGGAGAATATATAATCAGGATTCCTCTTGATGTAGTAAGAATAGCCATACCGCTGCTTATTTATTTTGTGGTGATGTTTCTGGTATCTTTTTACATGGGCAAAAAATTCAATGCCGGTTACGCAAAAACCGCAACACTTGCGTTTACCGCTGCTAGCAACAATTTTGAGCTTGCTATTGCTGTCGCAGTTGCGGTGTTCGGGATTAATTCCGGCGCTGCATTCGCGGCGGTGATCGGCCCCTTAGTGGAGGTTCCGGCGCTTATAAGCTTGGTGAATGTTTCGCTTTATTTTAAGAGAAGATATTTCAATGGATAAGAAAAGAGTCCTGTTTATCTGTGTCCATAATTCGGCGCGCAGCCAAATGGCTGAAGCGTTTTTAAAGCAGCTAGCCGCGGAGAGGTTTGAAGTTGAAAGTGCCGGCCTTACGCCCGGTAAAATAAACCCCCTGGCTATCGAAGTTATGAAAGAGACAGGCATTGATATTTCCCAGAATAAGACCAAAAGCGTATTTGATTTTTTCAAGGCAAGAAAAAAATACGACTACGTGATTACTGTTTGCGAGGAATCCCAGGCGAAAAATTGTCCCGTTTTTCCCGGGACCACAGCTACCACGAGATTGCATTGGAGTTTTGATGATCCGCAGGGGTTTAAGGGTTCACGGGAAGAAAGATTGGAAAAAACAAGGCTGGTTAGAGACAGTATAAAGAAGAAAATTTCCGAATGGCTTGAAGGTTAAGGGGTTTGCTGATTTTTTTCGTTAAGCATATTTCCAATCTGCAGAATCTTGGGATTATTTATCAGGCTCATAAATTTCTCATTGGACATAAGAGCATTGATATCTTGAAGTTTCGCCGCATTTATGATATCCGGGTCTTTCATTATTTCCTGAAACTGCGGGTCGGCGACAAGCTCGGATACGGCTTTCATGGCGTCGGGATTACTCATTATTTTTTGACTTAATTGGTTTACGTCGGCATTGTTTAAATTAACTTCAGGTTGTGCCGGGATGTTGGCTTTTGCCGGGGCAGAAACCCTGTTTGTTGTCTCGATCCTTTTGATCTTCAGGAACTCAAGCTTGATTATCCCCTGGTTTTGAGTTTTTAAGGTATATACGCCGTTTTGAAAAGAAGCAATCTCGCCTTCGACTACGCTGCCATCAACCAGTTCAACCCTGCTTATTTGGCCGCAGTAGCCGGCCACGCTTAAAGTCAGGAAAAATGCGCAACAGATAATTATCCTTTTCATATTTTCTCCTTTAAAGATATCCAGTGAAATTATAACACAAAATCCGGCGTTTAACTTAAGATTTCTGTCCCAATAGTTCGAATGATTTCTTCATTGATTCCAAGAATATGATGATTACCAGGGCGAGCATGACGATTGAAAGCCCGGCATTTATGTTTCCCTGCAGGGTGTGTTTTGGAAGGTAATTGTTGAAAATATTATCAATGCCGGCAACGAAGGTGGTAACAAACATGAACATCGCCGGAAGAAATGTTATCAGTCCATAACGCCAATTCTTACTGTGGCTAAGTATGAATATGGTCCCGATGAAAAGGGCAAGAGTGGCTAATAATTGATTCGCCACGCCGAACATCGGCCAGATAGTCGAGATATCGCCGTTATAAACGAGATACCCCCATAAAAAACTGATAATAGCGCTGCTGGCTATTATTCCGGTAAACCAATTACCCCTGCCTAATCTGGGATTAGCAAATTTAAACATCTCCTGCAATATGTATCGCGCCACGCGAGTTCCCGTATCTACGGTAGTCAAAATAAAAAGCGCTTCAAACATTATTGCAAAATGATACCAATAGCCCATTAAGTGTTTCATGCCTTTGATAGAAGAGAGTATTACCGACATTCCCGCGGCAAGCGAGACTGCTCCGCCGGGACGGCCAGCCAGCGTTTCTCCGGTCATGCGTTCGATTTCAGGTAAATTACTTACGTGTAATCCCAGTTTGGAAAAAATCTCCGGCGATAAGTTAATTGCAAAATAATCCCCCGGCAGCATTACGCAAGCGGCAATCAGGGCCATAATTGAGACAACTGCTTCTACGAGCATTGCGCCGAAGCCGATAAAACGTATCTCGGATTCGTTATTTATCATTTTTGGCGTGGTTCCGGAACTAACAAGGCTATGGAATCCGCTTATTGCCCCGCAGGCAATTGTAATGCAGACAAAAGGCCAGACCTTACCGGGAATTATCGGGCCGCCTCCGTGAATATACTGCGTGAGCATGGGCATATGGATTTTCGGGTTTACGGCAAAGATACCCAGGATCAGAAGAAGGATTGTTCCTATCTTCATATAAGAACTCAAATAGTCGCGCGGGCACAAGAGCAGCCAGACCGGAAGTATAGAGGCGATAAATCCGTATATGGGCAGCATTATCGAAAGGGCGGGCTTAGAAAAAAGAAAATAAGAACCAAAACTGCTTTTTGACAACGGCTCTCCGAATATGACTCCGGCAAAGACTATCGCGACTCCGATTAGAGATGCTTCCACTATTTTTCCCGGCCTTATCTTATACATATAAAGAGCCACAATCAGGGCGGCAGGTATGGTTATGACTATGGTAAATGTCGCCCAGGAGCTTTCGTTTAGGGCGTTTACCACGACCAGGGCCAGGCCGGCCAAAGCGGTTATGATGATAAATAATATTGCAAAACCTGTAGAGATGCCTGCTGCGGAACTTATATGTTTTTTTGCCAGTCGCGTTAAAGATTGGCCTTTCATTCTCACCGAAGCGAATAGAATAACCATATCATGCACTGCTCCGCCCAGCACCGCGCCGATAAGTATCCAGAGAAAACCCGGCAAAAATCCGAATTGCGCCGCAAGCACAGGCCCGACAAGCGGCCCGGCTCCGGAGATGGCCGCGAAATGATGGCCAAAAAGGACAAATTTATTTGTGGGATGATAATCTTTGCCGTCGCGAAATGTATGCGCGGGAGTTTTGCGGTTTGCATCAAAGACCAGGACTTTCGTGATTATGAATTTAGCGTAAAACCTGTAGGCAATCGCGAATACGAGTAAGCTGGTTATGATAAAGGTTAAGGCATGCATGGGTAATTAACTGTACTGTTCACAAACAAAGTCAACAAGTTGCGATGAGTAGACGGGTTAAAAATCCAAAGCTCAAATACTACCAAATTCAAAATAAACTCAAAATCCCAAATCCAAAGTTATAATAAAAGTGTGCGTTTTGGGATTTGGAGATTGGGATTTATTTGGTAGTATTGGTAATATTTGACATTGGGGTTTAAATTAAAAAAGGCTATAAAAGCATCTCTTGAATTATGCAAATAAAACAATATCCTGTTGTTTTTATATAACATTTAGTGCGGGTGTTGCACGGGCGGTTTTTTATGTAGAAGGCTGTGGCTCATGCTGTAGGAGAAATACACCACAAGGCCGAGGATAAGCCAGGCGATAAACCGTATCCATGTGATTCCCGGCAGGCCGGTCATAAGAAAGACGCAGCTGGCAACGCCCAGTAGCGGAATGATAGGATTTAGGGGAACCTTGAATGTCCTGTGCCGCGAAGGTTCTTTGATGCGCAGGATTATAATGCCAAAGCAAACCAGGACAAACGCAAAGAGGGTTCCGATATTAGTCAAGTCTACCATTTCGTCGATATTCGTGAAGGCCGCGATTGACGCGATAACCACGCCTACGATAATTGTCGCGATATGCGGTGTTTTGAATTTTTTATGGACGTTGGAAAATACTCTCGGCAAAAGTCCGTCACGGGCCATAGAAAAAAAGATTCTCGACTGGCCTAGCACCAGGACGAGGAGCACGGCGATGTGAGCGACAATGGAGCCGAAGGCAACGATTACGGCAGCCCAGGGAAGGTTGATATGTTGCATAGCCAGGGTAAGAGGTTCGGCTTTTTCGTGGGCCAGAGAAGTTTGCAGCAATGAGAAAGGCACTATGCCGGTGAAAACTGCCGCGACAAGCATATAGATAATCGTGCAGATGATCAGGGAGCCAATGATGCCGATGGGCATGTCTCTTTTAGGATTACGCGTTTCTTCCGCAACAGTGGAGACGCAATCAAAACCGATATAGGCAAAAAAGGCAATGGCCGCGCCGGCTTTTATTCCCGCGAATCCGTTAGGCGCAAACGGCACCCAGTTTTCAGGTTTCACAAAGAAAGAGCCCAGGGTTATAAAAAATCCAAGCACTAAAAGTTTTATAGTGACCATTATGACATTAAAACGCGAACTTTGCTTTATCCCCATAACCAGGACGATTGTCAATAGCAAGACTATTAAACAGGCGGGAACATTGCAAATAAAAGGTAAGCCAAAGATATGCGGTGCGTCGTGTATAGCTAACCAGGCCTTCTGCAATACGGGAGTAAGTTTGTCAAATGGAACGCCGCTATTTAAGAGAGCGGAGGCTTTTTCAAAACCGTGTAAGGCTGAACGATAATCAATCGTAGACCAGGGCGGTAAGGTTATGCCGAAACCGCGCAGTAACGCCGTAAAATATCCTGACCAGCTGATTGCGACGGCAATGCTTCCCACGCAGTATTCCAACATTAGGTCCCAGCCGATAATCCAGGCGACTAATTCTCCGAATGAGGCATAAGAATAGGTATATGCGCTTCCGGAGATCGGAACAAGCGAGGCAAATTCCGCGTAGCAAAGCGCGGCAAAACAACAGGCAATTGCTGTGATAGCGAAAGAGATTATGAGGGCCGGGCCTGCGCCGGGGCGAAGAGCATCGCCGGCTGCGGCAGTTCCGACTGTGGCAAAGATTCCGGCTCCGATAATGACGCCGATCCCCAAAAGTATCAGCTCAAAAGGTCCGAGGACTTTTTTGAGCCTGTGTTCGGGATCATGGCTTTCTGCCAGGATCAGGTTTAGATCTTTAAGCCTAAAAAGTTGTCGGGTGAGTCTTTTCATATTTAGTATATTTTACTAGAAAAATTGTATTTGTTAAATAAAAAAATAAGTTGTATATTGCTGTTAGGATGCTTTTATAGATATTGGCTTGCAAAAATAAAACATAAGTGATAAACTGACTTCTCTATGGAAATCCTAAATGCCTTATGGACGTTTCCGGCAATAGTCCTGGCTGCGATGCTTATTACCTGGGCAGCTGAATGCGGACAATTCTTTGTATCTCAAGGGCTGGCCTTGGCTGTGCTTGCCTGGATACAGACATTGCCTGAGTTTGCGGTCGAGGCCGTGATTGCCTTGGAGGCTGCCAAAGACCCGTCAAAAATCCACCTGATTACGGCTAACTATACAGGTTCGTTGAGGTTATTCGTAGGTTTAGGCTGGCCTATGGTTTATTTCGTATCATTGTTTTGCAGGAAACGCAATAGCGAAAAAAGGCATTTGTGGGCCATAGAATTAGAGGATGAGCATTCCATCGCTGTTATCTCGTTATTGCCGGCGCTTATTTACTTTTTAGTTATTTATTTTAAAGGCACATTAAATATTTTTGACGGCCTGGTCCTGACCGCTATCTATGTGGCTTATCTTTATCTTCTGTCCAGAGTTCCGGCTCACGACAAGGAGGAAGTAGCGGACCTGGGGAGGGTCCCCAAGCTTGTTATGAGGCACCAATATCCTGTGAATGTTATATGGATAGTGCTTCTTTTTGCCGCCGGCGCTTTAATCTTATATTTTGCAGCCCGCCCTTTTTTAAATTCGATGTTAGCCATAGCCATATCCCTCGGGATTTCGCAATTTGTTTTTGTGCAGTGGGTAGCGCCGTTCTTAAGCGAATTCCCGGAAAAACTATCGGCATTTTACTGGGCGAGAAAAGTCACCAAGGCGCCCATGGCCTTGGCGAACTTTGTTTCCTCATCCATTAATCAATGGACTATACTTGTCGCCACGTTACCTTTTATATATTCCTTCGGGATGAAAAGGATTGCTTATATAGCTTTTGACGATCATCAGAAGCTGGAAATACTTTTAACCATTGTCCAGTCATACCTGGGATTTATATTTCTGGCGAGCATGGATTTCCATTTCTTTGAAGCCACGGCTTTATTTATTCTTTGGCTAGTTCAATTTATTATACCCGATATACGCGGCCAGATCCTTTGGGTATACGAGGCCTGGGCATTGATTGAGACGTTCAAGCTGGCAAAGAATTTCCAGAAGAGAAACGCATTTCATGTTTTCTTTAAATTATTTAAAAAGAATATCGGCTAAATAAAATAAAACCCTGCCGGCACATCTCCTTAAAATTTAAGAAATTTTGCGCAAAATTTTTAGATATGGACACCAATAAAAAACGAAAATCTAACGGCAGCAAGAAATCCCAGGCCTGGGATTTTGATTATATATCTTCTAGCCAGGAAGAACTTTTCGAGAAGCTAAAGACTTCCCAGAAAGGGCTTACGGAACTCGATGCCAGAAATAGACTGCTAGATTACGGCATTAACGAACCGGCAAAGAAAAAGAAGAGAAGTATCCTGCGGCAGATATTCTCTAAATTCCTGAATCCCCTGGTAACAGTGCTTCTTATAATCGGCGGTTTTTCGCTGTTTTTCGGAGAGAAGATCAGCGCGGTCATAGTCTTTCTTATGGCGGTTATGAGCGTGGTTCTTTCTTTTGTCCAGGAATACCGCGCCAGTAAGGCTGCGGAAAAACTCAGCGAAATGGTGCGTACCACGGCGACGGTGTTGCGTAACGGAAAATCCAGAGAGATAAGTATCAGGGAAATAGTCCCCGGAGATATTGTCGACCTTTTTGCCGGAGACATGATCCCGGCTGATCTACGCATTATATCTTCTAAAGACCTGTTTATTAACCAGGCTTCTTTAACCGGCGAATCTTTTCCTATCGAAAAGACAGCTGCGCCGGCCGCTTCCAAAAACAGTTCTATTTCCGAATTAAACAATATCGCCTTTATGGGCTCAAGCGTTGTGAGCGGCACAGCTTTGGCAGTGGTTATAAAGACCGGTGTTGCGACGCAGTTCGGGGAACTTAGCCGCAGGCTTGCCACCATGCGCATAGAGACAAGTTTTGATAAAGGTGTTAATAGATTTACTATGCTAATGGTCAAGGTTATGATCTGCATGGTTATGTTTATTTTTGCGATTATAGCATTGCGCCACGGTAATTTTATCCAAGCCTTTCTTTTTTCCTTAAGCGTTGCCATCGGGCTTACTCCGGAAATGCTTCCCATGATCGTTACCTTAAATTTATCTAAAGGCGCTATCGCCATGTCCAAAAAAGATGTTATCGTCAAGCGCCTGAATTCCATACAGAACTTCGGGGCCATGGATGTCTTATGCACTGATAAGACCGGAACGCTAACCATGGACAAGATTGTGTTGGAAAGGCACTGCGATGTAGTAAGAAAAGAGGATGACGATACCTTGCGTTACGCTTATATTAATAGTTTTTATCAGACAGGGCTTAAAAACCTTTTAGACAGGGCAATACTTAAACATGAAAAATTACTGGTAAAAGAATATACGAAGATAGACGAGATACCGTTTGATTTTTCCCGCAAGATTATGTCCGTAGTAGTTGAAACGGATAATAGGCATAAGATTATTTCAAAAGGGGCTCCCGAGGAAATATTCAAGAGGTGCCTTCAGTATGAACTTGACGGAGAAATTTTCGATATAGACCCGCTGATTATTTCGGACTTAAAAGAAGAGTTTGATTCTTTAAGCGCAGACGGTTTCAGGGTTTTGGCTATCGCCTTTAAATATTTTGATGATAAAAAAGACGCGTATTCCAAAGACGATGAGAGGGATTTAATACTTAAAGGTTATGTCGCGTTTCTAGATCCGCCCAAACCAAGCGCAAGAAGGGCTATCAGGGCGCTTAGGCAGCTAGGGATAGATTTTAAGGTTTTAACCGGCGACAATGAATTAGTGACAAAAAAGATATGCAGTGATGTAGGCTTGGATGTTAAAGGCCTGGTAACCGGAGATTTGATCGAGAAAGCAAATGATAGCGAGCTCAAAGAGCTGGTAAAGGTCACTAATATTTTTGCAAGGGTTTCGCCCTTGCAAAAGGAGAGGGTGATTAGCGCTTTACGCGCAAACGGCCATACTGTAGGTTACCTGGGTGACGGTATAAATGACGCGTTAGCGTTAAAAACCTCCGATGTCGGAATTTCAGTTAACAACGCCGTTGATATTGCCAAGGAGTCAGCGGATATAATCCTTCTTAAGAAAAGCCTTGCTGTTTTAGAAGACGGAGTAACAGAAGGCAGGAGGACCTTTGGCAATATAGTAAAATATATCAAGATGGGTTCAAGTTCTAATTTCGGCAATATGTTCAGCATGACCGGCGGCAGCATGTTCCTGCCGTTTTTACCGATGTTGCCTATTCAGATCCTATTGAACAATTTCCTTTATGACGCGTCGCAGATCGCCATACCTACGGATGACGTTGATAAGGAATACATCATGAAACCCCGGCCCTGGAATGTCGATTACATAAAGAGATTTATGGTTATTATCGGGCCTATAAGTTCAATATTTGATTTTTTGACTTACGGGGTCATGTTATTTATTTTTCACGCATCAGCGGAACTTTTTCATACCGGCTGGTTTATAGAGTCACTTTGCACCCAGACCCTGGTCATACACATTATCAGGACAGGCAAGATTCCTTTTATTGAAAGCCGGCCAAGCAGATTTTTGATCTTGATGTCGATCATCATAGTTTCCATAGGGATTATTATTCCCTTTAGCCCCTTAGCTAGAGCCTTTGGTTTTGTCAAACCGCCGCCGATGTATTTTGCGGTATTATTCATCATCATAGTTACTTACCTGTTGTCAGTCCAAATCGTCAAGAAATGGTTTATAAAAAAGTACGGTTATGAATAAAATAAGTTCTATTTTAAATTTTCACCTTTAGAACAGGGGGTAGAAAATGAGGCAATCCAAGTATTTTTTAATCCTGATTTTTGTATTATCCGTATTTAGTTTCGCAACGCCGTCATATTCAAAAGGCGGTATGATGGGTGAATTCGGCAGTTTTGAAACGGTCTCCGGCCCCTTGCTTCTATATCCTGCCACCGATGACATTAATATGAGAGGCAATGATTCTTTGGAATTCCGCTGGAAAAGGTTTGATGAGCTGGCTACCGACCACTATGAATTTAGGTTGTATAAGGGCTATAAAACAATTGAATCAACGTTGATTTTTAAGCAGGATTTTCCTTCCGGGACATATCCCATAAAAATTCCTGCGTCGCAATTTGAAGAGGGGGAGGTTTACACCTGGAGTCTTACACAGGTATTCCAGGGCGGAAGGAAAAGCGATGCGAGTTTCAGCGCGTTTAAAATCCTGAATAAATAAACTAAAAATTATCCGGCTTAAAACCATAAATCACACCCCCGCATTTAGAAACGAAAGATTTTTGTTGCTCCTGCGCTAATCTCAAGTAGAAAAAAGTCAATAAAAAGCGTCCTGCGCCGATTTACTTATTTTTTAGCCTAAATTATAATGAGAGTGGGAAATTGTAGAAGAATTTTCCTATAGATAATTGATGCTATAATTATAAAAAAGAGAAAAGGTCAAATGAAACCCAAACTTACGGCAGCGTCAGCAACGTAAGTTTGTTGGTTGAATTTGACCCCTCACCTTTTATCTATTAAAGTATTTTGGTATTTTTGTGAATATCTAAAAAGGTGAGGGATTTAATTCGCGTAAAACAACTTATGTCGTCTTTTGGACTCCATAAGTTGTACGCTCATTAAAAAGGGAGGTTTATATGTTTAAAAAATTGCTCCGGACAAAAGACGATCTGGCGGTTTTTATTCTGCGCGTGATGTTGGGTATTGCTTTTTTGCCGCACGGGGCCCAAAAGGTATTGGGTTGGTTTGGCGGGCATGGTTTTAATGCCACAATGAGTTCTTTTGTGGACAAGATGCACATCCCGTATATATTCGCCCTGCTTGCGATTCTTGCGGAATCTCTTGGCGCTATCGCATTGATTACCGGATTCTTGACCCGTATAGCAGCTTTTGGCATGGCCGCGGTTATGGCAGTAGCGATATACATGGTCCATGGGCATAACGGATTTTTTATGAATTGGTCCGGTGCGCAAAAGGGAGAAGGTTTTGAATATCACTTCCTTGTCCTTGCCATCGCAATAGCCTTGATGATTAAAGGCGGCGGTTCGTTTTCAATAGATAGAAAGATTTCAAAATAAACACAAAGTTTAACTAATCTTTAAAGAGGCGAGTATGAAAAAATCTATCGGAGCCAAAACTATTGTCTTTCCTACGCCGGTATTTATCGTCGGAACATATGATAAATCCGGCAAACCCAATGCAATGGCTGTTGCCTGGGGCGGTATTTGTTGCTCTAATCCTCCTTGTGTCAGCATTGCCTTGAGAGAGGCGACTTATACCTTTGGCAATATAATGCAAAGAAAGGCTTTTACAATCAGCATCCCATCGGAAAAATATATAAAAGAAGCAGACTATTGCGGGATTGCTTCGGGTAGGAATGAGGATAAGTTTTTAGCCGCCGAACTAACTCCTGTAAAGAGTTCTTTGGTAGATGCGCCATATGTAGAAGAATTTCCGTTTATTTTAGAATGCAGCCTGCTAGAGACGCTGAAGGTGGGCTTGCACACTTTATTTATCGGCGAAATCAAAGATGTAAAGGTAGATGAGGCGGCATTGGGCAAAGATGGTGTCGCTGATATCAAAAAAATAAACCCTTTGATTTTTAATCCCGCTAACCGGACTTATTACGGGGTCGGTAAATACCTGGCTGACGCGTTCTCTATAGGCAAGAAAAAAAGATAAATTCCTCCCGCCTGTTTCCAATAAAAATAGCCTTAATTTATTCTTGACAGAAGGCAATTTTCGTGTTATTTATTAATATAGCTAATTATTAGTATACCTAATAATTAGCTAAGGAGGCTTTGATGACCCCTAAAGAATCTTTGCTGAATTTCGCTGATCAGGTTAATGAGCTTATTCCTACTCTTATGCGTGAATTCGCCCGCAAAGGGTCAAATGAACTTTGCAAAGGAAAGATTACCTTCCCGCAGTTCCTGATCCTGGATTTTCTTACCCGGGAGAACGAGTCTACTATGACCGATATCTCACGGTTTATGCGCGTGACTACGGCAACAATGACCGGTATCGTAAACAGGCTGGTCGAGGCCGGATACTGCCAGCGCATTTTTGACCCCCAAGACAGGCGCATTGTCATGATGAAGCTTACCTCGCGCGGCGAATCAATCGTAAGAAAACTAAACGATGAACGCAGAAAGATGATTGTAGATGTTTTTGGGAAATTGTCGCAAAAAGAGCGCGACGACTACTTGCATATACTTAGCCGGATACACGAAATGGTAATCGCAAGAAATTAAAATGAGAAAAGTAAGGATTATTTTTATTTTTTTTATTATCTCCGGAATTCTTTTTAATCCGGCGCTTTTTGCCCAGGGCCAGGTTGAAAATGAAGGCCGGGTGCTTACGCTCTTAGATTGTTATAATCTTACTCTTAAACAGAGCGAGACCCTCGGAATAAGCGTACAGCGCATCAAGGAGGCAGAGTCGCATTTTCTCCAGGCCATAGGCACTATAATGCCGCAGGTATCTTTTGCCTCGGCTGATAATTTTTATAATATTCACACAACTTCTGCCAATACCTATACAAGGGGTTTTGTTTTTCAGCAGGTGCTTTTCAGCGGGTTCAAGGAATTCGCGGCCATGAGGGCTAGCGGCTATGAGAAAAAACAGCGCACAAAAGAAGTAGAGAGGGCAGAGCAGCTGCTTTTTGGAGATGTCTCGGACTCATTTTACCTTCTTTTGGAGCAGATAAAAGATTTAAAGGCCCTGGAGGCGACGCGTCAGTCTCTTCTTGAACGTATCCAGGAATTAGACAAGCGCATCAGCATCGGGCGCTCGCGCAAAAGCGAATTAGCTACTGTCATGGTGGAGTTTTACGGCGTTGAAGCCGAGATTATAACGGCGAAAAATCAGCGTGACGTGGCAAAGGAACTATTAGAGTTTTTGACAGGGGTAGCCATAAAGGACATTATTGAATCAGAAGATGTCCCAGGGTCTGTTAAGCCGATTGATTATTACCAGAGGCTTGCAGTTATGCGCGCCGATATTGAGGCTGCTGAAAAAGCTGTTGGGTTAGCCAGGGAGAATATCACCGTAGCAAGGAGCGGTTTTCTGCCTTCGGTAAACGTTGAGAGCCAGTATCTTACTAATAACAGTACTGCATTACCTCCTTCGAAGCTCGCTACTACATTGTCGGTTAATATACCTATATTCGAAGGCACTACGGTTTTAGGTAATGTGCGCCAGGCGCAGGCGCAGGCGCGCGAGAGCGAATTGCAATTAGAACTTACAAGGCGCCAAAGCCAGACTGATGTCCTCCAGGCTTATACGAATATGCAATATTCGTTGATAAGTAAAGAGGCGCACGCAAAGGCGTTAAACTCTGCCGTGAGGAATTATTATTTGCAAAAAAAGGATTACGAATATAATTTAGTCAATAATCTTGACGTATTGACAGCCATACGCCTCCTTGAAGATTCCAGGAGGGATTTTATCCATGCTGCCAATGAAACAAAGAGGCTTTACTGGCAGCTTTGTGTCGCTGCCGGTGAAAATATAGGGGAAGTCCTAAAATGACGCTTTCTGACATATCGATTAAAAATCCGGTTTTCGGTTGGATGCTTATGATCGGTATCTTTGTTTTTGGCTGGATTGGTTTCACGCGTTTGGGCGTTAGCCAGCTTCCGGATGTTGATTTTCCGGTTGTGACAGTGGCAATAACCTGGGAAGGCGCGGCTCCGGAAGTCATGGAGACAGACGTAACAGATATTGTCGAAGACGCAGTTATGAGCGTGGAAGGCATAAAGGAAGTTACTTCCGTATCAACTCAGGGTTCGGCGCAGATTTCCATAGAATTCAACCTTAATCGCAACATAGATGTTGCTCTGCAAGAAGTCCAGACCAAGATTGCCCAGGCACAAAGGAATTTACCTCGCGATATTGATCCGCCGATAATTACAAAAACAAACCCCGAAGATCAGCCGATTATGTGGATAGCCCTCTCCGGAGACTTGCCTATTAAGGATTTGGCTCGCTATGTTAATGAAACCCTGAAAGACCAGTTTACCATCGTTTCCGGCGTTGGGAATATTTTTCTGGGCGGATATGTTGACCCCAACTTAAGGGTTTGGCTTGATTCCGATAAGATGCAGGCAGAGCAGCTTACAGTAGAAGATGTATTAGGGACTATAAGTTCCCAGCATGTTGACCAGCCCGCAGGCTATATTGATACAGGTTCTAAAGAGATCAACGTCCGGGTTTACGGAGAGGCAACAACGCCTGAACAATTTTCGAATATCGTCATACCCAAGCGAGTGCGTGAAGGCCCGATTTGGACCACTATAAAAATTAAGGATGTCGGTAGCGTAGAAGACGGCTTAGCAGATATCCGCCGCATTTCGCGTACCTGGGGTAAGCCTGCAGTGGGTTTAGGTATAGTTAAACAGCGCGGTTCAAATGCTGTAGCAGTAGCAGATGCCGTGAAAAAGCGGATGAAAGAGGTAGAAAAAATGCTGCCTCCTAAAACGCATCTATCTATAGTATTTGACGCGACCAAGTTTATCAAGGATTCTATCAACGAATTGAAATTCAACCTGATTCTTTCGGTAATCCTTACTTCGCTGGTTTGTTTCTTTTTCCTAGGCTCCTGGTCGGCGACTATAAACGTATTGTTGGCCATACCCACTTCTCTTTTGGGAGCGTTCTTTGTGTTATATTTTATGGGCTTTACCATCAATACCTTCACAATGTTGGGCCTTTCTTTGGTTATAGGTATTGTTGTGGATGACGCAATCATGGTCCTCGAGAATATCTCGCGTTATCGGGAGCAGAGAAAGTCCCGTATGGATGCGGCCTTGATCGGAGCTAGAGAAATCACCTTCGCCGCGCTTGCCGCGTCTTTGGCAATATTGGCAATCTTTATTCCGGTAATATTTATGCAGGGAATCGTGGGCAGATTTTTCTTCCAATTCGGCGTTACTATTTCCGTTGCAGTAATGTTTTCATTGCTTGAGGCTCTCACCATAACCCCTATGAGATGTTCGCAGTTTCTTGTCGTGGGCCATGCCAGCAGGCTGGGAAAATTTGTTGAAAGGCTGATGGAGTGGACGAGCCGCGGTTATCGGGCAATACTTAAGTTTCTATTGGAGAGGCCCAAAAAGGTATTATTCCTTGCAGCCGTTATTTTTATTTCTTCCTTAGCTTTAACCCCGTTTCTAAAAAAAGAATTTGTGCCGTCGCAGGACCAGAGTATTTTTCTCGTACGCATTATGATGCCGCTGGGCTCATCAATCGACAAAACCGACAGCATCTTTAAAGAGGCAGAGGTATTCCTGGAGAAGCAGCCGGAAGTAGAAAATTATTTCTGCGCAATCGGCAGTTTTGTCGGCGGACAGGTTAATCAGGGTTTTCTTTTCATTACCATGAAGCCGCCTAAAGAGCGGCCAAAGATAAACGGCCACCACGTAACTCAGCTGGAATTTATGCAGACGATCCGCAAGAGTCTTAATGAAATTTCCGGCGTTGACCGGGCTATTGTCCAGGATTTATCTCTGGCAGGCTTTACGGCCCAACGCGGCTTTCCCATTGAATTTACGATTCGCGGCCCGGACTGGGATAAGCTTGGCAGCCTGGCCCAGGAATTTATGAAAGAAATGAAGGCGTCCGGCACGATGACGGATATTGATACAGATTATGAATTAGGCATGCCGGAATTACAGGTTCATCCTGACCGCCAGAAGGCTGCGATGCGCGGCATAAGTATAGCTTCTATTGCCGACAGCATAAATGCGACTGTGGGAGGCGTACGCCTTGGCAAATTCACCAGCCACGGCAAACGTTACGATGTCCGGGTCAGGTTAGCCGAGGCAGACCGCACCAGCCCTAAAGATATAAACAAACTCTGGGTGCGTAATGAATTTGGAGAATTAGTGCCTTTATCAGCTGTCGTGACATCGGAAGTTAAGCCGGCCTTGTTTTCGATTACCCGGAAAAACCGCGAACGCGCCATAACTATTTATGGAAATCCGTCTCGAACGTCTTCTCAACAAAAGGCTTTGGATGAGGTCGCAAAAATAGGAAAGAAGGTCTTGCCGGAAGATTATCATTTGGTTTATTCCGGAGGCTCCCAGGCTTTTAAAGAATCATTCCAGAGTTTAATCTTTGCTCTTATCCTGGGAATTTTTGTTTCTTACATGGTCTTAGGTACGCAGTTCAACAGTTTTATCCATCCCGTAACCGTGCTTTTAGCTTTACCTTTTAGTATTACCGGAGCGCTGCTGCTTCTATTATTGACGAATAACTCAATGAATCTTTATAGTTTGATCGGCCTTATTCTTCTCATGGGTATAGTCAAGAAAAATTCTATTCTTCTGGTCGATTTTACAAATGTAAGGAGAAAACAGGGCATGGCAGTTAAGGAAGCGCTTTTGGATGCTTGTCCGATACGCCTACGTCCAATCCTTATGACTTCTATAGCCATGATCGCCGCTGCTATTCCTGGGGCGCTGGCAATCGGCCCGGGTTCCGAGACAATGGTTCCTATGGCCACGGCGGTTATCGGAGGCGTTGCTGTTTCTACTCTTTTAACACTTTTTGTTGTGCCTTGCGCCTATGAGGTATTCTCTAGGTTTGAACACAAGCCGCGGGTTAATGATGAAAAAATAACTAATGGAGGTAATACAAAATGATGAACAAAAATCCAC
>Ga0082335_1004702_pt1 | contig 20038 bp, 21 predicted proteins | sample Subgrocontami58m_FD_72375 | JGI IMG/M metagenome (GOLD analysis project Ga0082335, IMG submission 72375) | Subsurface groundwater microbial communities from S. Glens Falls, New York, USA - GMW37 contaminated, 5.8 m (SPADES assembly) (version 2) ... | reverse complement strand
TATATGTCCACGGCGGCGGCTGGTCATCGGGGGATAAGGCTAAAGGCGCGGGCGCATTGGAAATCCCTGCTTTGCAAAGCGCGGGCTTTCTGGTGGTTGCGATTAATTATCGCCTCGCGCCTGAAAATCCGTTCCCCGCGATGATCGAAGATGCAAAGTGCGCCGTGCGTTATTTGCGCACACATGCCGACGAATATAATTTGGATCCAAATCGCATTGGCGTGTGGGGCGGCTCGGCAGGCGGACATCTTGTGAACCTGCTGGGGACTACCGACGAAAGCGCGGGTTTTGACGTGGGCGAATACCTCGCTCAATCCAGCCGCGTGCAGGCAGTGGTGGATATGTTCGGTCCAACAGATTTGACCGTGCAGTTCGAGGGCGGTTATGCAGGTGCAAGCCGCGTGTTCGCTGGCTTTGACGCCGCGCTTGCCAGCCCGGTGACTTACGTCACTCCCGACGACCCACCCTTCCTCCTGTTTCATGGTGATTCAGACCCACTCGTTCCCATTGAACAATCCCAGATTTTTCTGGCCGCACTTCAAGCCGCAGGCGTGCCTGCCAAATTGGTGATTGTGAAGAATGCAGGTCATAGTTTCAAACCAGAAGAAGGCAAAACAATCAGCCCCTCACGGCAAGAGATCGCCCAGAGGGTGGTGGAATTTTTTGAAGAACAGTTGAAATAGCTGCACCCTGTGCGCAAATAAAAAGTGAAGCCACGCATGGTTTGAAAGGAAGAAAAGGAAGGAAACCATCGCATGGATGGATTCCTTCCTTTTGTGTATAATCCTAATCATCGCCCCGATAGTTCAATGGATAGAACAAAGCACTCCTAAGGCTTAGATGTAGGTCCGATTCCTACTCGGGGCACTGAGAATTTTATAAGTTGTCTCTAACCCAAAAGGCTTGATTTTTTTTGATTGTCATAGTAATATTGCCAACGATGACCGCTAGGGTGCCCCCCTCACCCTGGCGGTCATCATTTAAATTACCAGCGGTTTTTTCAATAAAACTAAAAAGCGGATGCTTTGAAAGGCATCCGCTTTTACTTTTTACTGCCCACTTTTTACCCTCTCACTTTTTCCCCTTAATCATTTGCCTGGCGGTCTGCAGTAACTCGTGCGACGAGCGGAGCGTACCTTCGCCTACCTCGCCCAGCATCTGCGAGAGTTCCAGCAGGCGCGGTTCGCCTTCAAGTTCTTCAACACGGGTGAGCGTTCGTCCATGATCCACGATTTTTTGCACCTTATAATGCTGGTCACCAAAGACGGCCAGCTGGGGGAGATGCGTCACGCAAAAAACCTGATGCGTACGTGAGAGATTCCATAACTTTTGACCGACAACCAGACCCACACGCCCGCCGATCCCCTGATCAATTTCATCGAAGATCAAGGCCGGCACTTCGTCTGCAATGGCCATCACATTCTTTAAACCGAGCATCAGACGCGAGGTTTCACCGCCGGAGGCGATCTTTGCCAGAGGCTTGAGTCCTTCACCGGGGTTCGGGGCTACCAGAAACTCCACGCGGTCGAATCCGTTTTGGTCAAAGGCGATGCGTGTTCCATCTGACATGGGCGCACCGTTGGGGTCAGGTTTGGTTTGGAAATCCACCCCAAATTTCGCAGAAGCCATTTTTAGGTGATCCAGTTCAGCCTCAATGCCCTTGCCCATTTCAGCGGCGGCAGATTTCCGTTTTTCAGAAAGGGTATTGCCTTGCCTGGCAAGCTTTTCAAGCAATTTGGCTTCTTGCATTTCCAATTCGTTGATGCGGTCCGCCGCGCCGGTGATGGTTTCCAATTGCTTGCGCGCATCCACCCCATAAGTGACCATTGCAGGAATATTGCCGCCATATTTTCGTGTGAGCGAGTGGATCAAGTCCAAGCGCACCTCAACATCTTCCAATCTTTTTGGGTTGAATTCGATCTCTTCGAGATAACCGCGCAAGCCGTGGATGATGTCAGAGATCGTATCCAGCATGACCTCGGCCTGATTCGCCAACTCAGTCTGGCCTTCATCTATTTTCGCCAGCGCGGCCAAGGCCTGCGCGGCCTGTCCAACCAAATCCGTAGCGGCGGGTGTTTCAGGCGAGCCTTCATCCAGGACTGCCAAAGCCTCCTGCGCATTCTGCGCCAGAGACTCGGCATTCGCCAGTCTGTCGCGTTCCCTGCGAAGGTCTTCATCTTCGCCCGTCTTTAATCCAGCGGCTTCGATTTCCTCGGCCTGATAGGTGAGGATTTCCGTGCGGCGCACTGCATCCGCTTGCGCTTTTTGCAAATCGCTCAGCTCGCGGCGCAAGTTCAACAAGGCATGGTAGGTCTGGCGGTATTCAGTCAGCGGTTTTGCAACCTCCGCGTAGCGATCGAGCAGGCCAAGGTGTGCACGCGGATCGAGCAAAGACAAATGTTCCGCCTGCCCATGGATATCGATCAACAGCGCACCGAGTTCCTTCAACAACCCAACATTCACCGTGCGTCCATTCACACGCGCCACGCTTCTGCCTTCCTTGCGGATTTCGCGCATCAACACAACATAACTTGGATCATCCATTAACTCTTCGCGGTTGAGGATAAAGTGCACCGCTTCTTTTTCCGGACCTTTGAGCTGGAAGACCGCTTCGACAAATGCGGCGTCCGAATCAGTTCGCACAAAAGTAGGGTCTGCTTTGCCGCCGATCAGCATGACGACGGCATCGAGGATGATGGATTTTCCCGCGCCCGTCTCACCGGTGAGGATGATGAGTCCAGAGTCAAAGCGCAGATCGAGCTTATCTATAATGGCAAAATTTTGGATGTGAAGTTCGGTAAGCATCGGTTATCTAACCAGCTGAATTCCAGAAAGTCGGGTATAGACGAGCGGCACGGCAATCACAAGATAAATGACTTGAAAAAGGATACCAAAGAGATTCATGCTTAATATCTGAAGCAAAGCGACAGGCAATGCTCCAACCACCACGCCAACGCCAACAATAATAAAAAGTGAGCGCGAACGATGGCGTCGTGTAACAAAACGCACACTTTCAGCAATTGCCGCTGAGGCCGCAGGCACACCTGCCGCAATAAGCAGCCAACCAAAGATTCCGAACCCACCAATTAAACTGACCAAAAAAGCTGCCATCGCTGAAAGAAAACCTGCTGTGATAAATCCCAAAGCATAATCGTACCATTCAGCGGTATCAAATGCTTTTTGGTGATTTCGCACACAATCCTTGCATAAATACCCCGTTGGAGTACGCACTGCACAGGAGGCGCACATTGGGCGGTCACAGCGTTTGCAGCGCAGGCTGGTCTCGCGGGCGGGATGAGCGTAGCAATAGGTAATTGTCAGGTCAGTCATCGTGGAAGTCCTAATGAATTTTCGTTCATGTGAGCAGTGATGTTGCGATAGAAATAACCCGGATCCCCAAAGCGGACAAATTGAGCGGTCACATCGGCGGCAGTTACATTAACGCAGTCGTCTTCCATCAATGGTGTCGGGGGTTGACCATCCACACTCAGAACAGCATTTTCACTTCTGACGACAATGCTGACAGAAGAACCTTCTGATAAAACAACCGCGCGATCCACAGAAAGATGCGGCGCAATGGGTACTAATAAAATATTTCGCAATTCCGGCGGAAGAATTGGCCCGCCTGCCGCGAGAGCATAAGCGGTTGAACCTGTGGCGCTGGATGCGATCAACCCATCTGCCACATAGCTGGTCAGTTGACGTGTATCCACGAGAGCAGTCAGCCGAACGGGACGCAGGTTTTGTCCGCGTGCAACCACCACTTCATTCAATGCATTTGAATGACCCAGACTCTCGCCAGCGCGGATATGTTCGGCTCGCAACATCATGCGATTCTCGATCCATGCTTCGCCATTTAATAATTTTTCAAAGTACTCGCGCCATTCCTTACGATCCACCTGAATGAGAAACCCCAGTCTGCCAAGGTTTACGCCGAAAATCGGCACGCCGGATGGCGCGCACAAATGGCCGGCTCGTAAGACACTACCGTCACCGCCCAGAACAATAAGCATGTCAAATTCCCCATTTCTTACGCGTTTTCGAAGTTCTTCATCATACAAAGAGCCATAGGGCGCATCCAGGCCTTTTTTTTTAAGGAAAGCAGATATGGCTTGCGCTTCTGCGAAGGCTTCAGGCATTTTTGGATATGCCGTAACAACAGGATGTGTAGGCAGGAATGGTTCGGGCATAGTCGGGTAATTATAAAGGAAAGGATGAAGTCTGGTCAAAAGTCGAAGGTTGAAGGTTGAAGGTCGGCTTTTGACTGTAACCTGCAACTTGCCAACCTGTTTTTACGCCAGGCTTTGATCACAAGCATTTCGAAATCCGCATCTTTTACAACGGGAGGCCTGCTCATGCGAACGACAGATATCTCTCTTCAGGTTGTCCTCGCGCATATCGGCCAGCAATTCGATCAAAGCAGATTCCAACTCTCGGGTGTAATCTATCGCAAAATCGCGATTCTCGTAATGGATGATCCCATACGGCGGACGTGTGTCGTAGGTTTTCTCCACCAGCAGGCAATATGCCGCGAGTTGGTAAATGTGTGAATCATAGGGCGCATCTGGCGCTCTGCCTGATTTGACCTCCACAGGAATGATCTTCCCGTTCTGCTGGATGAGGTAATCTGGTTTGCCTGTCAACTCCAGGGGAGGGTAGGAAAGCGGTTTTTCCACTTTACCCCAACCGCGTGTGTCCGTGTAGATGATGCGTCCGCCCGGCAAGCCGGCTTCCTTCCGCTGGGTTGAGGATCGGTGGAAAAAGAAGAGGGCGAAGATGAGCAGAATGAGGGCGAGGTAGAGCATTTTAGTAAAAAGCAATCAGTAATTGGTAAATTGGTAAACGGTTATCGTTTTTCTGCGAGCCTGATGATTCTGCCGAGGCGTGTAAATGCCGCGCCGGAAAGATCGTCATTTCTTTTTTTCAGTACTTTGATGAAATCGTCTTTATTGAATTCGTTCACAGCAGGCAATGTCCTCTCTGCATGCTGCGGCACTTCCTTGGGCCGGCAGGTTGATAAATGTTTGAGCAAATATGGGAAGATGGCCTTGTTGTACTCCTCGTGCGCGGCGGCGGTATGTGCCAGCGCAGAAATTGAATTGTCAATAGTGATGACCGAGCCTGCCTCCTTGGCTTTCTTGATCTCATCCATATGCTTGAAAATAAAATCAGGCTTGACCTTGGCTATTTCCGAGAGTGCGGTCATTGCGCCCCAGATCATGTTATTGTGCCTGCTTTTCAGCAGTTTCAGGAAATCTTCGGCGTATTGCGCGATGAGATTTGGTTCTATCACGCCAATTTCATACATGACGTGAACGCAATCCCAATGAATATTCTTATTTTCATTCCACATGTTTTCGGCAATTTCGCGAATACCCGCTTTATCATTTCGCGCAACCAGATCACGCGCCAGATCGAGATTGGGCGTTCGATCACGCCGGGTTTGCAAATAAGCGAGGCGTTTTAATAAATCAGACATGGTTTACCCTCATCATTGAACTTTAAACCTTCAACCGTCAACATGATCATAGCTACGCAGTGCAATATGCCACAAGCAGGACAATGGCCGTCATAGACAGGAGCAGGCCAAGGGTCCGTGAAAGAGACGAGGCGATGACCTTGCGTCCATGCTGGTGATGAATATCCGTTCCTGCAGCGAGTTCGGTTTGATTCTCCGACTCGACACCTTTTTTGCGATAGTGCCAGGCGCGGCGGCAATACAAGTAACTTCCGATTTCAGAAGCGCGGATGATCGGCATGGGCAGAGTATAGCACAAATTTTCTAACCAGAAACAGTCTGTCATTGCGAGCCGCTGCACTTGCAACTTCGGCAGTGTGGCAATCCCCTCGTCGTGTTGGGAGATTGTGTCGCCACGGCGCCACGGCGACGCTTCGGGCGAAGAACAAGAGCGCCCTCGCAATGACGGAACACAAGTTGTGATAAACTACACGCGCAAACCATTTTTCCTTGCGGAGGAAATCCATGCCCAAACGCGAAGTCCATTCCATTGAGATCGCAGGTATCAAACGTGAACTGCCCCTTTTTGAGATCAAGCCCGGTTTGCGGATCGCCATTTTGAACATTCTTGGAGATACGGAACTGGTCCAGGCTTGTGCGCGTGAACTTTCCAAAAAACTAAAGGATGTTGATTACGACATTCTCGTCACGGCAGAAGCCAAATCCATTCCGCTGGCCTATGCGCTTTCAGTGGAAACGAAAAAGCCTTATATCATCCTCCGCAAGTTGTACAAGCCGTATATGGGTGATGTCCTTCAGGCAGAAACGCTTTCCATCACCACGGGTCAACCTCAGGTTTTGATTTTGGATGAAAAAGACCGTGAGGCGATTACGGGTAAAAAAGTAGTGATCCTGGACGATGTCATCAGCACAGGTTCCACTTTGCAAGGCATGCGTATGATCCTGGACAAAGCCGGCGCGAGCGTGGCAGGCGAGGCGGCCATCCTGACCGAAGGCGACCGCGCGCAATGGATGCACATTCTTTCACTGGGGCATTTGCCTATGTTTACGGAGTGAGTGGGGAAACATGTGGACACGGAAACACATAAACACGTAGACATGTAGACATGTAGACACAGAAGCACGGAAAATCTTAGACCGTACAAAACAAGACCCTGAGAAAATATCTCGGGGTCTTGTGTACTTGTTTTACCTGTGTACCTGTTTACTTGTTTACCTGTATACCTCCCTCAACCAACTTAATCTTTTGAACCCGCTTCATTTTTTTGATTGCCAACTCGCGCTTCATGGCGTCTGTGCGATTGTGTTGTGGTTCAAGATAGACCAATATCACGGGACACCGGGTTTTTGTGTAACGCGCACCGATGCCCTTATTATGTTGTTTAACGCGGCGTTCGGGGTTGGTTGTCCAGCCGGTATAATAGGTTCCATCCGCACATTCAAGCATGTAACAATAGCAGGTCATTTATCTTTTCTATCAGTCCTGTTAAACATCGTGCCAAACAATCTTTCCTTCACGGATATTTTTTCGACCGGCACTGTTTTCATTTCCGTCCAGTTTGCAGTGGAGCGTTCGTTCAGCCAGTTTTGGCGTCCCTCCTGCGCTTTTTTCAAACGATCTTTCAAGGATCCTTCTTTGGCATCTTCAATGTCATCACGCAAATCAGCGAGAGCCAGGATCATCGTATTCAAACCATGAACAACATTCTCGCGATCGTGCAAAGTTAACATTTGCAATGCCTCGGTATCCTCCTGTCCGGTCAGAGCGGAGGTGGCGGCAAAGTACACGCGGCCGGCCACCTTGCGGGCTTCCTGCCAGCCGGGCTGTTCCATGGTTGCGTTTAACAAAGCTGCTGAAACCAACTGCGGTATAAGATGAGCAGAGGCCATCAAACCGTCTGACTCAATCAGGTCGGTGATGATGATACTTCCACCCGTTAAACTGACAAACCCTGAAACCAAATCAATTGCTTCGCCAGGCGTGCCATAAGGAGCTGAAAGCAGGAAAATGCTCTTCGAAAACAGATCAGCTTTTGCTGAGTCCAGACCCGTTTTTGTCTCCTGTAAATAGTCAGGCCCAATCGCGGGGACGAGTCCTACATAGTGAACCCCTTTCGGCAAAATTTCTTGAGCCCATTTCGCCACCTCCCCTTTAACCGGGGAGGTATCCACCACCACAGTGCCTTTTTTAAGATCCTGCGCAATGTACCCCAAAGTTTCACGCACCTGATGCACTGGCACGGCCAGCACCACCAGGTTTGCATTCTCCACAGAACTCGGAAGGTTATGATTCGTTTTATCCACTACCCCGTTTTTTTGAGCAAGCTTCTCAATACTGAATTCCTTATCGTGACCGACGGTTGCAACCTTGTCTTTGTGAGCCGCAAGCGCCAATCCAATTGACGCGCCAATTTGTCCAAGACCAACAATTGTGATTTGTACAGGCATATTACCCTCGCAAGAGTTTGATGACGAGATTATACTGGCAATGTCCCCTTAAATGACGAGAACCACGGACGCCGACCATGGTTCTCTTTGAAAGGAGGAGAAGAGAAATCACCTTACGCCAGTAAATTTATCATGTTTGTCTCCAAACTACTTGACGGGAAACCTACGAATGCCCTACGATTGTCCAACAATTAACCAGATTGGAAACGTTTTTCGATTTTTTCTGATGAAGGACAGCAAAAATGACATCCTCTTCTCCCAAAATTTATCTTGGCGAATTGAATCACACTCCGCTGGGGGATTTTCGCCTCGCCGCCTCCAACATTGGTCTGCTTGCCGTTGAGTGGGCAGACTCTCAACTCAAGCTGTATTCGTATTTATTCCGACTGAAACAGCCCGTTGAACCAAACCGGAAAATTATTCAACCCTATGCAAAAGAACTGGGCGAATATCTAAAAGGAAAACGCTCCGAATTCACCTTCTCAATTGACTGGTCAACTCTGCGGCCATTTCAATTGAAAACATTGAAAGCAGTTTATGCCATTCCGTATGGCGAAACACAATCCTACGCAGAGATCGCCGCACAAATCGGGCATCCGCTGGCCTTCCGCGCTGTCGGGCGGGCCAATGCCACCAATCCCATGCCGATTGTGATTCCATGTCACCGCGTTATCGGCACAAATGGCAAACTCTACGGCTATGGAGGCGGAGATGGATTGCCTACGAAAGAGTGGTTGTTGAAAATGGAAGGCGCATTGATTGCATGATGGACTTAAAATCGTGAATATTCTTACACAACTCTTCTGGATATTCCTAAAAGTCAATTTACTCAGCACCTCAGGACCCACCTCTGTCGGACTACTGTATCACGAAGCAGTCGGCAAACTGGTTACAGAGACCCAATTTATACAAGCAGTTGGGCTTTCATCTGTTTTGCCAGGCAGTGATGCCCTGCAACTCGCCATGTATATTGGCTATGCCGCCGGAGGAATTTCAGGGGGGTTCGTCTCACTGACTGCATCCATTTTACCTCCCACCATTATCATTCTTGGGGTCACTATGATCCTGCACCGCCTGCGCCGCGAATCATGGGTCAGCAACTTCGTGCAAGGACTCGCCCCGGCCATCTCCATATTGATGGTCTTCACAGCCTGGAAGATATTTGATAAGGGCAGCGGCGACACCGGCTGGTTTGGCTGGCTGCTTGGTATTGCCAGTCTGCTTGCCATGTGGTTCAAACTGCCGGAGCGCATTGTGATTATTCTGGCAGGCATTATCGGCGTCATTTTCCTATCACAATGAATCAAACAAATTTTTCAGTCTGGCTGAAATTATTGTGGCTGTTCCTCAAAGTGAACCTGCTGTCTCCTTCGGGCCCTGCCTCGATCGGTTTGCTATACAAGGAGGCAGTCGGTACAATCATGACCGAGGATCAATTTGTAGAAGCCGTTGGCTTTTCAAATGTACTTCCCGGCAGTGAAGCGTTGAAGCTTGCCATGTTCGTCGGCTTTGCGGCGGGCGGGGTGCCCGGTGTTTTCACTGCGCTGCTGGGCGCAATCCTCCCGCCTACCTTGATGATGCTTGTCGTTTCCGCAGTCCTACAGCAATTTCAAGAAGATGACTTGCTCAAGAGATTTGTAGCAGGCATGAGCCCGGCGGTGGCGGCGTTGATCATTGTCGTAGCCTGGGAACTCTTCCGCGCCGGTCAAACAAAAATAATCGGCCGGCGCACTTTTATCATCGCTGCATTAAGCGTAACAGCCTTGTGGTTTGACCTGCCATCTCCCCTGGTTTTACTCGGCGCAGGGATTTTGGGCGTGATCCTATTTCGTTAAGAGAGATGATCTATGCAACCCGAACTATTGATCGCAACAAATGGGTATAAAGGCACCCTGCCAGCCATTGAATATGGGGCCTGGTTGGCCGCCACCCTTCAAATGCAGGTAACACTTCTCGGCGTGACTGAGAAACTGAATCCTGCCGCGATAGACGAGCACCACCCTTTGGAGGAGGTCTTCGCGCGCGCTGTCGAATTATTCCAACAAAACCATCTGGAATACAATCTCGAAGTGCAGAACGGAAACGCGGAGGATCTCATTCCCCGCAAGGCGCAGCAGGGAAAATACATCACCGTGATCGGGCCCTTGGGACGCCCGCATTTTCGCCGTTTAATAACAGGGCGCTCCATTCGTCATTTGATGGAAGAGATCGAACAGCCGATCTTTTATGTGCCTGTGGCAAAGCTTCCTTTAAATAAGATTTTGATCTGCATTGGCGGGCTTGGGTATGAAGTCAATGCGGAACATATCGCCATGCAAATGGCAATGAAAAGCCGCGCCGAGATCACTTTCCTTCATATCATTCCTCCGATAGACATGAATTACCCTACAGCAAAGACCGTGAGCGAGCATTGGCAAAACCTCGCCGAAACAGACACCCCCGTTGGACGCAGTCTGCGGCAGGCGATGGAGATCGCCAAAAATGACGGTTTAACCGCATCCATAAAAGCCCGCCAGGGCAATGTGGTGGAGCAAATATTGGTTGAAATTAATGAAGGGAATTATGACCTGCTTTGCATGGGGTCGCTGTACAGCTCGAACGCTTTACGTCAACTTTACACTCCAAACGTAACCGCTGAAATCGCAGATGGCATTAATTGCCCCATATTAACAGCCCGGTATAAGAAGGATTAAATTTATTCGGTTGATATCAGCCGGATAAAACCCCTCCTTAATATCCAGCTATCTGGGCGTGTATTTCTCTTCCCATTCCGCAATCGCGGCACGGATGGCGGCTTTGATGGCTTCATCAGGAACGTCATCTACGCCGGGGAATTTTTGTAAACCGACATAAACTTCCACTGCGCCTTGAAGCGACTCCTGCAGGCGAATTCCCTGCCCAGCCAGCGCGGTGTTCATCAATCGTGATTGCAATATCATGTCAATTTGTGCCACAATACTTAGGGAGACCAGGGGTCTTTCTACTAAGTTTTTCTTTACAGGAGAAAGGATCGTACTTAGGGTTGGCTCAACCGGTTTGACAGGGGCAGGCGGCATGGGATGAGAGATCGGTCCTTGGGCGGGTACTGACACTGAAGGAGTCTGGGCAGGTTTTTGAGGTTGTCCGCCTTCGAGGTAGGGGCGAAGAATCGTGAGCAATTCTATCAAGCGCTTTCTTTTATCTGGGGATAATGCGCCGTTGACCGGCAACCCGTCCATTTCAACAACGACATGCCCATTTTCATTTTTTATCCGTAACAGTCCGGGGTCATTCTGGGGTCCAGCCGCATTAAGTGCAAGTTGTTGCTCGGCTTGCCCAATCATTCTCTGCGCTTCTTTTTGAACCTGCTCTGCGCGGGCTTCGGCTTCTTTTATTTTCTTTGCCGAACGATTGTTCGAATCAAAAAAGCCGATCGCCCAGCCCAGGATCAATGCGCAAAGCGAAATAAGAATTGGGATAAGAGTAAATCCTTCTGGCATAGTATTACCTCAAACGTTGACATTTCGGACAAACATGCGTACCGCGCTGAGCCACTGTAAGTTTTTGTATTTCTGCACCGCAGACAAGACAGGGCTTGCCTGCGCGGTCATACACGCGAAAATAATTTTGATAATCGCCTCCGCGATAGACCCAGTCAATACTCGCGCCATTGCGGCGGATGCCTTCCCTAAGCACAGATCGGATCGCTTCACGCAAAGCCTCAGACTGCTTCTGTGTAACGTCATTAGACACCGCAAGCGGATGCAGTTTCGCCATGTGCAAACATTCATCTGTATAAATGTTGCCCAGCCCGGCGATAAAGGCCTGGTCGAGCAGCAATGGCTTGAGCTGGCGTTTGCGTTTACCCAAATTCTCAAAAAGCCATTTGGATGTGAATCCACTTTCTAAAGGTTCAGGACCAAGTTTCGCAAACACACTTTCGGGGTCCTTTGTAAACCAGACGCGGCCGAACTTGCGAGTATCGTTGAAGGCCAGATATTTCCTGTTCGAAAGGTGCAGCAGGAGCCTGTCATGCTTTTCCGGCTCGGTTTTACTTTGCCTGATCATTATATCGCCACTCATGCGAAGATGAATGAGCAGATGGAAGTCCGATAACACAATATCAAGGTACTTTGCGCGGCGGGTGACATCCTTGATCTTTTGTCCTTGCACCTGTTCTTTGAATTTTTTCGAAGATGGAGTTGCAAGTGTGCGCGCCCAGAATAAATCGGCAGAGAGGATGGCCTTGCCGATCAGTTCTGCTTTTATTCCGCGGACGATAGTTTCAACTTCTGGAAGTTCGGGCATGGACAAAACGTTTGACGTTAAACGTTTAACGTTGTTGTTATTCGTTGAACATCTCGCCAACCGAACGGCCTTCGTGTGCGCGTATGATCACTTCGCCCAACAAGGGAGCCACAGAAAGCACGGTGATACGCCCTTCGAGATTCCTAATCTTTTCAGGCGAGAGAGGGGCCGTATCCGTTGTGACGATTTGCTTAATCGGCAGGGATGCAAGGCGCTCAGCGCCGTCATTTGAAAGGACGGCATGCACGAATACCAGATAAACGTCGCGCGCTCCTTTCTGCTTCACGATATTGACAGCCTGGGCAATCGAACCCCCTGTATCCACTTCGTCATCCACAATGATCACATCGCGGTCTTTCACATCGCCGATCAGGGTCAGCGCTTCGGCTTTTGCATCGTTGCCAATACGGCGCTTTTCAATGAAGGCAATCGGCATGTCCATATCTGCCGCATAATTGCGTCCCTTCTTTGCAAAACCGAGGTCAACCGAAACGACCACCGGGTCATGCATGTTGGAACGCATGTTTTTATTAATGTGATCTATCAACAAATGGGACGCGGTAAGTACATCGCCGGGGATGGAAAAGAATCCCTGCACCTGCCCCGCATGTGGATCAAGGGTCATGTAGCGGTCTGTGCCAGCCACTTCCAGCATATCCGCCACCAAACGGGCAGTGATCGGCACTCGCGGCTGGTCTTTTTTATCCGAACGACCATAACATAAATAAGGTACAACTGCCGTAATGCGCGCCGCAGAATCCAGCCGCAGGGTTTGGATCATGATCAACAATTCCATTAAGTTGCGATGCACAGGCGATGAGGTGGTCTGGATCACGTACACATCCTGCCCGCGCACGCTTCCACCCAACTTCACAAAAACATTTTCGTTTGGAAATTCGATCACCTCGCGTTCGCTCAACGGCTGACCGAGATAATCCGCGATCTTTTGAGACAGCTCAGGCGCGCCACTGCCTGCAAAAAGTTTTATACCCCCATACACTTTCAATTCGTGATGAACATGATGCATACTTTACTTCTCCTTCCTGCGAGACATCCATTCGGAGCGCAAAACACCCATCAGCAGGACATCATCATATTTGCCAATTTTATAGACCGCCTCGCGTAAGCGCCCCTCCAAAACAAAGCCAGCCTTTTCATAGGAGCGCACGGCGCGGATATTCTCGGTAAAGACTCGCAAAAATGCGCGGTTCAGATTCAGGGTCTCAAAACAATGGCGCACGAGCAGGGTCATCACTTCGGAGCCATAGCCCTTATCCCATTCAGATTTATCACCGATCATAATTCCAAGTTCGGCGGAACGGTTCACCTGCTCAATGCCAAACACGGAGCAATTGCCGATCAACTTCCAGTACCTTCCTTTGCGAACTTCAATCGCAAGCGGTTTTTTTTCTGGTCGCGTTTGGTCATGGCCTCGAACCAATTCTCCTCATCCGCCATTGACATCGGCAAATAAAGACCAAGTCCGCGCGTCACTTCGGGGTCATTGACCCATTCGTGAAACATTTTGACATCCTCGCGCTCCACGGCCCGCAAACGGACTCGTTCGCCAACAATGATACTCATTTGAGCCTGCCCTTCATTAATTCATTCACAGCTTCCCACGGCGAAATATTTCTTTGGACGACTTTCTCAAGGACGCGTTCATAATCCTCCTGCGGGACTTTTTCATGGAACTGATTCCACAACGCCTCACGGATCAACGCCTCCAACTCGACTTCGAGCCTGGCTCGCTCACGCAGGGCCCAGCCCCCACTTTGACGGAGGTGCGCCACATGCCGCGCAATCGAAGCTGCCAGTTCCACAATACCTTTGCTTTCAATCGAAACCGTCCTCTGGATCGGCGGAATCCATATCGCCGCGGAAGACGAATCTTGCGCAGGAGCAGGCTTGTCCGTAGTCTGATCGAGGGGTGTCCGCATGGTTAAGCCGTGATGTCTGAAAACTCGTTCGGTTGGGTGCGCAAGTTCCAGCATGGATTTTAATGCCTTCTCGGTATTTTCCACGCCAGGCCTGTCTGCCTTGTTGATTACAAGAATATCCGCAATCTCAAGGATGCCTGCTTTAATGGCTTGTATATCATCACCCATCCCGGGCGCATCCACAACCAAAGTGGTGTGCGCAAGACGGGCAACCTCCACTTCACTTTGACCCGCGCCCACGGTTTCAATGATAACCGCATCAAATCCAGCCGCATCAAAGACCTGGGCCATATTCGCGGTGGATTGTGCCAGGCCTCCGAGTGAACCCCGCGTTGCCATCGAACGGATGAACACGTTGGGGTCACCGGAAAGATCGCGCATACGCACACGATCGCCCAGTACCGCGCCGCCCGTGAAAGGGCTGGATGGATCCACCGCCACAATCGCCACACGCCAGTTCTCCACTTTGCGATAAAACAAGGCCAGTTGATTCACCAGTGAAGATTTACCCGTGCCGGGTGCGCCCGTCACACCGATCAGATGCGCTTTGCCCGTATGTGGAAATAATTCAACTAATGCAGCGCGTCCTTCAGGTGTGTTATTTTCAACTTGCGTAAGCAGACGCGCCAAAGCGAGTCGGTCACCGTTAAGAACTGCTTGAGAGTAAATCATAAATAAATTTCTTCGTCCTGAGCGGAATGAGACCGTGCTCTTCGGTCGAACATAGTCGAAGGACAGCATTTCATAAAAAGCTTAAGTTTTCGCGCAACCCACGCTTCGACTGCGTTCGGACGGAAAAACCGTCCTCTCTCCGCTCAGCGAGGAGGTATGCGCCAAGAACAAAACACAGAGTAAAAATTTACTCTGTGTCATTCATTCAAGTCATTTTTTACAGCCAATCTGACATCACGAATAATGTCTTCGGTGGATGCACCAGGGCCGTATACCCCGGTCACGCCCATTTCTTTTAAACGATGCAGGTCTTCATCTGGAATAATGCCGCCGATGAAAATCTTCACATCAGATTGCCCGTTCATTTTGAGCAACTCCAATAGACGCGGAGTTAAGGCCATATGTGCGCCCGAAAGAATCGAAAGCCCAACCACATCCACATCCTCCTGAAGCGCGGCTTCGGCGATCATTTCGGGTGTTTGACGCAGGCCGGTGTAGATCACTTCCATGCCGGCGTCGCGCAAGGCACGCGCCACAACTTTTGCGCCGCGGTCGTGCCCGTCCAGTCCGGGCTTGGCAACCAATACGCGGATCTTTCGACCGTGCTCAGGACCAGTTTTCTTTTCAGTCATTTTTTCTCCGAGGCAAGCATCGTTGAGATTATACTATGTATCATAAACCCGCTTAGAAAAATTCCGAGATCAACATCTCGGAATTTTTTTGACTGAGTGGCTAAACAACTACTCAACCACCAAACTACATCCCATCATCCTTTGGGGGCGCGGTTTGACCGTAATCCAACACCGCGCGCATTTGCGTGCCTCCCTCAGGCGGACCTACGATCTTTTTATCTTCCATCATATCTACAATACGTGATGAGCGGGTGTAGCCAATGCGTAATCTTCTTTGCAGCATGGATACAGAAGCGCGTCCTTCCTTGCGGACGATTGCCACGGCTTCATCATAAAGCGGATCACCATCCACTTTTTTCATCTCCTCCCACAACGGCGTTTGCTTTAGCGGGACATTTTCGGGGATGGAATCTGCGGGCATGCCGGCAACTGTATAAGAACTGCCTCCGCCTGCCTGTGCGCGCCAGTATTCCACCAAATTTTGAATTTCATGGTCTGAAACAAAGACACCCTGCAAACGCGCGGGAGAAGGCGCATCGGGCGCTTGATATAACATATCGCCGCGGCCGAGCAATCTTTCAGCGCCGGGTTGGTCGAGAATCACGCGGCTGTCTGTATTGGAGGCCACAGCGAAAGCAATGCGCGCGGGGAAGTTCGCTTTGATGAGCCCCGTCACTACATCCACGGAAGGACGTTGCGTGGCGAGGATCATGTGAATGCCCGTAGCGCGTGATAACTGTGCAAGGCGTGTAATGGTCTTTTCAGTTTCATCGGGAGCGATCATCATTAGATCTGCCAACTCATCAATGATGATGACGAGATACGGCAGTTTCTTCTGCCCCTGCAATTTCATCTTGACGTTGTAATCAAAGATATTGCGCGTGCCAGCCTGTGCGAACAGATGATAACGCTTGTCCATCTCACGCGTCATCCATTGCAGAGCGCCGATCACCCGGTCCATTTCAACGACCACAGGCCCGAGCAAATGTGGAATACCGTTGTAGCCGGTCAATTCCACACGCTTCGGATCAACCAACACCAGGCGCAGGTCTTCGGGTGTGTTGAAGAGCAACATACAGGTGAGAATGGAATTCACGCACACAGATTTACCGGAACCTGTCGTGCCGGCGATCAACAGATGCGGCATATTTTCAAGGCTGGCAACAATGGGAAGTCCTGCTACATCGCGGCCTAACCCAAAGTTCAAAGGCTTTGAATTGCGGGTGTAGATCTCACTTTCCAAAATATCCCGCAGGGCCACCATCGCCATCTCTTCATTTGGCACTTCGATGCCCACGTAACTATGTCCGGGCACCGGCGCTTGAATGCGGATGCGCGGCGCAGCTAATGCGAGCGCAAGGTCATCGGATAGAGATGCGATCTTGCTCACGCGGACTTTCGTCCGAATCCCGCCTCTGGTCTCAAGAAAAAGCGGCTCCACACCGAATTGCGTAATCGATGGCCCGCGGCTGATCGCAACAACCTGAGCCGGCGCACCGAAAGAAGCGAGAGTTTCTTCTATTAATCGTGCGCGTTGCTGGATGAACTCTTCATTAATGGATGGCGCATTGCCTGAATCAAGAATATCGCTGACATTTGGCAATGTCCAGTGGATGATGGCCGGGCCGCTGATCGTCCGCGTCGGAGGAGTGGAAACAGCGGAGGTGGTCACTTCAGGCATGACCGAGGCATCTATCGGTGTGAAATCCTCTGTCTCAGCAGAAGCAGGCCAGAGCGGAGTCTGCGGCGCAATGGGTTTGTTCAGCAACTGACGCAGTTTTACAGTCAACGGTGCGAGCCACAAAAATAATTCCGGGACTGGTTTATCTAATGTAACTGCAATGCCGATGATGAGCCAGGCCAGCAAGGCCACCAACGATCCGCCACCACCTAAACCTGCCCAAAGTATGCGTTGGAAGAGTCCGCCGAGTGCGCCGCCACCTGCGCCTGTCAGCGCTACGGCTTCAGCTGATTCGGCAGTTGCGACCAGCGAATGTAAAACGGTGAGAAGCCAGAGGAAAAGAATGAGACTGCCTACTGTGCGTTCGAGCGTTAGCGGAGCGATGCGTTCGATCTTGCGAAAGACAAGCCACAGGCCAAAAATGAGCAGCCCGAGAGGCAGGATGTAAACCCCCCAGCCGAAAATTTGTGAAAGAAAAAATATTGCGCCGCCAATGATGATGGACCGGTTGGCGGAGATCAGGCCCAAAAGCATGATAATACCGATAAATGCAAGGATAATGCCGACGACATCCAGTTTGCGTTCAGCGGAGAGAGTCTCCCACCAGGAGGGTTCACGCGCGGCAGGCGGAGTTTTGTGAGACGCAGGTTTATTGCGTGACAATCCTCCTTTTTTAGGTGAGAAGATATTGCCCGCAGGTTTTTTGTTCTTTTTGGGAGGAGAGGAGGGTTTGAGGAGAGGCATGTAGTAAATCAGGAAATAGGAATTGGGATTTGGGAATTGAGTGTTACGTTCTTTACCTGTCTACCTTTTTACTTATCTACTGGCACGTAATTCGTAATTTCAAAAAAGATTATAGCACTAATGGTCTGTTTCCTTTAAGGTACAATTGCAGGGCTTTTGAGAAAATTAACTTGATTGCTCCTTGCGCCGTCCTTCCCTGGCACCGCGCCCGCCAGGGCAGGTGTGCAAAGCACCCTGTGGGCGGCGTAAGATTTGCACTGAAAACGCCGCCGAGGACGGCGGCTTAGCCTGTATACTGCTGGTTTTATCGTAAGGACTCAACCTTGTTCGAAATACTTTTTCTTGGTACATCTGCTTCCGCACCCTCTGCAAAGCGCGGGCTTTCAGGGCTGGTCGTTTCTCATAACGAATATCGCTTCCTCATTGATTGCGGCGAAGGCACACAAAGACAGATCCTTCAATCCGGCATCGGTTTTAAACGCCTGACGCGCATCCTATTAACACACGGTCATCTCGATCATATCCTCGGGCTGGGTGGTTTACTTTCCACACTCCTGCGCTGGGAATCCATTGATGAACTTAATATCTTCGGCGGACGCAGTACTCTCGAGCGCGTGCGCACGCTTCTTTATGATGTTGTCCTGCGCGGCAACCAGCCTCCCATGCCGTTGATATTGAAAGAGATCAAACCCGGCATTGTTTTCGAAGCCGATGATTTCACTATCGCCGCGTTTTCGGTCACACATCGCGGGCCCGATTGTCTTGGATATGTTTTTGAAGAGAAGGCACGCCGGCCATTTCTTTCACAAAAAGCGGATAAACTCGGCGTGCCGTTCGGACCGGAACGCGGTGAGCTGGTGGCCGGCAGGGAGATCACCCTGCCCGACGGCAAACGCATTACACCGGACGATGTGCTGGGCGCGTGGGAGAGGGGCAGTAAACTCGTCGTTGTAGGGGATGCCGGCAGGACGGATAACCTGCTCGAGGTATGCAAAGATGCGGACGGTCTGGTCATCGAATCCACATATCTAGATGAAGAAGCAGAGATGGCAAAGCAGTTTTCCCATCTTACTGCACGTATGAGCGCGGAACTTGCCATAAAAGCGGGAGTTAAAAAACTCTTTCTCACTCATATTTCGCGCCGCTATCGTGAAAAAGACGTGATTGCTGAAGCGCAATCCGTTTTTTCAAAAACAGTGGTGGTGCGCGATTTTGACAATTATCAGATCAAGAAAGAAATTTAAAATGGAAGAAAAATTTACAGTAGGGGTATTAACCTCCGGCGGCGATGCACCCGGCATGAATGCGGCCATCCGCGCCGTTGTCCGTACCGCGTTGACGAACAACATGGAAGTCATCGGAATCCAACATGGGTATGAAGGCTTGATCAACGGCGAATTCCGCCCGCTGGGACTGCGCGATGTAGGCGGAATTTTGCAACGCGGCGGAACTGTCTTGCTCACCAGCCGAAGCAAACGATTTATGGAACCTGCCGGCCAGCGTGACGCGATCCGCAAAATGAATGAAGCCGGCATTAACGCTTTGATCGTCATCGGCGGCGAAGGTTCGATGCGCGGCGCATATGCGCTTACACAACAAGGAATCAAGGTCATCGGCATCCCCGGCAGTATTGACAATGACATCTGGGGCACGAACATCGCCATCGGCACAGACACCGCCATGAATACCATCATGGAAGCCGTGGATAAATTACGCGATACGGCTTCCTCGCATCAACGCGCATTCCTGATCGAAACCATGGGACGCAATTGCGGCTATCTCGCGGTGATGGCGGCCATTGTCTGCGGCGCGGAAGTGGCATTGATCCCTGAAGTGCCGATCACTGCAGATGATGTAGCCATGGCAGTGGAAGAAGCCTACAAACGCGGCAAGACACATGCCATTATCATCAATGCTGAAGGATCAGGCATCCGCACAATTGATCTTGCCGAAAAAATTGACAACATGGATGTGGGCTTCAAAACACGCATGACCATTCTCGGTCACATTCAACGCGGCGGCTCGCCATCCGCGTATGACCGTCTGCTTGCATCACGCATGGGCGTGAAAGCTGTGGAAGCGCTCGCGGAAGGTAAACACGGCGTGATGACCGGGCTCAAAGGCAAGGGCGTGGAGGTCGTTCCGCTTCTGGGTG
>Ga0082335_1004700_pt1 | contig 20040 bp, 18 predicted proteins | sample Subgrocontami58m_FD_72375 | JGI IMG/M metagenome (GOLD analysis project Ga0082335, IMG submission 72375) | Subsurface groundwater microbial communities from S. Glens Falls, New York, USA - GMW37 contaminated, 5.8 m (SPADES assembly) (version 2) ... | reverse complement strand
ATGAATCACAGGGTCGGACAGTCCCAACTTGATGGCCGCTACCTGGCGGCCAAAATCCGCAATCGCAAACCGTTCGCTCTGTCCCGGGCCAATATGATTAAAGGGCCGCGCAGTAACGATCTCAAACCGCTCTGTTTGACTCCATTGATAGCATAGCGCTTCGGCGGCTACCTTTGCGACAGCGTACGGACTCAGGGGTTTTGGAATTCTTGACTCGGCCACCGGCAACTCATGGACTCCAAGCAAACCATAAATTTCGCTTGAGCTAGCGAAAAGCATACGCCCAGCGAATTTGCCCTCCCGAAGGGCTATCAGCAAATTAAGCGTGCCAAGGAAGTTTATGTCGTAAGTAGCACGCGGGTTTTCAAACGACTCTCGGAGCGTCGTTATGGCGGCTAGATTCACAACTTGGTCTGGTCGCACACTTGCAATCAGAGCACGCAATTGGTCCAGGTTTCTCACATCGACTTCACGACCCGTTGCTACTACCGAACAAGTGGTCTCAAGCGCCACGCGCATGTGCGAACCAACAAAGCCGGATCCGCCAACCAGTAACAGCTTTTTCATCCGCTGAGCACCAAAGTATTTACGGCTGCGCGCAACTGCCTCTTGAAGGCCGGAATGCCCCAGCGAGCAGCATGCTCAACTAACTGATCGCTATCGAACGTCGCTTGTTCGAATTGTCGGACTGCAGCAGCCAATGCCTCCGCTGTTTGCTCATGAAAAAACACTGCCGTTGGAGACTCTGATGTTGCCAGCTCATTACCCCAGGGAATCATGGTCTCGGTGATGCCCCCTTTGCCATAGCAGATTACTGGTGTTCCGCTCGCATTGGCTTCAAGGGGAATAAGCCCGTATTCCAAAAAAGGGGTAAATATGACGGCCCTCGCTTCGGCGTATTCCCGAGCAAGCGCGGTGTCGTCAACGGCCCCGAGAAAGTTGATATTCGGACGCGCCATCGCCCGGAGACGCACCTCCTCTTTGCCCGTACCGATCACCCGCAGCGGCATCCCCAGAGTGTTGAACGCCTCGACTGCGTAGTCGACTCGTTTCCACTGCTCAAGTCTAGACACGACTAAGAAATAATCTCCGCGCGTCCTGGATGGAGCGAATTTTTCGAGATCGATTGGCGAAAAAATAACCTGTGAATCCCGACCGTAGGTCGAGGCAATGTGATCCCTTGTCGTATTTGAGATCGCAATGAATTGATTGACGCGCTGCGCTGCCGCGAAATCGCGGCGCTGCAAATAAGGAAGAAACGGTTTAATCAACGCGGCTTTGCGGCTAGCGCCGAAATACTCATTTGTTTGCCACAGCGCTCGTGTTGGAATATAGCAGTAGCAAATATGCTTTCCATGAGGCACGCGTACATACTTCGCTACTGTCGCAGATGAACTCAAAACGACGTCGTACCGCCCCAGATCAAGCGACTCCATCACATAGGTGGCCAGCGGGAAGGACCAGCGAAAGGCATCCATCGACCGCACGTAGCGGTTCAACCATGTGGTGCGAATGTCTCGCCCTTTGAAGTAGGGCAGCGTGCTGTCGGGGTTGTACGCGAGAGCATAGGCGTCGGCCTCTGAAAACTCTTCGCAGATGTATTGAAACACCCGCTCGGCACCGCCCATTCCGCACAGGTAATCATGGACAATGGCTAGCTTCATTTAGTGCCGGATTTGGACCAACCGGATTCTTTGGCCGCAGTCAAGGATATCCAGCAATGGAAGCCGAATATCGTAGGCGACGGCAAGGAGAACGCACGGTTGGACGCGAGGCCGCGCGGAAGCAGGAATGGCGGCGAGGATCAATTGCTACTTCTTCACCACCGTGACGGTCGGCAACGGAAAGATCATCCCTACCCCTCTATCCAGCATTTCTTTCTCCCTTTCCAGGAACTCGGCCTTGAAATGCCAGGGCAGGACGAGATAGTAGTCCGGGTTCATTTGCCTGGATTCATCTTCGCTGAGGATCGGAATGTCCGTGCCCAGCGTTTTCGCACCGCGCTTATCCGGGTTCCTGTCGGAGGCGCAATCGACGACTAGTTTGTCGATCCCGCACCACTGCAGCAGGGTATTTCCTTTAGTGGACGCGCCGTAGATATGGATCTTCTTACCCTCCGCTTTCAGTTGCCTCAACAAAGCCATCAATTCGATCTTGTGCTGCTCGATCCTCTCCTGGAAATTCCGGTAGGGTTTGTCGGTATCGAGTTCAAGATCGAACTCCTCCTGGCGCAACCTATCGAGGACGCGGTCGCATTCACGATCCTTGTACAAGAAATTACCCTTATGAGTTGCATAGCACCGGATACTGCCGCCATTGATATCGTTCAATTCCACTCGAACGACCTTCATGCCGGCTCGGTGGAGGACGTTCTCGATGACCGATAGGCTGTAGTACTCCAGATGCTCGTGACAAATCGTATCGTATGAATTCATACCGAGCATGGAAGGCATGTAGGACATTTCGAAAATCCAGATGCCATTGGCCGAGAGGGTCGATGCAATGTCTTTTACGAACGCAACTGGATCCTCCAAATCGTAGAACATCGCGATTGAGGTAATGATCTCGAACTTTTTACCTTCGATTTCCTTCGCCAGTTCCGCAGAGGGAAAAATGTCCTGGATCACCCTGATACCCCCACCCACTTCACGCGCCACGTCCGAAGGATCTACGCCGTACTTGACGAAATCTTCCGGGTAATTCTTCAACAAAGTGCCGTCGTTGCACCCGATATCCAGCACACGCGCATCTTTCTTTCCGACCATCCCCGCTGCCTCGTCGGCAATGCCCTTAAGGTGGTCACGCATCGTCTGATTCGTGCCAGATCGGTACCAATACGCCGAATAAAGTATCTTCGAAGGCACGGAGTGAGCCATCTGCAACAGACCGCAGGCCGTCTCATCCCGCGTCGGATCGCACCTGACAAGTACGGTAGGGATCTTCCTCATCGGGGGCATTTCCTTCCCGGGCTTCACAAAAGAACCTTGCAGATGCTGCTCTCCGAGGTCGATCACCTTGGTCAACGCCGAGGAGCCGCATACTCGGCAGGTGTTGCGATGAATTAAATGCATTTAAGCCCCCAATCTAACTTGACGAGTTGAAACCACCTATAGTCCAGGTCTCTGCGGCAGCAAGCCGTCGATGACCCTGCAAGTTTCGCTAATACACTTTCCCCAGGTGAATCGACGCGCGCGTATCGCCCCTTTCGCACGCAATTTGTCCCTCAATGCTCCGTCCCCCAACAGCAATCTAATTTTCCCGGCAATGTCAGCCGGGCTGTACGGATCGCAAAATAACGCGGCATCCCCGCAAATCTCCGGGAGTGACGCGGCATTCGAAGAAATCACCGGGCACCCTGCGGCCATCGCCTCCAGCGGAGGCAGGCCAAAGCCCTCGTAGAAAGAGGGGAAGACCAGTGCATCCGCGCTGGCCACGTACTGCTTCAGAATAGCATCCCCTACCCGTCCGGTGAAATGTACCCGCCCCTTCAGTCTTTCGGCCTCCAGCGCAGGGGCACTGTCGCCCGTGATAAATCCTTCCCTCTTCCCGACCAGGACGAGGTCATGTTCGACCACTTCCGTCAACGACCCGAATGCCCGGATCAGCGCTCCCAGGTTCTTATGGGGCTTAACATTCCCGACATATAGCAGATAAGGTTTCCCATGCGGGCTGTCCGCCGGCTTCACATTGAACCATGATTCGTCCACGCCGAGGTGAATTGGGAAAATTGGCTGCCGGCCTTCACCGGTGAATCGAATCAACTCGTCCTTCGTGAACTGGGAGATCGTCAGTATGGCATCCGCTCGGCGCCTGACCGCATTGAACATGTAGCGTGCATAAAGCCTTTTGTGAATCCCGCCGACCAAGTGGGGCATCGCGAGGTGAAAAAGATCGTATACCGTAACCAGCAGCCTCCCCCTGTATCCCAAGGGAATATTGTAGTGCGGCGAAAAGTAGAGTTGTGTTTCTTTCGGGATCTTCTTCGGAATTTCGAGTTGTTCGCCTATCGAGTACATCCTCGAATCTGCGGCCACAACAACAACTTTCGCGCCGGACGGACTCTTGATCTCGGCGATTTCATCCCGGTTACCCAGCAGTACGAAGTTCCGCTCAGGAAAAGCGGCCAGGATGCCAGGAACGATATTCCTCAGGTAGGTTCCAATTCCCGAAGCATTCAGCCATCGAACGTCGATCGCGATCAATGCTCAGATCGTCCTTCTTCTTAGTACTGCCCCCTGGCCTGCGGGTTTAATCCCAACTCTATACCTGCAAATAGCCGACAATAGGCCTGCATTCAGCCAAAAGAAGAACAGCATATGGGTCGGATAGGTCATGCCGCCGATCAACATGCCAAAAAAGGATACGAACGCACCGACAAAAGCGACAAACAACTTATTGCTTGATTTCCACAATCCACTCTTCATAAATTTATAAGACTGCCAAAGCAAAGACATGGCTATTGAGACATAGAATATTGACCCAATGATCCCCATTTCGACCAAAACGTCCATGAATTGATTCGTGGTGGTTGCTTCCGCTACCGAACTATTGTAAAGATTCCCCGCGCCGACTCCCACGAGCAAATTTTCCGCTGATTCCGCCGCGCTATTCAATGCTTCCTGATAGTTGCCGATTTTGATTTCTGAAGTCCAATCATCGCTAGTACCGGTGGAATAGACGCGGAAGGCGGCGGTTTCGAACGTTGCTGCCAAGTCTTCGCCGACGTAAGACATCCCGCCCACGGCGAGAGAAATGGCCACGAGTGCTATTGTCAGATAATTTCCTGCCCGTATCGTCCAGCCTACATCGCTAAGCTTCTTAACCAGCAACAAACCTAGCAACTCGGCAAAGAAGCAAACCAAGCCGCCCCTGGACAAAGTCATCACCTGCGCAAGAAAAACAATAGCGATGCCGTATAGGTAAACCAGCTTCGAACCGGCCTTCCGGTGTTTGAAAAACATCGCCGCCAGAAGAAAACCAAATGGAAGACTCAAATATTGGGAAAATTCATTCGACTCCGTAAAGAACCCTCGCGTGCGCAATGTGGAATCATATAAAGCGAGTTCATCGACACCTTCTCCGCCAAATTGTCGGCCCCCATCCCACTGATGAATGAACTCAAAAACATTGGGGGCGCTCGTAAAGAGGAAAACATCCAAAATGCCGAGCAAGCCAAAGCAAACTCCAGAGTAGATGACGAGATTCGAATAGAGATCAAACTCCTTCTGGGTGGAGCGTTGCGACATTACAAAGAATAGTAGGGTCATGGCTAGTACCAGAATGACTCTTTGCCACCAGATAGCAGAATCGGCTGCATTCATCCCGGAAAGAATGACTGCCGCGACGTAGCAAGCAACCAGCACCAGCAATGGGGAAAATGAAAAGATTATTTGTCGTCGAACCAATGCGCCAGTGCACGTAGCTAGGGCCAAGGCGAATAACAAGGCCTCCCACAACCTTAAATTGCCACCGCCCACTTTCCCTAGCGATACAGCGCCCAACCCTGCCGAGATTACCAAGGCAGCATAGATGCCCAATCGTATTGGGCCTCCGCCCTTGCTTTCTCTAATCATTAACGCACTCATTCCGAAGCGCCTTTTAGCCGACCTACCCCGAGGAACTTCGGATAATTGGTTGCAGGACAACGGATCCGCGTCAGACCGTTGGGGCTTTTCGGATCGCCGCCTTGGGCACGAAGCGTGCGTCCAACAAGACTGCGAGTACTATCTCGAGTCGGCAGGGCTTCAGGGCTCGCGTTCGACAAGCGTGATCCTCCGAATCAGGTTTGGCAAAGCCTTCGTACTATATTAGCGACGCCGGTCGCAAAAACAACCACATTCGAATCATCGCCGAAATGCGGCTTGAATGCACACGCAATCATTCCGTCACCGACCACCATGGCTTATCGTTCCGGTTTTGCACCAATTCGGTACGGTTCAAAAACCCTTCCCGATCAAAGAAGGCGCACTTTTCGCATGAGATCCCATTTCATACAATCGTGATTAATCTTCTGATATTTTCCAATGCGGGCAGACCAATCCGGCTGCCGGGAATCGTCACCAGAGCGATTCTTCACCAACAAAACGATATCATCCGTATAAGTCAATACCCGATAATTCTGATTTCGATTCAGTTTTCTGAGGTTAATAGCCAACGACTGATCGCTACAGCTCAAACCTTCCCAAAATATCGTCCGCAAATTAATCAGGACAAAATCGTGTCTCTTCGTCTCTAGCTCCGCCGGCGATAACTCCGCGGATATGGCGCAATGGTTCTTATAGCATGTCCAGGGGCTGCCCACACCGGCCGTGAACAAATACGAACCGGGTGGGATATATTCTTTTTCCACGGATTCCAAGGCGCGAAGGTTTTCGATTGGAGAGAAATAGTAGGACCATACTCGAATGTTAATTTGGAGAACCAAAACAAGAAATGCGCTTGCCGATATTGAATATAGGGCCAGCTTCGAGCGAGAGTCTTTGTCTATTGCGAGATATGATTCATACGATGACCATACGACAAATACCAAGAATGCCAGGACATAATGCTTCGAATAGTCCAGATAGGGTTGCGCAGCGATAAGCGTATATCCCAATACGCTCAACCCAGGAAGTAGATAGATTAATGAACTTTTTCTCAAAAATGGCAGGAACCCTACGCACGCGAAAATGATGAACAGGCTTGCGAACTTCCTCAGCCAAAACCCACTCTCAATCAGCAAATGGGGATTGATTACGCTATTCACGATAATCTCCCCCAAACTGTTTCCAAGATTACCAAAGGAAAACTTAAGTAGTGCAAGCCCTTCGCCAGATGTCGAAAAAAATGGCATTACATAACGAGTCGTAATCCAAAACCACCCTAAGCACAATACGCTTAGCCAGATGAATCTGACATTCTTTGCCCTGCAAGCCAGAAATATTCCATACAAAATCCCCACCAGTATCATGTCTTCTTTGACAAGAAAAGTTAAACATAACCAAAATACGCCCCAAAAATATTTATCTCTCGAAACAAATAAGACTGACAATCCAAGCAAGGGCAAAATCAGATCGCTGTCCCAAATATCGGGGGAGATTGCGTTTAAGATAAATGTCGGGTGCAGAGCTACGAGAATTAAGAATAGATTCTTGTGCCAATTGGTTACGCTGTGTCTATGCTCCGTATCGATCAGACGCCACAATATAAGCAGAAATGCCCCATAGCAGAAGAATTTCCAAATAAAGATCAGCATGGTCGGGCCGAGAAAATAGAGGGGGGATAGAAGAATGAGGATTGGCGAAAAATGGGCACTGAACTGGTTTATGCCACCAATTGGATTAAAGGTACTCTGATCGAATATGATATTCCGAAGAACAACAAGAAGAACTGAAGTGTCGAGGCTGTACTTGTGGCTACTTACTCTCAGGAAGAGCAACGACAGTAAGATTCCGATGGAAATGAGCAAACCGTATTTCTTTCCTATCGCGGAATCGATCATTTGTTTTCGGCGGTGCACGGTTGAAAGTTGATCCATTTTAATTGGTCAGCACGAAGAACCGACGTCGGAAATGAACCGGCCGGCGAAGTGTGGCTACCTTCGCATAAGTGGTTCGGTTTATCCTCACATCGACCGAAACGGCGTACTGATACACGTACTATGTCGTCGTCGAACCGACGCGATCGCTCGTGCCCACCAAAGCTGCCGCGAGTTCTCTTGCGCCCGCTTCCCAAGTTGCCAGACAGGGCGCATCGGCTTCCGCCGGTTTTGGCCGCGACAGAGCGAAGAGTATCCCATCGCGCACGCCCTCAGGCGACGGCGCCACGTAGACGGCTTCTTCCCCGCCGGCCTCCCGCAATTCCGGGCTGTCGGTCGTCACCACTCGCGTTCGGCACGCGCGAGCCTCCAGCACAGGGATGCCGTAGCCTTCGTACAGGGATGGGAAGACGAACAGCTCGGCGCCGGCATAAAGAGACGGCAGATCGTCATCAAGAACAAATCCCAACGGAAGGATATCTTCGCTGCCTGTATTTTTGATCAGCGCCGCTAATCGCTCATCCTTCCAGCCCCTTCCTCCGACGAGGACCAGCCTGTGCTTCGAAAGCAAGCCCGACTTCTTCAGTTCGAGAAATGCCCTGATCAGCACATCGATGTTCTTCCTCGGTTCCCACGTCGCAACCGACAGGATATACGGGGGCGAAATGGAGTGGCGATCCAGACAAGCCTTAATCTCCTCCGGGGCCTTCGGGGCGAACCTGAAGTCCACCGCCGGCACGACGACCAGGGCTGCGCGGCGTCCGAATAGCCGGAACAGCCGATCTGATGTGCCTTTGGAGATCGTTATTACGCAATCGGCGCGCCTCACGTCCTTTTCGAAAAAAAGCTTGAATGCCCACCGGTGGGAGCGGGACATGCTGTCCGGCGCGACCATGAAGGTCAGGTCATAAACGGTAATAACCGTGCGTATACTTCGCGCCAAGGCGGGAACGAAGGTGGCGGTCGCCCAAAATACGTCCAGATCGTCTCCGCGGCACAACCAGCCGCAACGAAGTTTCAGCCACAGGACAGGCTTCATGTGCCGCGCCAGCGCCCAGGTATCAAGTCTCAGCTTCCATCTATTGGAGAGGCCGGAGATGTCCACTGGGACGTTGCTGTATACAACGAACTCCGCGTCCTGAAGAAGATGATCGAGCCGCTTGCAGAGTTCGTAAGTGTAACGCCCGACCCCGGTTCGGGCGCCCTGCAGGGCTCGCCCGTCTATTCCGATTCGCATCTTCGCGACTCGCCAACTCGGTCGTGCGGCGACTTCCGAATGACCTGCCGGACCCGCCGTTTGATACCCGCGAGCGCCCTTCTAAGATATTGCGCAGCGGACAGAAGCGGCCCAGAAGTACCGAGTATCCTTATCATCCGCAATTGCGCGCGGCTGTAGCCGTAACTGGATAACTTCTCCTCGCAATTTTCCCAGTCGCAGGTGTCACCAACCCTGCTTCTAAGGGAAGCTAGCATGAACCATGCGTGCTCTCGCCGCATGACGGCCTTGAACGCATGCTCCGCGCCTTCATCCCCCGAAAAACACCTGGAAGCCAAAAGCTGATAGCCGTTGAGATCTATCAGAAATCGATTCAGCTGACCTTTGTCCCTGAAGCTATCATTGTCGCCTCTGCAGAGTACGAGTGGCTTGCTTATGTACTTTAGCCGGCCGCCGGATCTCGCGATCGAGAACAGTCTGAATACATGTGCATAGTTGGTACCGCCAAGCACTTCGTCGTATCCTGCCTCGTCCCAGCGGCTGCGTCGGACTACGATAGAACTGATGTAGCTGAATAATGCGCCTATCGATTGCGCCGCATCGAAATACGCCAATAGGTCTGATCTTGCCGACAGGTCGAATTGAGAATCCCCAACTCGCCGCGGAAACCACGGCCGCTCCTTTACCGGAAGAAGATTGCGATCGCACTCGACCCGGTTGCACAAATAGATGTCATGGCCCAATCCGATTTCATCGAGTACCCTGGCAATCGCGCCTGGAATCAAGGTGTCGTCACTTGACATCAACCAGCAATACTCTCCCCGCGCAAGGGAAACGGTCTCCGCCAGATCCTTATCGATACCCCCCCTTTTTTCGCGACGGTAATACTGGAGCGCCGGAAAGTTCTGTTGAAACGAACGGACGATTTCCGGCGTGGCGTCGGTCGAGCCGCTGTCCAGGACTAAAACCTCAACGCCAGCCGGCGACTGGCCAAGAATGCTTTGAAGCGTTTCCCCAATGAACTCCGCGAAGTTATAGGTCGGGATGCATATTGAAAGCCGGATCATGGACGTGGGCGATAGGTGTCGGTCGAAATGCCTCCCGTTGGCGCAATGCAGCCCTTATAGCGCATTGCGCCGCGCATCGAGGAAACGACATACCGCATCAGCGGCGGGCTTCTCGTAGCCTCATAGCTTTATATTGCGCGATACCGCGCCCGGTTAGACCTGGAGCAGGTCCTCTGAGCGGCGTGGATTCCAGCGCCCGCTCCCGCAAACAGTGGCCATCCCGAAACATTGTCTTAATTCCTTCTGCCTACAATGAGGTCCGCTATTCTGGGCATGTACGAGGGAATCCGCAGCACTTCGAAATTGAACGCGGACAAGGCTTTGCTCAGGTATCCGAACTGGAACCCCGTTTCAAGCCAACCGAATTTCCTTACAAAGTAGAGCGATAGGCCATCGAGCCGCAGTCCCCACGGATAGGGCAGGAACGGGTTCCTGGAATAGAAGATCGGCTCCTCACAAAGGCAAATACAGCCCCCTTTCTTGACAATGCGTGAAAGCGATTCGAGCATCTTGAGATGATCCCTGCAGTGATGAAACGATGCGACAAACAGCGCTGCGTCAAATGTTTCCGTCGTGCTCCCGGCGAAGGTTGTCATGTCTTCCTTAACGGCATTGACGGACATGCCGTGCTTCCCGGCACGATAGTTTATTAGATCGATGAAAGGTTGGTTTGCTTCCACCGCCGTCACCGCGTAACCCATCAGCGCCAGGTTGACCGTGATGTTTCCCCATCCGGGCCCAAATTCCACGACCTTTGCACCGCGGGAAAGGTTCATCGCACGAATCGCCATGCTCTGCGAAAGCAACGTTCTCCCTACTATGTCCGGAGACCCCGTGTTGAACGGATAGAAGCTGTCCCTGTTCTTTTCGAAGTCATAGACATTTCCTTCGTCGTTTATGTCGTACTGGGCCCTGCCGGACATCTTCAGAAAGAACGCCCACTGCTTCTCGGCGTATTCCTCGGAGAACGGGTCCCGCGGCAGCCTCAATTCCTTTTCAACGTAGTAGTGGCCAAGCAGTTCCTCCACTGCCTGGTCGTTGATGTCTTCGAACGTTGGATATCTTTTGCCAAAATCATCGAAAAAAAGGTCCAGGTCGGCTAGCAATGTGATGGCCTTCCTCTTGCGAAGAATGTGCGAAGCGTACATCAAGACACTCGAATGCCTCGCCACGTCGGTCGCGAACATTCTCAGTGGATTGTGCGAGGCGGGATTGGGCATAAGGACTCACACTCCTTTCGGCCTTTGCGACGGGACCCACAACGGAGCGTCGCTATTGCTATCGATGCGTCTCATAATCCGCCTTAGCTGGGTGCCGCTCAATCATGAGCGCTTTTTCCGCTTCGTAGATACGCATAGCGAAATCCTTGTCTGATTCGTGAACAATGCATACGTCAGCGTACAACTTTCCAGCTCTGTTGCGAAAGTAATTGTGAAGATCCTCTGTCACTCGCAGATCCCTATCGATATCGAGCATACAAACAAAATCAGATAGGCGATGGAATTTCGTTACATTCTAACTTTATAGAGACAGACGAAGAAGGAATGATTTGGCCAGGAGTAAATTGGGCGTCGAGACCATAAAAGGTGGGATCAGCGACTTGCACGCGCCGGGTAGACCAGAGCCGGCTGCGCGTTATTGTTGGACGGCGCACCCGACCACATGGGACTGTGGAGCGCACTCCAATGACCAACCCGGACTAGAAAACAGGGGATATCTGCGACGCTGCTCTATCCATTTAGTGCGTCCAACGAACAAACATCAACCCCAGTCCGGCTTGCATAGCTAAGCGGGCTGTTGTCCGGCGCATTGACACGTTGCAACTGAAATAGCGCTATCGTTCAGACGTTACTTTTGATTTTTGATGCCTCGCGCATTGCGTTTACGTCGATGCTACTTCGCCTCCGTGAAGAGGCAAGCTCTCGCAGCGGAATCGCGATAATCGCCCCCCCCTCGGGAGAGGCTGCCGCCGGAAGCGGGAGCCCCAGGGTTGCGGCGGGCTTACGCTCTCCCCAGTCACCTCGGAAAAATCGCCTGACGGACCGATACGCAGCCCGCAACATAGGGTAAGCATGAAGATACGCGATGTACAGGTAGACGTGAAACACCATGTGCCCGACAATCTGCGCGTATGCCCTGTACGGAGCGCTGCCGATGAAATAGCGCAGCCGGCAACTGCGGCAGTACGTCATGGTGTGGAAAAAGAGCGGATTGTTTTCGCAGTTCTGGTAGTGATTCACCGCGGAGCAATGACTGCACCGGACTTTCACGCTGGTTCGGGAGACTTGAATCGGCGGCTCCCATTTGGTGAAAAGCAACTCGTGCTGCAACACCTGCCGCCGCATTTCCATGTAGTCCAGATAACTCATCGCGGTCAGGTTTTGGGGAGCGAAATACCTGTTGATGAGAAAATCGTCGAGATCGGGCAAGAGCCCTTTCTTGCGCGCAAGATGATAAATGGCCGATCCTGGTACCGGAAGAAGGTGGTACAGGACTATTCCGTATTCCGGATGCGCGCGCCAATAGTCCAAAGTCTCCTGTGCGGTATCCAGGGTTTCCGCGGTATCGCCGAAGATGAAGTTGCCCTGCACCGATATGCCGCGGCGAAGCGTCGCCGGGATGACCGAGTCGATCATCTCGGGCTTGATGTTCTTCCGCATGCTCTTCAGCACGGTCTCGCTATAGCTCTCGATGCCATAACTGATCATGAAGCACCCCGAGTCCCGCATCCTGTCGAGCAGTTCCTCGGTCATATGGGCGACACGTGCCTGGCAACTCCAGCGCAGGTCCCACGGAACCGTCTCACGGAACGCCTTGAACTTCTCACAGAATTCGATGAGCCGGGAATTCTTCGCATGAAAAAGTTCGTCGACGATGGTTACAACGTTGATCCTGTACTTGAAAACCACATTACGCAATTCGTCAATGACGTCATCGAGGTCGCGGACGCGATACTTCCGGTTCTCCGGCTGAAAGCAAAACGTGCAGGAAAAGGGACAAGTGCGCGAAGTGATAAGCGGGTAATCGCGAGGATTGTCGAATAAATCCAGGTAATAGACGTCAAACGGCCGCGCACGATCGAGGCGCTCGGCGAAGCCGAATCCATCCAGGTCCGGTCGTGGGATGTCGTCTATGTCGGGAAAATCGACCCGCTCCGGCGTTTTTACGAAGTCCCCGTCCTTCTGATAAATGATGCCTTGGACTGAGCCCAGCTCGCCGCCGGATTCGAGGCATTTGAACAGTTCGAGGATGGTCGTTTCGCCTTCGCCGACTACCGCGTAGTCCGGTCGGATAAGCCGTGCCATGGTGAGCGGGTCCGCCGAAATGATCGGCCCGCCGCAAACGAACTTGCAGCCGTACTCGCGCGCAATATCGCGCACCGTTCGCATTATGTGCAACTGCGAACTCATTCCCCCGGTGGCGATGAAATCGTACCGCTCTCCCTGCCGGCCCAGGAATTCGTCATGCTGTCCGATATAACAGGTTTCGACTTCGTGACTACCGCGCTTGAGGGCGGCCGAGATGAACGCCAATCCTACCGGCAAGTAGTAGCTCTCTGGTGCGATCAACAGGATCTTCATGGATTCACCTCGATAAAGAGGACAAGGTTGCGCGGCGCACTGCCTGCATCGTTCTGAATCATACATGCAAGATCATCGGGAAAGCTAGCTGAGGAAACCATACTGATCAGAGGGTCATTACAATGTTTGCCGGGAGTTTGTCTAACTCCGGTTCGTCCGCCCATCATCCATGCCACCCCTAGCCACCGCCCGCACCTTTCGAAGCATGCGCGCGCCGTTTCTCATCAGCCGGATCAGGACTTTGGGCATTAGCCATCTGGGGAGACACATGGTCCAAAACAGCCGATCCTTCCCGTAGTGCCGGTACATCAATTCAAGCGCCTTCCGATGATCATATTCGTCGCGCAATTTCATATAGAGCATGTGGGGTATTACAAAATCGGCGAGCGCCCTATGCTTGGCATGAAATACCGCTTCCTTTGCATAGCCTTTGCCCGGCAGCGAATCGAATATCAGCGAACTTCCAGCCACGAAATACCTGTACCAATCATAGTCCCCCGAGTTTTCGCTCCGATTGCAAACGATGGGCGCCGCGATATACGCGGCGGGCCCGCTCGCCAGCGCAAACCCTGCGTATACCGCATACATGTAGGAGAATCCGCTGTCGATTAGCTCCCAGTATTCGTCGCGCGTCACACTGAGAAACGCGGCTCGATCAATTACCACCGACGAAATATAGCTTAGATGCAGATTGAACCGCTGCAGCAATTCGTTCCGATCCTGGAATACCCGATCCTTTCCAATAAGCAAACCGTCATTCGACTTCATCGAGGAATACGACTTATCCCAGACGGAATAATTGCATATCACTAGGCCGTATCCCAAGTCGATCTTCTCCAAAACGCGCTCGATGGCCTCGGGTTCCATCCTGTCGTCGTCACCGAGTATCCAAATGTTCGCCCCTTGAGCCAAGGTTGCGAGGAGGTGAAAGTTTTGCTCTGCGCCAATGTTTTGCTCGTTCCGATGGAAGCGAATCCACGGACAGGTTTCTTGAAATGCCCGGACGACGCCGGCAGTACCATCCGTACTGGCATTATCCGAAACGACTATTTCGACCTCGCGCTCGCGTCCGGCGACTGACGCAAGGACCGAGCTTATGCATTCCTTCAGAAACTCAGAACGGTTATAGGTGGGAATGCATATCGACAATCTGGCAGTCATCAAATCCAGTCCGCAAATCGTCTGTTAGCCTGCCAATCCACGTTCACCGTCGGTCACCGTGCCCGGTCCATTGCCAGCATGAAATGGTGCCGAACCCGGTTTGGAATCACCCAGACTGCGGTCAGCAGGAATGACGCAATCAGGCCCAGGGTGATTCCGTAAATGCCCCACAGCTGCACGAACAGCACTTGAAAAAGTACGCTCAGCAGCGCTTGCGCGACGCCCCACACCACCAGGAAGCGCACGTCGCTCATGCTTTGCAGCACCACCGAAAATCCATGCGACCAGGTCAAGAGCAGATGATAGGTGCCGAGCAGCAGGATGAACAGGAGCGGCACGTCGAGCTTTTCCCTAGGAGACAATAGATCCGCTATGGATGGCATGAATACCAGGAGAAAGAGCGTAAACGCAACAATTATGCCGGCGCTGAAATTAAAGGCGTTTAAGACATAAACCTTAACTTTCTTCCAGTCGTTGGTCGTTATTGCCTCGGTGAAATGAGGCCAAAGCGCAGAATAGAGCGAAGTGTAGAAGTATGCGACAAATCCAAACAACCTCGAGGTGACTCCGTAGACAACGATTTCATGTGCCGACAGGTATTGTGAAATTATTATGTAGTCCACATTGAGGGTTACAGTCGCCAGGAGATTCAGGAGCCAGAACTTCAGCGATCTTGCGATAAATTTTGGCAATACCGTCGTGTCCGGCCTCCAGCTCGCCTTTGAAAGACTCATTAGTTGTCCAACGAATGCGCCGAGCGCCAACAATGTCGCCGGACAGGTAAATGCAACGACACCCCAAATCAGCTTGGTTTGCAATTCCCATCGCTGGTGCATGATTACCGACACCAACGCGAAGCCGATGACCGCACCGACCGCAGGAACGATATTAGACAGATGCCCATTGTGCTGTGCGTACCATGCCCTGTAGGCGATGCTGCCAATGGCCAAACCGAGAAAGAGCATTCCTGAAACAAAGAATAACTTGTTTTTTTCGGGTCCGCCCAGGAACGCGAACGGCTTGAAAAGGAAGTTAGACAAATATGGACTGAGGAGATATAGCAATCCTATTGCCAATGCCAATAGCGGAGCCGCGACCAATGCGCCGAGAACTTGATACCTCCCTTCATCCCCGCCTCGGGCGCGCTCCTCGGACATGTGGTTCTGCAAGCTGGCACCGACCCCCATGTCAGCCAACATATACCAGGCAATGAAGGCGTTTAGCAGTATAAAGGCAGCATAACGCTCACCGCCCAATCCTTCGAGCAATATTCGAATGCTGAACAGCTGTACCAGCGCGATAACCCCGCGGCTAATCCAAGCGCTTCCGGTCACGATCAGATGCTGTGGAATTTTTTTGAACAATGCGACCTGCTCGGATTAATTGGCGGTGACGGGTGTAATCTCGGGGTGCAATTTGCAGCCACTTAGACTGTGGGATGCATGGCAATTCGAGCGGCTACGACTTTTGTGACGAGACTTAGAGTGATTCCTCAGCCTGTCGGTGCGCTTCCTCTTGGGGGGCCACTTCTCTGCTCGTCCTCGTGCTAAATTGAAGCTTGCAGCATATTCGGCCGGCAAAATCCGCACCCAAGCCCCCGCGAGCCACCTCTCGTTATTATCGACGCGCTAGGCCACGATCCGTATTTTCGCATCCTTCATCGATTCGAACATTCAGACATTCGCCCCCGAAGCTGCCGTAGCACTAGTCGATGGAGGCGTATTGGTCGGCTTGCCTAGCCCTCCATTCGCCGAGCGATGACTTCTGCGACCGCCCGAGCTTCACGGATCGCATAATTGGTACCCCTGTCTTCCGGATAGATTTGCGCCATGGTGGTAATTAGGGCATTACCGTACGGTGTCTCCCGACCCGGTACATAGTTCGAATAACCACGCTCGGTCACTGGCTGCGCGTACTCGGCACGCCAGACTCGAAGATCGAGGATCCAGGATCGATCCATCTCAGGAAACATGCGTTTCAAATGTCGTAGTGCAAAATCCACATATTGTTCATCGCTGTATTGCCAGACGGGGTCTTCCACGGCAAGATAGCGCGACAGGAAGGCAATGTGTGATCCCGCGTAATTTTCCGGTTTGTCGAAGTTTGTATGTTCTATGACGCCGACAAACGGGAACCCCGGGTCATTTACGTTTAGCCAATACGTATTCGACAAGCTGCTCTTAAGCCTGAGTACAAGGCACATATTCCCAAGGTAACGAACACGGCGGAGACGCCCGATCCAAGCCGCATCGGCTACTTTTTCAAAGATGCCGGCGATGATTGGAAGCGCCGGCGTGAACAGGAACTGACGCCCCGCGATTTCACCGTGATCCGTTTTCAATGAATTAACTCTTGTACCGTCCGCTACGGCGGACGTCACCCTGATACCGAGACCGACTTTGCCGCCCGCCTTCTCGATTGCTGAGGCCATCGCCTCAGCCAAACGCCCGAAGCCGCCCCTAAAGTACGCCAACTCCTCACCGCCTTTGACATTGCGTGTGCTGCCCCGAAGTACCAGTTTCTTCCACATCCATACGGCATTCACCGCCTCGGCGTATACGGAAAATTTTGAGGTGATCAGTGGCTCCCACACTAGCTTATAAGCATTCTTTCCGCACAGCGGTTCCAACCACTCGCGGATGCTGAGGTGTTCGATGGAACGCCAGTCCTTGACGCGGCGCACCTGAAGAACGAGCAAACCCAGGCGAATCCGGTCGACAAACGGTAACGCCGTAAAACGGACCAAATCCAGGGGCGTGGAAAGCTTCCACAGTCGTCCGTTGAGGTACATCCCGGTGCGGGATGGTAGCGTGATTACGTCGCCCGTCATTCCCAGTTCGGCAACCAGTGCGGGAACGTGAACATCGTTGTTAAACCAGTGGTGATAGAATTTCTCCAATTTGACGCCATCTGCAAATTGAAATGTGCCCGCAAGGCCGCCAAGTGTCGTGTCAGCCTCGACAAGCTTGACAGAATATCCTCGTCGCGAAAGCACATAGGCGGCGGTGAGGCCGGTGAATCCGCCTCCGACAATCACGACATCGTACATTTCCATACTCAGCCCATCTTGCTCAAGTTTTCGGATCCGTCGTCACCTTCGCTCGCCCGAAAAGTTCGGGATTGAAGAGAATGGCCAGCGCCCCGGCGACCGTAGTCGGTACCCATACGCCTAGATGTGCCAAGACGGCGAAGCTCGCCGCCTGAGCCGACGTGCCTCCCAGCATGGCAACAGCCGTAAAGGCCGCGAGGTGGAAAGGCCCGACGTACCCCGGCGAGGAAGGCAGCAGAGTCGACAATGTCGCGACAGCCATCACAAACAAGGCGGCCCCGGCGCTAGCCTCCAACCCAAAACCCCGCAGCAGGGACCAGAAAAGACCGGCCTCTCCGACCCAGACAAAAACCGACAATACGAAAAGAGCAAACAGCACCGGCAAACGCGACATGGCGTCGAAGCCTTCAAGCAGATCTCGAAGCCCTTGCAGCATACGTTCACGTCTCGAGAAAGGCGCCATGTGCACCCAGCGCCCAACCCACCGCGACAGCCAACCACTGAGCAAAAACACCAAGACAAGAACAATGCTACCCACAATCGCGAGCCCCACCGAAGCGCTAACCAGCCATTGAGGGAGTTGGCTACTCGACGTCACTATCAAGCCAACCGTGAGACACGCCAGCAACGTCATTAAATCGACCAGACGTTCCATTACTAAACTACCCATCGCGATAATCCGACCGACGCCGATTGCCGCAGGAAAGACCAAGGCGCGTACGACATCCCCAAGGCGCATTGGGAGAATGTTGTTGAGCGCGATAGAGCCCAGGAAAGGTGCGGCGCACTTGGCAGGCGGGACATGCGCACCGGCCGCGCACAAGAGAACCGACCAGCGTACGATTCGCACGGCATAACCCAAAGTCAGGGAAGCCAATCCGAACAGCAACCAGCGCCATTGAAAGTTAGCAATGGCGCCCGCCAATTCCTTCGGGTCGATGCGCCAGGCAATGATCCCCAAGCACGCAACTGAAATCAAGACTCCGACTGAATTTCTCTTCCAATTCTTACCGCGGCGCGTTGATGCCTCGGAAGATTGATTGCCGGCTGATGCAAGCGTCATCAGCGCTCCCAGAACCGCCGTGGGGTCTTGTCGCATTTCCATAGATTCTCCAGGTCGCGCCTATCGCGCAGCGCGTCGCCTGGCTGCAAGAAGCCGATGTGCAGAAGAGCGGCAAGCTGGTAGCCCTGTGCTAGTTTGCCGATTGACTCGCACTCCCAGGACGTCGCATCACCTTTGATATAGTCCATGATGATAGACGCCCGCCAATTCTCGTCATTGGTTTAGGTTTGATATCCGCTTCCTCCGCAATCTGCGTGCTCGTGCCCCAGTTTCGGCGGCTGCTTTCACTGTAGGTCTTTCTAGAGTTTCAGCTCGGCTTCACCAATATTCAAACTTTCCTGAATAATTGCGATGGGTTCGGCTCGAAGTATTAGATAGATGCGCAACAGATATTCGCCGAGGATTCCCAGTAACATAGATTGCAACCCGATCCCGAAGAGCACAAGTATGTGAATACTTGCCATGCCACGCGGTAGGTCAGGATTCATCACGCGCAACACAATGTAATACATCGCACCCACCAGAGTTACACTAAGCACCAATGCGCCCGCAAGCGAGGCAAGACGCAGAGGAACCGTGGAGTGATTGAATACGGCGGATAGTCCCAATCGAATCAATCCGCTGACATTAAACTTGCTTTCTCCGGCGACACGCGCAGTGCGGTCGTAAGGGATACCTGTTTGACTAAACCCTAGCCCCGCAATCATGCCGCGGAGGTAAGGGGTCGCGGTCTTTATCTTAGTGAGCGCCTGGATCACGCTGCGGTCGATCAGGCGGAAGTCACCTGCATCACGGGGTATTGGGTATTCGCTAACCGCGTCGATAAACCAGTAGCCTAGCCGACGAAAAGCATGAAGCAATGGACCCTCAGGACGCTTGCGACGAATGCCATAAACCACACGATAGCCAGCTAGCCATCTTTCAAAAAAAACCTCTAACATCTCCGGAGGATCCTGCAAGTCAGCGTCAATCTGCATCACGGCATCGCCCCGCGTATGCAGATAGTTGGCAAGAATGGAACGTTGAAAACCAAAGTTTTTCGCAAAGCGAATTGCACGAACGCGTTGATCATTCTGCGCAAGTGCAGTGAGCTTTTCCCAAGTTGCATCGATCGAGTGATTGTCGGAAAATACAAACTCCAGATCGCAGCGATCGGTCATCCGCGCCCCAATTTCACATAGCCGCGCATACAATGCATCCAGGTTGCCCGCTTCGTTAAGAACCGGTATAGATATGGAAATCAAGGGTTTCTTGACCATCATGCGTATCGCCTATCCGACAAATTCGCGCATATGCGCAAGTATTCGACCAAGGCCGGTAATGTTTCACGGAATGCCATTCGATCAAGCACGTAAGGGCGCTCGAAATGGACACCATAATTGTCATT
>Ga0082335_1004699_pt1 | contig 20043 bp, 12 predicted proteins | sample Subgrocontami58m_FD_72375 | JGI IMG/M metagenome (GOLD analysis project Ga0082335, IMG submission 72375) | Subsurface groundwater microbial communities from S. Glens Falls, New York, USA - GMW37 contaminated, 5.8 m (SPADES assembly) (version 2) ... | reverse complement strand
CCCGGGGAGAATTTGGGGATTTAATGTCGGTTGTTGCCGAACCTCGCGAGCCGTTAAGTCAAAAAGATACGACTGTCCGCCGGCCGTATGTTGTGATGCAGGGCAAAGAACTTTTTAAAATTGCCGTTAACTCCATGGCCGAAGCCGTTAAGCTGGTGATTGCCCAAGCTCATTTGAAGGTGGAGGATATCGATTGGATTGTCCCGCATCAAGCCAACGATCGGATTATCTCGGCGGTGGCCAAGGCGTTGGATTTCCCTAAAGAAAAAATTTTTATTAATATCGATAAATACGGCAATATGTCTGCGGCCTCGATTGCCGTGGCTTTGTATGAAGCGGTCGATCAGAAAAAAATCGTGGAAGGTCAGAATGTTGTCCTGGTGGCCTTTGGCGCGGGGTTGGTCAGTGCCGCGAATGTGGTGAGATGGTGATGCAGACGAAAATCGCTCTTATTTTCCCAGGGCAGGGCGCTCAGTATGTTGGGATGGGACGGGAATTTTATGACACGTGCCCGCCTTCTAAAAATATTTTTGACAAAGCCAATAATATTATTTCCGGCCTGACCGATGTTATCTTTAACGGCCCGCCGGAAAAGTTAGTTTCCACCGCTTATTGCCAGCCAGCCATTTTTACCTTTAGCGTTGCCGCTTTAAAGGCCTTACAAGTTCATCCTAAATTTTTTCAAATTTCACCGGCGTTTGCCTGCGGCCTTAGCCTTGGGGAATATTCCGCGCTTGTTGCCTGCGGGGCGTTATCTTTCGAGGAAACTTTAAGGCTTGTCGAGCGGCGTTCTTGTTTTATGGAAGAGGCCACTCAGCTTAAAAAAGGGACCATGGCCGCGATCATTGGATTTGAGAAAAATAAATTACTTGAGATCTGCCAGCAGGCAGGGGCGGAAGTGGCCAATTTTAATTCGCCCGAGCAGATTGTGATTACCGGGGAAGTGGAAAAAGTTAACGAGGCTTGCCGGTTAATTAAAGAGGCGGGAGCCAAGCGTGTGATTCCTTTAGAGGTGAGCGGTGCTTTTCATTCGAATTTGATGCAATCCGCCGCGGTGAAATTTGAAGAAGAATTAAAAAAGGTCAGGCTTCAGGCCCCGGAATATCCGATTATCAGCAACGTCGATGGACTGCCGGCCAACAATCCTTCGTATATTCGCAAGAATCTAGCCAAACAAATTACCTCCTCGGTCCAGTGGGTGGGCACCATCGAGCACATCGCCAGCCAGGGGATTAAAGATTTTATTGAAATCGGCCCGGGAAGCGTTTTAAAAGGCCTTATTCGTCGCATTAATCCGGAATTAAAGGCCTACAACATCGAAAAGCCGCAAGACATCGAGGCTCTTTCACTTTAAGGAACACTTATGGAAATAGGAATTGTCGGTTTACCCAATGTTGGCAAGTCGACACTCTTTAACGCCTTAACCGGCGCGGGGGTGGCGGCGGAAAATTTTCCGTTCACGACGATTGAACCCAATGTCGGAGTTGTGCCTTTACCCGATGAGCGGCTCAACGTGTTGGCGGATAAGTTTGAGAGCCGGAAAATTACACCATCGGGGATTCGCTTTGTGGATATTGCCGGACTTGTCAAAGGGGCGAGTCAGGGTGAGGGGCTCGGCAATAAATTTCTTTCGCATATTCGGGCCGTCGATGCCATCGCGCACGTGGTGCGCTGCTTCCGGGATGAAAATGTGGTCAACGTTCTCGAAGATTTAAATCCTTTAACGGCGGTGGATATTATCGAGACTGAGCTTTTGCTAGCCGACATTCAGCAATGCCAGAAGGCCATGGATCGTTTGCAGGGCCCGGCCAAATCCGGTGACAAAATAGCCAGAGAAAAATTCAATTTGCTGGAAGTCATTTCTAAAAGTTTTAATGAAGGCAAGCCCGCCCGTATTTTGAGTGTTCCCGCGGAACTCAATGTCGAATTTCAATTCCTGACCGCCAAACCGGTTTTGTATGTGGCCAATACCGATGAAGGCAAGGTGGATGAAAAATTGATCGAGCCTTTGAAAAAGCGCGCCCAAGAAGAAAATGCCTCGCTGGTTGTCTTGTGTACCAAAATAGAAGCGGAAATTATTGAACTTTCCCCCGAAGAGCGCAAGGCGTATTATGATGCCGCCGGAATTACGTCTCCGGGACTGGCCGCGTTAGCCAGAGCCGGTCAGAAACTTTTGAATTTAGCCTGTTTTTTTACCGCTGGCCCGACGGAAACGCGCGCCTGGCTTGTTCCTCAAGGGACCAGGGCGGTCAAGGCCGCCGGTAAAATTCATACCGATATTGAACGCGGCTTTATCCGAGCGGAGGTCTACAAATACGACGATCTTATCAGCCTGGGAAGTTACCGGGCCGTGCAAGAGAAGGGCCTGGTCCGATTGGAAGGCAAGGATTATCCCATGCAAGATGGGGATGTTGTGTATTTTCGATTTTCCGTCTAAAAAGAATCTATCCAAACACTTACCCATGAACAAACTCACAGGAAAAATTACTCACATTGATTCTGATGAGGCCATTTCTTTAGTGGATGTGGAAGTGGACAAGGAAATTTTTAGTTGTGTCCTTTTAGAAACACCAGCGAGCGCTTCTTACCTGCGGATAGGAGAGGAAGTATCGCTGCTTTTTAAAGAAACCGAAGTGGCTATCGGAAAAAACTTAGCCGGTCAGATTAGTCTAAGAAACCGAATCAAATCCAAGATTAAATCCATTCAAAAGGGAAAGATTCTCAGTAAAATTGTATTGGATTTTAAGGGACAAGACGTTGTTTCGATTATTTCCAGCCGTTCAAGAGAAAGACTTGATTTAAAAATAAGCGATGAGGTTGAATGGCTGGTCAAGGCTAATGAAATTTCCTTATCGGTATAAAAAATGCCCTACGATTTTGAACCTTTAGGATTGACTTTTAAATTAGCCGCGCTGACGACAATTATTCTCTTCTTAATTGGCGTGCCGCTCGCTTACTGGCTTACATTAACCCGGTCTAAAATAAAATATGTCCTTGAAACCATTGTCAGCATGCCGCTGGTTTTGCCTCCGACGGTTTTAGGATTTTATCTTTTAATCGCTTTCAGCCCGCGTTCCGCGCTCGGGAATTTCTTAGAAACGTCCTTTGATATTCGTCTGGCGTTTACCTTTACGGGGATTCTCATCGGTTCCATTATTTTTAGTCTTCCCTTTATGGTCAATCCTATCAAGGCCGGCTTAGAAAATCTTCCCGGTTCTTTAGCCGAGGCTGCCTACACGTTAGGGAAATCCAAATCACAGACGCTCTTTAAGGTTCTTCTGCCGAATATTCGATCCTCCATTCTGGCCGCGGTCGTGATGACATTTGCTCACACCCTGGGAGAATTCGGGGTGGTCTTAATGATCGGCGGGAATATCCCGCATGTGACCCAGGTGGCCTCGATTGCCATTTACAGTGAAGTGGAAGCGATGAATTATCGGGGCGCGCATTTTTATTCTTTGGTTTTAATCGCGGTTTCTTTTTTTATTTTATTAGCGGTCCATTGGATCAATAGAAAACAGATAAAGGTATTTTAATGCTCAAAATTTTTTTAAAGAAACAATTAAAAAGCCCGCAAGGTGTTCTCAATTTAGATATTTCCTTTGATGTGAAAGAAGGCGAATTTGTAACGCTCTTTGGAAAATCGGGCAGTGGCAAGACAACGATTTTGCGGATGATTGCAGGCCTCACGTGTCCTGATGAAGGGACAATTGAGGTGGGAGGCCACGTCTGGTTCGATAGTCAGAAAAAAATCAATTTTGCCGTGCAACAAAGAGCCATCGGATTTGTTTTCCAGGATTACAATCTTTTCCCGCATATGAGCGTTCAAGAGAATTTAGAATTCGCTTTAGTCAGCCGAGATGATCAAAGGCTTATCGATGAACTCTTAAGCCTAGCGCATTTAGCGAGTCTTAAGAATAGAAACGCCCAGACGTTATCCGGGGGAGAGAAGCAAAGGGTCGCGATTGTCAGAGCGCTTATCCGCCGCCCTAAAATACTTCTCTTGGATGAACCTCTGGCGGCCTTAGATGAAGAGCTTCGATTCAAATTACAGGACGATATGCTGGCCCTCACCAAACGTTTAGCCGTCACCACGATTTGTGTGACCCACGATTTATCCGAGGTTTTTAAGTTATCCGAGCGTATTTTTTTGCTTGATGGTGGACGAATTACTAAATCTGGCGCTCCGGCACAGTTATTTGGGAATCAGTCCATCAGCGGAAAGTTTAAATTTATCGGGGAGATTTTAGAGATTAAGAAGTCCGACATTGTAAATATTCTAACCATCCAGATCGGACGTAATTTAACCAAGGTCGTCGCGACCGATGAAGAAATCAAGGATTTACGAGTAGGCGAGAAGGTGATTGTCTCGGCCAAAGCCTTCAATCCCATTATTTTAAAGTATGCCCCTTAAAAATTACATTAAATCCATTGGTCAGAAATTGTGGCACTTAAATGACACGCCGCACCGCATTGCCTTAGGGTTCGCCTTAGGTGTTTTCTTTGGTATCTTGCCGGGAATTGGCCCCATCGCGGCAACAACCGTCGCTTTCATTTTTAAAGTGAATGTGGTTGCGGCCGCCACCGGAGGATTTTTAACGAATACGTGGTTAAGTTTTGTAACGTGGATTCCCGCGCTTAAGATTGGGTCCTTAATTTTGGGTATAGATGACGGTGAGCTCTACACTCAAGGCCAGCAATTGATAAAAAATTTCCGCTGGTCAAATTTGTGGGATGTATCGGTGATTAAAATCCTTAAACCTTTTTTGATCGGGAATGTGATTATCGCGGCAAGTTTGTCTTTAATGACTTATTTAATTACGAGGGTAATTTTCGTCAAACGAAGAAAGAGACTATCCGCGAAGTAAGACGCGCATTAATTCTTTTCTGATTTTTTCCTAAAGAAAATCGCTGTTCCTTCCACTAAAAGAAAGAACGTTAAGAAAAATAAGACGAGCGCGGTCATTCCGATGGGATTAAGGGAGAAGTGCCCGGAGATAAGCTCGGTCAGCCATGGTTTGATAATAACAAAAAGAGAAGTGATCGCGACAATGATCATAAAAATAGAAGGAATAAGTGTCACCGCGAATTTCATTTTTATTTTATACAACCACACGCTTAAGCCAAAAAGAACCATCGCGGCTAAGAGCTGATTGCTCGAGCCAAAAACCGCCCAAAACATTTTCCATCCGGGGATAACGTTGCCTTGCGCGTCCGTCATTTTTTGAGTCAGGAAAAGGAGCGGCAAGATTAAGGTAATAAGCGAGGCCGCATACGGGCTCCATTTATTTTTCCATCCGGTTAATTCCTCAAAGATGTAACGCCCCAGACGGGTGGCCACATCCAGGGTATCGTAGACAAACGTGGCAAAGGCCAGTAGCGCGAATTGCAAAGCAAATTCTTTGTTGATCCCGAGACAATTGAGAAAAATCGCGATGCCGTTGGCGTAAATTTGGTTGGGATCTTTTAAGGCCTTCATCTGATCGGTGGTTAAAAGAAGTAAAGTGCCTAAGGCCATCACCGCGACAAAACTTTCCAAAAGCATCCCGCCGTAACCGACGACTTTGGCATCGGTTTCTTTGGCCAGTTGTTTGGAGGTTGTTCCCGAGGCAATCAGGCAGTGAAATCCCGAGCACGCCCCGCAGGCGACCGTCGTAAAAAGAAGCGGAAGAAGAGGAAATCCCGAAGGATTCTGCCAGGCCACGAAAGCTGGATATTGAATCGATAAATTTTGCGTGAAGCTTCCGACAACAAGCCCAATAAAACTTACTCCGGCGGTCAAGAGTAAAAAGAATCCGCCCAAATATCCGCGAGGCTGAAGAAGAAGCCAAATGGGAAGCACCGCGGCCATAAAGCAATAGATGAGAAGAACAACGTTCCAGCTCATATGCTGATTAAGGCCAAATAAAGGAGGCAGGTTAAGCGGAAGAAGTGGTCCTAAATAAATACATACAAATACAAGAGGGATAAAGATAAGAGTCGAAACCGTCAGAGATAAATTAAACTTTCTTAAAACCAGGCCCATAATGAGGGCTAAAAGTAAGTACATCATCGAGGAGGAAGCAATACCTGAACCTCGTAGCGGCTCGGCGAAGGTGCTTGCTGTGACATCGGTAAAAGCGGCGATAATGTAAATCAGAGAAAACCAGAGGAAAAGGAGAAACAGGATAAAGGCCTTTTTGCTCATCGTGTCCCGAATAACTTCCGCAATCGAACGGCCTTGATGACGAATCGAGGCGACAACTGTTGTCATATCATGCACGCCGCCAATAAAAATTCCGCCCAAAATAATCCAGATAAAGGTGGGAAGCCAGCCAAACCACATGCCGGCGAGAATCGGCCCGATAATGGGGCCGGCCGCGGCGATCGCCGAAAGATGCTGATTCAAAAGATAAAATTTATTGCTGGGGACAAAATCGGTATTGTTTTGAAAAGTGTAAGCGGGGGTAGGGATGTCTTTACGTAAATTAAGCCATCGGCTTAACAGCGTCCCGTAAATTAGGTATCCAGCGGTTAAAAGGACACCGGCTAAGATGACTAAGAGAAGGAGGCTCATAAAAGTTACAAATAGAGATCCCTCGTGACAGAGAATTTAAAGCTAGTCCCTCGGGATAATCCCGCTTACTCTGAAAATAGTTATTTAGGAAAGCGGGAATGGGCCATGCAGGACTCGAACCTGCCACCCAGTGATTAAGAGTCACTTGCTCTACCAGATGAGCTAATGGCCCAAAGTTTAAGACGTATTTATACCAGACTTCTTCAAAGATGTAAAGAGCTTTATCTTTTCCTTCCAAAAGATCCCTCGCTTTACTCGGAATTAAGTGACGCCTTCATCAAGAAAGCGCTTTCTTGAAAGCCTCCTGACAGTCTGTTTTTCCTCTAAAAATAGTATATACTTTAAATATTCCTCTTACTAAGACTACTTTAAGCAGGACAAGTGTTTTCTAACATTGATGGACAGCCTAAAAATGTTCATTCCTTCAGAAAAATTTAAGTGTTTCCGATCCTTTGTCGTGTGGCTTATTGTGGTCACATTCACCACGACGTTCTTTACCCCTGTGCCTAAGGCCTCGGCTCAAAGTATTCCCCTCTTAAATCTGCCCATGCCCGGAACAATGGTGAATTTAAGCCAGGCTTTTACGCCGGTTCTTCTGCGGGGTCTCAAAGTCTACCCCCAGGAACCCCTAAAATTTGATTTTATCGTGGATACCGGAAATTCTGAATTAAATGTAGGGGCAAATCATGATTTGCCCCTAGAGAAGGAATGTGAAAAAATAATTAAATATTTTCTCGCCGCGTTAACGGTCCCCGAAGATGATCTCTGGGTCAATTTATCCCCTTATGAAAAGGATCGTATTATTCCCGAAAGTTTTGGCCAGACCGAAATGGGCCGGGACATGCTCGCTCAGGACTATATTTTGAAGCAGTTAACGGCGTCCTTGATGTATCCGGAGAAAGAATTGGGTAAAAACTTTTGGGACCGGGTGTATAAAAAAGCGCGGGAGCAGTTTGGGACAACCGAAATCCCGATGGATACGTTTAACAAAGTGTGGATTGTGCCGGAAAAGGCGGTGGTGTATGAAAACGGGGAAACGGTGTTTGTGACGCAGGCGAGGTTAAAAGTAATGCTTGAGCAAGATTACCTTGCGTTACAACAAACGAATGTAGGGGCGGACCCCCGTGTCCGCCCGAATGCGGAGCCCCTACAACAAATCATCCGTGACATTCTTCTGCCCGAAATCGAACGCGAGGTCAACGAGGGTGAAAATTTCGCCCAGCTGCGGCAGATTTACCATTCCTTGATTCTGGCCGCGTGGTTTAAACGGGCGTTAAAAGAAAATATCTTGAACAAAGTCTACGTGGATCAAAATAAGATCGCCGGTGTGGATGTTGAGGATAAAAATGTTAAAGATAAGATTTACGCGCAGTATCTGGACGCCTTTAAAAAGGGTGTGTATGACTACATCAAAGAAGATTACGATCCCGCCACTCAGGAGATCATTGCCCGGAAGTATTTTTCCGGCGGGTTTTCGTTTAGGATGATGGATAAAGATAAGGATAAGGATACGCTTGAGCGCCACCGTATGCCCGGCTCTCCTGGGGCGCTTCGGGGGTTTTTAAGAGACGCAAACAATATTTTCGTCGGCCTCATGATGATCGTGGGGATTAACCTCGTCCAGCCCGGGTCGGTGCAGGCGCAGCCAGCCGATGCCCAGCAGCTATCTGTAGATGCTCTTAAAGCGGATATCCTGCGTCGATCTGACCCCGGTAAGGTAATAAGTCTTTTAAGTGAGTATTATTTATCCCGGGATACTACCGTTCTAGAATTTCTTGTAAATCTTGATTGCACACCTTTTGTTAATAGGGCCTGGAATGACCATCGTATGTCAGTACTGGCTTTGCGGGTACTTGCTGAAGAAGGAAATGACTCTGCCCTCGACGGCTTGATTTCTTTGTCGGTCCAAGGCTATGATGGTAAGAACTCCGAAGCTTACGCAACTCGGAGAAATATCATCAGTGACTTGATATCTCTTGCGCCAGCATATCCCCGCGCCTTTGGAGCCGTAATGGATCTGGCTTACCCGAACGATGGGGGACAGGGAGATGATGCTGCCCGGAGTTTTCTAGATTCAAATAAGTTGAGCCCTTCTCAAGCGGAATATTTAATTAAACTCATTGCTCCCGATAGAAAAGACTTGATTAATTTTTTCGTAAATTACTCTAATCGACGAGTTTTAGAACTTCGTCAAGCACATCTGGAAGATCGAATTTCCGATGATGAGTTAAGGCGTCAATTAGCCTTGAAAAGCCTGCAAGGCCATCCGTTTCTTTTATACGTTTATTATACCTCACCGGAAAATTTTGGGGATATGGCGAGAATGATATTCGATCAATTAACCGCCCAGGCCCAAAAGGAAGGCATGGATCTGAATTCATTTTTAAAAGAATTAGACCCTCAAGGAGTATTTTATAAGAATTTTATCCTTCAGGCCGCCAATTTTAACATGCTGGATGATCTTCTCGCCACCCCCGAATCCTTGTATGAGGTTTTGGATTTATTGTTCAAAGATTTAAGCAGAGCGGATATAGAAAGTTATAGCGTAAGGCTTGCCTTATTCTTAGAAAGAATTCTTCAGGACCAAAATTTTGTTTACCAGCGGGATGTCCAAGAATACCTGAGAAAATTATACGGCCAGACTGAAGGGCTTAATCAATACTTTATCGCGGCTTTGCTCAGTGTCTATCAAGATAGGCTGGGATTTCTCAATGGAGATGATATCGCGGGAATTGCGAAGCAGCATAGCCTTGAAGGGACAGCCGAAGGCAAGGTGGATTATGAAAGGCTGTTTATAGATTCTAAATTAACAGCGCATCTTGTTTTTGCCGATGAAGACGCGGTGACTGGTCATTATAAAGCCACTTCCCAGTTCTTTCAAAGGAGAGGGTATAAACTCATCAGCTCCACGGAAACTCAGATTATCCTTGAAAAAGGCAATGTCCGCGTTGTATTAATCGACGCTAACAATCAAGAAGGATACGATATCAATGAACATTTAACAGAAGCAGGAATAGTCAGCTCGCGCAGCCACGCGGGTAATGAGGATAAGGTCTTTGGAGAGGCGCAGGTACATAGTCCAGGTAAAATATTTGTTATTTCATCCTGCAGAAGCGTTACCACAATCGGGCATTTTTCTAATATTTATCGAGGCGCTGAATTTATAGGTGTCAACGGAATTGCCGAAGGAGAGAAAACTAATGTTCTTACTTACCATTTATTGGAGGCTTTATCCAGAAGGATATCTACTTATGAAGAAATAGGTAAATTGGTCAGAAATGGTTTATCGCAAGAAGGCATAGAAGAGGATTATGCGGTTATGCCAGGAGATCGTTCTTTAAGAGTTGATCGGATTATTAAAGAGAATCTTTCTGCTTTCCCCACGGAAACAGATTCAGATATCCCCGAAAATCCGGCCGCGCCAGCCGGCCAGGGTGATCCCGCGGCGCTGGGGGTGGCTACGGAGCCGCGAGGTTCTTTGCATATCATCCAGCATGCCGGACCCGTTGGCAACGGAAGATCAGATAAAGAAAAAGAGCGCCATCTTGAAAATCAGTCCCGAGCTCAATTGAATCGGTTAAAGGCGCAATTTGGCATCCTGCCAGATACCCACCCGGCGGTTAAGTATCTGCGAGAGGTCATGCGGTCTCTCTTCCCCGAAATTGATCTAGCGCAATTGCCTGAAATAAATATTTTGGCGCGTAGAGGCCAGGGGATTGACGCCGCTTCATTTCCTCACGGGAGTATTTATCTAACCCCTGAGCTCCTGGACTCGATTGATACCCGCGAAGAACTTATTTGGGTGATTTTGCATGAATTTGTTCATTTTGACCGAAAGCATAGTCAGAAAAGATCAAAATATTCCGATGCCTTTGCCGAGCTTGGCATGTCCCGATACGCGGAATACGAGGCTGACATCGCGGCTTTGCGTATGATGTCGGATCGTAAGATCAATAGTGCCGGCGGCATTGTTATGATGAATAAATTCCGGCAATTGGAGCGATTTGAACGTCGCATAGACTTAGTACACGGCGATTCAACTGATCGTCTCCTTAATATGGTAGAGTTAACCCAGCATATCGCGTTTCAGGGGCTTGCCTACGAGAGTCTAGAAAAGGCCCCGGATTTTCTAAAACAGATTGCCCTGAACTCTCAAGGAAATCTCCTGGCGTTTATCCTTGAGCAGCCCGAAGATAATTTTGGTGAAGGGTATGCGCGCCGAAAAAATCTGCTTAAAACAGCCGACTGGATTCTTTTACAGCAAGCCGCCCAGCCATTATATGAAGAATGGCAGAAGTTACAAACTATCCCTGCCTCTAGAAGGAATACGGATACTCAATTCCGCCTGAGTTCTTTAGCGGAAATGCTCGATACTATTTACGCGCGGTTTAATCAGTTGCTGGATGCCTCATCCACCGGATTAACCCCCGGAGAGAAGGCCATTCATCGTTATCTGATGTTTACTTTAGGGTTGGGCTTGCCGGCGCAGAAGGATACCGGGATGGGGTCTTCGCCTCAAATTCATAAGGAATTTTTTAGCTTAATGAAGGATGAAAAAATCCTGGAAGATATCAGAGCAATTCTTTTAGCGGAAGATAATGTGATTAGCCGGGCGGGAATTTTTGTGGAATTGGAAGGCCTGCGGGAATTTGTCGATGGTATCAGCGTTGGACTGATCCAGACCGGAAATTTTGAAGATGATGAGGGCGACTGGGATACTCAGCGTTATTTGGAGGCCATGGACCACTTTGTCGATACTCTGGAGAAATTTAATCAACGGCAAGGGGCTTTTGGATTTAGTACCTCGGAGATATGGTCGAATGTTGTATATCGCGGCCTCGAGGAATATTTGACGTTAGGGATGGATTCAGAAGCTGAAATGGATTCTTTTCTACAACAAGTCAATAGATTTAATACACGATCATTTTCTAATAAGCTGGTATTTAAGGCCATGACCGAGAATAAAGATATCCAGCGCTATGCTCCGACCTTTTTAAAATTAGCAAGAGAAACAGAAGACTCCTTTGGGACCATTGCAGGAATCTTCCATTCAAAGTCTTATGGCAATCTCAAAGTGGATCAATTTGTCAATTTAACCTTCCGTGAGTTAAGTGCGGGACTGCGCCGGCTTTATGGTGAATTATCTTCTTTTAATGAAATCGAGGATTATCAAAAAATGATCCTGCAAATAGTGGGGCTCTTTGCGAGTGAGAAAGCTGCGCTGCGTGATCGCTCATTTAAGAATGATACCGAAAGATTTTTGTTCGTTATCCATTTTGCCAAAATGTTTTCTTCCGATAAAGAGTCTTTCTCAATAATGTTGAATACTATCATAAGCCATTATTTTAGGGAAATATATAAACATCGTTCCGTGTGGGAAATTTTAGAAATAGCCGAAACAATAGAGAGCAACCAGGAAACGGTGGATTATTTTGGCCAGCCGCTTATTGAAGAATCTTTGAATATCCATCGAGAGGAGGCCGATGAGTTACTCTATCTCGCCTTGGATGTTTTTGAAGAGGCGATGCTCGGGGCCTCTCAACCGGAGGAATTTTTTGAACTGCTTGACACCTATTTAAAAAACTTTCGGCTGCCGCCAGCAGATGAAGATGTACGCAGAACAAAAGATGAAATCCTTACCAAAGGCCGTTCTTTTTCTTTAACCCCTAAGGATCACCAGCGGCTTTATATGTTAAGTTTTTTTGTTAACGATATTTTTGTTCAAAGCAATCTGCAAAATTATTTGGTCTTTGAAATGGTTAAGAATTTATCCTTTGAAGAGGCCGCGGCGGTTATTTTTGAACAGTATCCAAGACATCCCTTAAAGACAACAACCAGGGCATTGGATCACTTAATGGAAGAAAAAGCGCGCACGATCGAACAGTTAGAATATTTAGAAGAAAAGATGCGCGTCCTTCTTAATTTATCAGATAAGGGAATGGAGATGGCCGGCAAAAGCGTGATTGCCGAATATATAGAAGAAGTTTTGAACCGTAACAAGCTGGAGATATTGTTTGCCGGCGTCGAATCCTTTGAAGGTGATAACCGGCTTACGCGGCTGGCTTTCAATCTCTGGTGGCTGGCCAACAGAGATAAAGTTGATTTTGAGGATATCTTCCATTATATAACAGCTGAGGGTCTCACCGAGTGGAGTGACGAGGCCAAGGGAGCAGCGTTTTCCCCGGGAGATCTCAGAGACTATTTTTATCGGTTAACTCCCGCGGAGAAATATATTTTGTTGCGTAAACTGCTCGCCGGCAAAAAAGGGGTCCTCATGAAACTAGACAGCCGTGTCGACTTCTTGAATCACTTTCTGGGTAAATATCTGCAGGAAAATCCTGAGGAAAGCGATGTCTCCGGGATCATCCAGAATGTCCTGCGAGAATTATTGACCCAGGCTCAAGATGATGAACTTTACCCTCTTGTTAACGGCCTTCTTCTTAGCCGTATATTTATTCCGCCCGGGCAGACTTCCGCGTTGGATCCGGTGATTGAAAATTTCGTTAAGGAGGAATATTCCAGGCTGATGGACGCGGTCCCTCCTGATATGAGAGCTTCGGAGAAGCTTGAACCCATCTACAAAAGAGCCATGGCGCAAAGAATTAAGAATATGATCGATACCCCCACGTACAAAGGTTTGAGTGAGAGTGAAAAATTTTTGTTAGGCCTGATTCCAGAAAATTTCTTAAAAACGCAAGCCAAAAAGTTGTCCCCCATTGAATTAAGCCTGGAAATGGCTCAGATGATGGGAAGCGCGGGGGTAAGATTTTTGCAATTATTGGGGCAATATATTGAAATCCCTGAAGAGTACCGCGCCAAGTTTGAAGAGGTGTATGACCGGATGAAAGGGCAATCTAAACTGGCGGCATATTTGACGCTTAAACAGATTGATCCTGAATATGTCAAACAAATCGCGGATATTTCGCCGCGTATCGGCGGCGGTTCACTGGTGACTGTGTATGAGGTCCTTCTTAAAGATGGAAGCCATGAAGTCATTAAAATCCTTAACCCAAATGCCAGTTACCATGCCGCGCGGAATATAAAATTATTGAAGGCTGTGCTGGCGCAATTGGCCCAGGATGATAGAAATTACGCGCGGGTCATGCCCCTGCTTGATGATTTGGAGAAATGGATCCAAGCCGATATCCATGATGAGCGCTTTCCGGTTTTAGATCTCGTTTTCCGCGAGCATAATCAGGGGTTTCAGCCGCAAGGATTTAACCATAAAATTTACGTGCCTCGAAGTATTGGGGAACCCAGCGAATATCTCAAGCGCGAAGAGTTTGTCGCCGGAGAAAACTTGACCACGTTCCTGCCTAAGGCGGCAGAGGCGCGGAAGAAGGAAATTGTAAGTTTGGTGGTAAGAAATTATTTTCACCAGTTGATCGGCGATCTTACGCGGGAGACGGTTGTTGTTCATTCTGATGTGCATCCCGGGAATATCCGGGTGATGCCCGATGGCCAGGTGGCCATTTTAGACCGTAATTTTTATTTAGAATTTGATCAAAATGACCGGCAATGGCTCCTTGGATTCTTCCAGCCGAAATCACCGCAGGAGCATCTGGTCAGTTTTATCGATTATCTGGCTGAACTGCCGGAGAACAGGGCTTTTAAAACCGACGATAGGCGTAGGCAATTGGAAAAAGCGGCCAGTCCTGCTCTTGACTCTTCTAAAGAATTAGATCAGTGGGTGATGGATATGGTTACAAAATTAAAGGAACAGGGATTGCATGTGCCCTTGAAGATTACGCTGTTGATGAAAAACCTTAACGCCTTAAACAAAATGGCTAAGACGGCCGATTTTGCCGATTTATTTGAGGCGGCTATGTGGAATCCAAGCCAATCCGCATCTGCCCCTACCGCCGGCGATCCCGCGGCGATAGGGGACGGAACTCAACAAACCTCGTCCACCGACCAAACCGCGACCGCGCCAGCCGGCGACGCGGCGGCGGTGGGGGATAGACGGTTAGATGAATTAAAGGGTCTGGTGCCGCAAGCCTTGCGGGCGCAGTTCCCGGACGTCGAGGCCATGAGTCCAGTGGAACAAGCGCTCTTTGAAGCTAAGGTTGAATTTAGAGCTGGCAATCTGGATCAAGCTATTATCCATCTGGAGGTTATTAGGAAAAAATTTGCTGATCAGCCCAATATCGCGGCGCGAGCTGAGTACCTAATTAGAAGCGCGAAAACAGCGCAAAAATACAAGGTAAATTATACATCTTTTTCTGCCGAACCATTGCCAGCGGATATTATTGAATTAGTTTTACAGGGTGAGGCCCGTATCGCGTCGTATGTTGTGGCCAGGCAGGATCATCCCGCTCCGACGGGCCCAGCGGAATTCGCGCAGGTCAGAGACTTCCTTTTGGCTGTACTCGCTCACCGAGATACCCTTTTGGGTTTAGGGACACTGGAAAAAGATTCGGTGTTAGACAGAATGGATGGCAATTCTATTGGATTATTCTTCCTTGATGTTGAGGAACGAAATGTTTCAGCGGATATTAAAGAGATGGCCCTAGCCGCGGAAAGATTAGTGGATGATATTGCCAAAAACGAAGCGCGGGAAAGAAAGGCTAGAGATGAACGCTGGGATAGAGCCTTCACCGGTGGTAAAGAAAATGTTAAACGTATCGCGGACGGATTGCATTCCGCGGTTCAGTCCGTCGTGAGAGCGACTTACGATACGAATGAAGGCAGTGAGCACAGACTCGCCGCGGCTGTTGCGCAATTCCATCACTTTGTAGAAGAGGAAGGCGATAGAGTCGTAGAATTTTCGATACGCGGTGAATCCGTAGTAAGCGGCGGACATAAAGCTGCTTTAGCGGCAGGGGCTGAAGAGTTATTTAAGCGGTCTAATCTTACGCCAGTGGAAAAAACTGCTTCTATGGCGTTACTGCTTGAGGGGGTTCAAGATTCGGATGATGAAGTCTTAGATGCTTTTAGATCTGTCATGGGAGAAGGAGACGCTCAAAGAGCAGAGAGCTTTAGCAAAAATTTCTTGGGACAGGATATTAGTGCCCAGATCAGATTAATAGAAACCCAGCCCGCCGACCCAACCGCGCCAGCCGGCCAGGGCGACCCCGCGGCGGTGGGGAGTGAGGCCCCCGGCGGTATTGATTTCTCCAAATGGTTCAATATTGAAATCCAGCGCGATGAAAATGGCGTTCCGCTTCCGTTAACCCCTGCCCAGATTCAAAATATTCATCTCGATGGGTTAACGCCAGTCATCATCAACATCCAGCCCATGCCCAGCCTGCCAGCGTTTCTGGGATTAGTTGAGAAACCCGTAGTAGAGGAAATAAGCCACTTAGCAAAGTAACTTTCCTCCAGCCTGTCCACCCGTCCTTTTTTCCGTCTTGCCATTTTTTTAAAGATTGCTATAATGACTCCATGTCTATCGTCTATATTGGCATGGGCTCTAATCTCGGCCAGCGAGAAGAAAATATTCAAAAAGCCATTTCTCTTTTAGAAAAGCAAAATAAAATTCTTAAAACCTCCACGATTATTGAAACCGAGCCTGTGGGCGGCCCGCCGCAGGGAAAGTTTTTAAACGCGGTTGTTAAAATGGAAACGTCCTTGCCACCTTTGGATTTGCTTAAAGTTTTACAGAACATCGAACAACATCTGGGGCGCGTAAGAACGATTCCCAACGCTGCTCGGACTATGGATCTTGATATTCTTTTGTACGATCAAATTAATATGCAAACAGATCAACTGACTATTCCCCATCCAAGAATGTTTGAGCGGGAATTCGTTTTAAAACCATTAAGAGAAATCGCTCCGGAGATTATCCATCATGCCCATTGTTAAATCTATTCGGACGTTACGATCTCTCCTGCAGAAAGCAAGGCTTAAAAAGAAAACAATCGGCTTTGTTCCGACAATGGGCGCCTTGCATGGGGGGCATCTGTCTTTAATCCGAATATGCCAAAAGGAAAATGATCTTACGGTTTTAAGTATTTTTGTCAACCCCACGCAATTTGGGCCGCAGGAAGATTTTAAAAATTACCCTCGAGAAATAAAAAGAGATATTTTATTGGCAAAAAAAGAAAATGCTGATATAATATTTTATCCGTCGGCCGAGGAGATGTATCCGTCAGGCTATTTGTCATGCGTAGAAGTTAAAGAGCCTGGGAATATTTTATGCGGGCAATTTCGTCCCGGGCATTTTCAAGGTGTCGCAACAGTCGTGGCCAAACTTCTTAATATTGTTGAGCCCGATGTTCTTTACCTGGGACAAAAGGACGCTCAGCAGGCTATAATCCTTAAGAAGATGGTTAAGGATTTAAATTTTTCTGTTAATGTTAAGATTTGTCCGACGGTACGCGGCCAAGATGGGTTGGCATTAAGTTCGCGCAACAGCTATTTAACGCAAGAAGAGCGCCAGGAGGCGCCGATTCTTTATCAAGCTTTACTTCAAGCCAAGAAAAGAATTGAGCAAGGCGAAGATAATTCTCAAAATATTATTGGGTTTATTCGCGAACATATTGAAAAAAACTCGAGCGGAAAAATTCAATACATTGAATGTGTTGAAGGGGGTTCTTTAAGATCGCTCAAAAAATTAAAAGGGAAGATTTTAATTGCCTTGGCTGTTTTTTTTGGAAAAACAAGATTGATTGATAATATTTTAGTGAACGTCAAGTGATCATGGCAGCGAAGAAGAATAAAATGAAGATTGGCATTGTCGGCTGCGGGGCCATTGGATCACGAATCGCTTACAGCATTGGGCACGAATTAAAACACGTATGCCGATTGAGCGGGCTTTATGATATTGATCAACAGAAGGCCTACGCGTTACAAAAGAAACTTTCCCTCAAAGGCGTTGTTAAACAATCATTAACCGATCTTTTGAAAGACTGCGATTGCATGGTGGAAGCTGTAAACGCTAAAGACACACATCCGATGATTGAAGAAGCCCTTCAAAGGCAAAGGCATGTCCTGGCCATGAGCGTGGGGAAACTTCTTAAATCCCAGGATCTCTTCAAACTCGCGCGAAAAAATCGACGCGCCCTGCTTATCCCTTCCGGCGCCATCGCTGGAATTGATGCCATTAAATCAGCCAGCCTTGTGGGAATCAAAAAAATTACTCTGACTACTCGTAAGCCGCCCCAAGGATTCAAGGATAACCCCTATTTACGTAAAAAGAAAATTAATTTAAGGAATATCAGAAAAGAAACAGTTCTCTTCGAAGGGCATGTGAACCAAGCCGTCAGATTTTTTCCTCAAAATATTAATGTCGCGGCTACCCTGGCGTTGGCTTCTTTCGCGGGAAATAAACTGCTGATTCGTATTTTAACTTCTCCTCGATATAAAATAAATTCACATCAAGTCGAATTAAGCGGTCCCTTTGGACGTATCCAAACACAAACCGATAATGTGGTGTGCCCGGACAATCCTAAAACAAGTTATCTGGCCGTGCTTTCAGGAATTCAGACATTAAAACAGTTTTGCAGCGGCATTTACATGGGGACTTAATACAAACCAGTTCATAATAACCAAACAAGGGGAGGTGACACATGGCTCAAAAAGTCGCAAAAGTAGGCATCAAGAAAGAAAAGGGGTATCTTTATTTCGTCGATAAAGCCGGCGATATTTCCTGCGCCAAGATGGCCCGCGGCAGCAAAAAAGGCGGTTCTATCAAGAAAGTAGCCAAAGTTGGCATTAAGAAACAGGCAGGATATCTCTACTTTATTGATAAGCAGGGAGATATTTCTTGCGCCAAGATGGTCCGCGGCGGAAAGAAAAGAAAGAAAAGATAACATTGTCGTATGAGAAAATAGCCCCTGCGCATTTTAGCTGCGCGGGGGCTATTTAATTTCTATGGAATCAGAATACATCATTATCCGAGGGGCTAAGGAACATAATCTTAAAAACATTAGCCTCAACATTCCCCGCAATAAATTTATCGTTGTCACCGGTTTAAGCGGTTCAGGGAAATCGTCGCTTGCCTTTGATACCATTTACGCCGAAGGCCAGCGCCGCTACATTGAAAGTCTCTCCGCCTATGCCCGGCAATTCTTAGAACAGCTGCAGAAGCCCGATGTCGAATCCATTGAAGGGTTATCACCGACGATTTCCATCGAGCAGAAAACCACGAGCCGCAATCCGCGCTCAACCGTGGCTACCCAGACGGAAATTTACGATTATCTGCGTTTACTTTTTGCCCGCGTGGGGATTCCTTACTGTCACAACTGCGGTAAGAAAATTGAGCGTCAATCCGTTGAGGAAATCGCCAGTCAACTTTTTCAGTTACCCGAAGGGACTGATTTTATTCTTCTGGCCCCTTTGATCCGCGGGCGAAAAGGGGAGTACCGCACCATTACCGCCCAAGTAGCGAAGGCTGGATTCACGCGTCTGCGGGTTGACGGCAAAATCTATCAAGTAGAAGATAAACTCAAATTAGATAAGTTTAAAGTCCACCACATTGAAGTGGTCATTGATCGTTTGAGCATTAAACCCGGTATTAAAAAACGTCTCACCGATTCCATCGAAACCGCCCTTAAAACCGGTAATGGAATTCTCATCACGGATTTTCAAGGCAAATTTCCTGAAAAGATTTTTAGCGAACAATATGCCTGTGTCGAATGCGGGACAAGCATTCAAGAAATTGAACCGCGCATTTTTTCTTTTAATTCTCCGTATGGCGCCTGTCCGGACTGTAACGGCCTGGGGACAAGAATGGAAATTGATCCAGAGATTCTTGTTCCCGATGATACCAAGCCCTGGGTGAACGCCATCGCGCCGTATCAAAAAGGACGACGAAGTTATTTAATGTATTATCGAGCAGTCATGCGGGAATTGGCTCATCTTTATCGAATTGATCCTTATGAACCTTTTAAGAAAATAAACGAACGTTTTAAAAAAATCGTTTTTTACGGCTCAGAAGATGAGATTTGGGGGAAGACCTACGAAGGGGTGATCCCTTATTTGGAGCGGATGTTTAGAGAAACGGATAATGACTGGCTCAGAGATGAAATCAGCCGGTATATGTCGATTTTGCCATGCCCTGCCTGTCGTGGCCAGCGGCTCAAAAAAGAATCGCTCAGCATAAAAATCGCGGATCTTAATATCACGCAGTTAGCTCAGATGTCGATTAAAGAGGCCAAAGAATTTTTCATATCTTTAAAATTAACCTCTCAAGAAAGAATGATCGCCGAACAAATTCTTAAAGAAATTTTACGGCGGCTGGATTTCTGCATTGACGTGGGATTAGATTATTTGACTCTGGAGCGAAAGAGTTCGACGCTTTCTGGAGGTGAAGCGGAAAGAATCCGCCTGGCAACACAAGTAGGTTCCGGTTTAGTGGGTGTCGTTTATATTTTGGATGAACCCAGCATAGGCCTTCATCAAAAAGATAATGAGCGTCTCTTGAATACCCTGCACGCCTTAAGGGATCTAGGCAACACGCTCATCGTTGTCGAGCATGACGAGGACACCATCCGTCGGGCGGATTTTGTGGTTGATGTAGGCCCCGGGGCCGGAGCGCATGGAGG
>Ga0082335_1004697_pt1 | contig 20045 bp, 27 predicted proteins | sample Subgrocontami58m_FD_72375 | JGI IMG/M metagenome (GOLD analysis project Ga0082335, IMG submission 72375) | Subsurface groundwater microbial communities from S. Glens Falls, New York, USA - GMW37 contaminated, 5.8 m (SPADES assembly) (version 2) ... | reverse complement strand
TCCTTGCTGGAGCGCCAGTTGAATTTGTGAAATATAACGGAAAAACAAAGACAACAAATTTTGATGAGCTAGTGTTTCAGGAGCATTTGCCGGTGGAGAAGAGAATGCCGGTGCTGGTGATGGTGTATCATAATGATGCTTCTTGGTCAAGTGCCTCAACTGATAAAAAAGACGCATGCAAAAGAGAGGCAATTGTTTTCAAAGAATTAGCGCGTCACTACAAAGAGAAAATAAAATTTATTTGTTTTGAAGCAGATACTGATCCTAACTTGGCTGGCAAGAATAAGGAGTACGTTAATCTTGGATTGAAACTAGGAAAAATAAAATCAATCCCTTCCATGTGTTTATACTCTTCTCAGGATATCGCAAGTGGAGAAAAATTTAAAGAAGTACAACAAATCGATATCCTAAGGGGCGGACCATTAAGAAATGAACAGGTTTTTATGTGGCGCACAGATTTTCCAAAATGGTGGATCGATCCAAACATTTTTGGGATTGAAAATTCCGATAGAAAACTATACCGTTTCTTGAACACTGGCGACTATAAAGAAGTTGCAAATACAAAAACAGCACTCTTAAAATAGATACTCTTTTATACATTACTTTCTAAAATAGAAAAGATGAAAAATATTGTATTAATTATTATTTTTTCAATAATTCTTCTTCTTAGTGTTAATAGTAGCGTCGCAGTACCCTCCACAGAAGGATCAGGAGGTCCCACCGACATCATCTATTCCTCCCCCATCTCCATCAATTCTGCTCTTGATTCTGGTCAGTCTGTTAATTGGGACTTAGTTGAAGACCAAAGCGTAATTACAGACCCTTCAAAGATTCCTCCTGAGAGCCTCAAGATAGAGCAATTATTGCCAACGCAGATTAATAGTCTTACCTCTTCTCAACTAATCTATAATTCCAACATAAACAAACTCACTGACTGGTCTCTCCTAAACCCTTCAGCAAGAGACTCTGCTCTTTCGCAAATTTCTGGCAATAAAATAAAGACTGATGCAACAGCAGGCAAAGCCCAAAAAGGCAAAGTTGAAATCACAAGTGCAAATCAAGTCACAACTCCTGACGCAACACTCACAAATGCCCAAAACCTCGTAATAACCAATACTGAACTTGAAATTGGCAGTGCCGAATTGATCAAAATCAAAGATATTGTTGCACAAGGAGTCTCCAACACCCACTTCACTCTCTCCTCAGATTCTCTCTCAATCACATCCCAACCCAACACCTTTTTCAAATTCAATGATTTGTTTTCCGCCTATACCTATCATTCTTTGGGCGCTGATAATTTTCTCAGAATCACTTCAGGAATTATTGAGGCAAAGAATGTCAACCTCACAGTCACAGTAAAAGGTGTTGGTAAAATCACTGAATCAGTCATTGCAAATGGCACTGCGCGAATGAGTATAACAAAACAAGGAATCCAATGCCTTAACAGCACTGATGGCTTTTTCAGTATTCACTTTAGTGACCCAAAACAAGACTTTGGTTTTAGGCAGTGGACTAAACAAAATATTTGCTTAAGAAAGCTAGCATCAGAAAAAGTGAGCTGCAATAAAAACTGTGCCTTAATTGACTTTGTAGACAGCAAAATAACTTCACAAGGACTTACTGATTTTCAGCGCAAATGGCTACTAAAAAAACCAAGCCACGAATTTCACCGTTTCTTTGCAAGCTTTGACACAAATGCTCAAGTAACAATGGACTTTTCACGCGACGGAGTAACCTATGACTTAACCCTATCGTGCAACAACTGCCACACACATCCGAACAATTATTACAGTATTTACTCATTAAACAACAGCACGTATGCGTGGGCAGATCCAACCATAGACAAAGAATCACAAAGTGTTTTGAGGAATTATCAACTCAAGAACTCTGATGCAATACTGCAAGTTATTGACCAAGAACTTCACTATCAAAACAATGAAAACGCAATCACTATCCTGCCGCCAAGCAGTCAAAAAATCCTTCAACTCATCAAAGACATAACAAGCACAACACCAGTCTATCTTAGCATTCCTTTTCTTCTTGCAATACCTTTACTGAGTCCTCGTTTTCGCAAAGCGCTGAAGCACTGTAGCAAAGCACAGCTCACAATATTTTTCATATTAGGAATATTTATCTTGATTGCTGGAAGCATTCTTATTGGTGTTGCAAGTATTCATCCAGTAAAAGATTATCAAACCACTGACACGCAAAGTTTAGTTAATTCGTGTTTAAGTGATGCGCTTAAAGACACTGTTGTTTTGACTGCACGACAAGGAGGAATTCTGCCGCTCACACACCCACTCATCAATGACTTATCTGCACCAATCATTACTACAGCACCAACTCAAGAACAAATGCTCAGCAGCATGCAAGCACCACTACTTCAAGCATTTGAATCATGCATGACTCAGGCAAAACCACGCAATGTTAATGTGTGCTCTGGAACAAAAACAGCACAACTTATCTTAACTCAAGACGCAATAACTGCAAAACTTCAGCATTGTTATGAAACACGCACAAGAACTATTACTAAAACAAGTGAAGCAACAAGCACTATAAGAACTAACACAAACACTGCATTATCAAATGAACAAAGTGTAACAGAACGAGCACTAATTGTAAATGAACAAAGACCCATTAATTTAAACTCATTGCAAGGCATACTTACATTCTTCCCCTACAACAAAATTCTCATCAGCACACAACAACTCAGCATTGACAACAAGAGAGCATGGTGGGTGTATGGGCTGGATCAGTGAACCTTTTCTGTATGCACAAGAAAAGAAAACTTGAACTATTAAGTACAACGAACTAAGAGTTGTTAATGATAATAAAAAAACAGAGCAATTGAAAGAATTTCCAGCCATTTAATTATGCGCCAGAAAATCAATAAATAGTCACTTAGTAGCGACGAATTAAGAAAGATTTATAAACAATAGCGACATAAGTGTTTTCATGGGAAATAGTCATTCAACCACATTTGATGAGTTGCAAGAAATCATAATAGATTTACTGGCGCAGGAAGGTTCCTCAATTAGAGAGATTGCAGATAAAATCACAGGTTACAAAGACAAGTTCTCACCTGAACATTTTGACTTTCTCAAAGCAGAACTCAGATATATCAATGAATCAAGAAAGAATATGGATAGCCGAGTGCGAGAATTGTTCAAAAAAGCAATCGTAGATCGTACTGGATTATACACAAGACTTTATTTTGATGAACGCCTCGGGTTATGTGAGCATACTCAAAATCTTGCTTACATAATGTGCGACATTGACAAATTTCATGATTACAATGAAGAATACGGCCATTTGCAAGGAGATACCGCTCTAAATAGCGTTGCCATGAATTTTAAAGATGCTCTAGACAAAACTAAAATGTCTGATGAAAAAGTTTTTGCTGCAAGGTATGGTGGAGAAGAGTTTTGTGCAATTCTCATTGATTACACCGGAAAAGAAGACCTTATCAAGGCGCGCATGGAACAGATACGCACATCAGTTGAAGCACATGAAATCCCCCTTGTAGTGCCAGCACAATTTGACCAAGGCTACAAACACCGAACAATAACTATTGCAGGAAGTATCAAGATTCTAAATGAACCAGTTTTATCTCTTGTCAAGCGAGTCGATGACGCACTCAAAGACGCTAAAAAAACGAACAGAAGAAATACTTCAATCGTGTCATAAGATTTATAAAGTCTAAAACGTTGATAGATTACATGGGACACACAACTTTCATTCCTGATCAAGATAGAAAACCAAGTTCTTTGGACAAGTTAGACTGGCTGTTGGAAGAGGCATATTCATCAGAAAGAGAAGTTTATATTTTAGCAATGTCAAAAGGTAAGCTCAGGAATCCAGAAGATATTGTTCAACAATGTGCAAAATTAGCGAACATTAGTAGTGCAATTTTGGTAAATGGAACAATTGACTTTGTTGTTGTTGGAGATGAAAACTCTGCCAAGGCTGTAGCACGCAAACTCCATGAACAAACCGGCGAAAAAATCGCCATTATTAAATACGTCCCACTCGGTCATACCTACCTAAACATCAGAGAAGCATTAGATGTTACTGAAAGAAAAGGAGATCCATGGCATTTCTACAACCCTGATACTGAGTCTATTGATGCCCTGCTTAAAAATTAATTTCTACTTATATCAACACTAAATCACTGAAGAAAACAAAAACAGCACAACTCATTTTAACTCAAGACACACTCGCAGCAAAACTTCAGCACTGTTATGAAACACGCACAAGAACTATTACTAAAACAAGTGAAGCAACAAGCACTATAAGAACTAACACAAACACTGCATTATCAAATGAACAAAGTGTAACAGAACGAGCACTAATTGTAAATGAACAAAGACCCATTAATTTAAACTCATTGCAAGGCATACTTACATTCTTCCCCTACAACAAAATTCTCATCAGCACACAACAACTCAGCATTGACAACAAGAGAGCATGGTGGGTGTATGGGTTGGATCAGTGAATTTACTGTTTGTTTAACTTTCCACATTTACCATCGGGTTATGGCTTGAAAATGCTACCAAATTGTTTTTTGAATGTTTGGTATTGATATGTAAAGTGTTCACGATATGAATTCATTGTAAACCTGAGAAGATAGTTAAATCTAGCATCTAGCTCTTTTTCATTAATTCCACCTTTACGCGCAACCTCACTAACGTCTTCAAGATCGCGAGGAAGTGATCTATCAATTTTCATCAACACAATATCATAAATGTTCAAAATTTTAAGTTCTATATTAGGAAACTCGCTCTGGTCAATGACATATGATTGCTTCAGATAGTCCTTGATACGAATTCCCTTAAACAGACCATCAATGAAGAACTCAGCTTTAACTTTGAATCTAGACATGTATTCCACACAAAATTTTGCGACCTCAGGCTCAACAGATCGACACACTATATCTATGTCTTTTGTTGCTTCTTTGAATCCAAGAAATACTAATGCGTTACCACCGATAAGAACAACTGTGACCCTCCTTTTAACTAATGAGTTTAGACGAGATAAGAAATTATGCGAGAGACTATCAACTGACATAACGATATACCTGATACATGTGTTCAAACTCTTTGAAAGGCAGCTTATTGCTCACACTTACTTCAGCAGTTTGCCCTAACAGTTTAATACATACCGGCATGCCAGCATGGTACTTGCGCGCCAGACTACGCGCAGTACGTACCAAATAAAAAAACTCTTTTTCAACACCACGCTCACGCATCTCAACACGGAGTGTATGTATTGTTTTATTTGTTGAGTTAAGAAAGACTGTTGGAAGTGCAGCTCTCTGCCTCACCCGACCATCACCTTTAACCAGGCGTGAAATCATTGCATACTTGCCATTCGCAACTGCAGAACTCACAATACTATATGGATCGTAACGCGACATACTTTTGAACGCGTCATCCAACGAGAGCAGAACGGGGCGTTCAGTTAGTTTCATGAGGACACTATGTCGCTCACATTTATAAACCCTTTGAAATAATAAAAATCTGTTTTTCCGCCAATTAACTTAAGACCCTGCCAAACTCCTTCAGCAGAATCACTTTTTCTTGAACAACCTGGAACAGGGATGTCACCATACAACAAGAATGGAGAAAACTCATGCGCATCAATGATATTACTACTTCCTGCAAGAGGAGCGTTTGTTGAAACATCATAAAAACGCCAATCAGGATTTGCCTTTGCTAAATCACATACTTTTTCCCTGCACGTCCACTTAACTTGCATGAATAACCTCGGTAATATCCTGAAAAATCTTTGTTGCCGCAGCGGCATTTCCCTGAATTAAAAAATAAATCTTAAGTGAATTCAAACAATCAATTGCAGGCACAAGAGCACGCGTGTCACCACCTAAGTATTGAGTACTGTAAGAATAACTCAAAATCTGTATTGCCAATACATCAATTGGGTTTGAAACACGCGCTCTTAACGCAAACTTAATTGCATTGTCTAGTGAAGAAAAATTTTTTGTAGCCCTGAATTTCTGCACATAGAAAAGTGCACGATACGAGTCAGCTCTAGAAGTATTCAAACCAATTCCTGCACGAGTGTCTAAAAGTTTTCGCGCGCGTTCATATTCTCCAGTTTCTAACGCAGCACACGCGCTCTCAAGAAATGAAGGAATTGCCCCACTAACCCTGTCTTTCATAACACAATAAGGGCTTTAAGATTTATGAAGATGATGCAGAAAAATGATTCAAAACCACCTCAATCTTTAAGAATAACACGCACTTAATTTGCACAGGGGATTTCAGTGGTCGTAACTCACACAATTGATTTGAGCAAAATTGCAGATGATTCTACAAATACTCATGACAGACGTAGCAATGCCATTATCCTGCTTGGTGAACAACAGCAAGGGCTTGCAACAATACTTAAGCACTCAGCAAATTCAGAGTCATATCTTCGCACAGCTGCAGCACGAGCTCTTGGCTCGCACAAAGGCAGAGCAGTGTTTGAGCCTTTGCTTGAGCTAATGGCAGACACAGATTCTTCTGTTAGTCACGAAGCAATTCTTAGTCTTGGCACATCAAAAGACAGTAGAGCTTTGTTTTCACTTATAAATTATCTTCAGAATCCTCTTTGTTCCACTGATGAAGCAATTCGTAGAGTGTTTATGGCATTTGAGCTTCTTAACGATCCTCGTGCAAGTGATTTTATTCTTAAGTATGGAGATAATAGACTAAATGAAGCATTCTATGGCAGAGAAGAACCGCGTCCCACTGTTTTTTGTGAAGTAAAAAAAGCTCTTCATTCTAAAAAACCTTTGCTCACACTGTACACGTTTTGTGGAGAAGAAACCACAAGACTAAAAGCAGAAGCAAAAAAAAGAGCGAAAATAGAGTCAGTAGTAGATATTGAACGTATTGAAAAAGAAATTCGCGAACTTAACGCAATTAATCATCCTCAAACATATGTTATTGATATTGAGGGAAATCTTCTTCTTGGCGGTTATATAGAAGAGCATGTGCAAGTAGCAAGTGGGAGAGATGTTCTTGCTGCTGGAGAAGCATTCTTGACACAAAAGAGCGGATGGAAATTAGACACGTTGAATAATCGCTCAAATGGTTACTACCCTGATAAGTCAACTATACCCACTGCCTTAGAAAAATTCAGAAAAGCAGGACTTGTTCAAGGAGAGGTTTGTATTGAAGAATTCCCTAAACAAGGTTATGCTAGTGAAGAAATTCTTTTTGACAAACCATTTTATTCTGCTAAAAGCAGTGATGCATAATACTATTTAGACGCATACGCAAACTCAACTTGCTCATTGCCATCAATTAAACCTGCCAAGTATCTTCTGTAAATCTCAAAAAGCCTGTGATGCCCATTCTTTACTGCAATACGCGGACCAGTGCTGTGAGTTTCACGACTGTCCCAATACAAACGATATCCGCTGAGAGGATCTTTTTCATCAAATGCAAGCAAGTCTTTAGTTTCTCTTGCCATTTGAGCACGCACCTGATCAGGATGATAGGGATGCAGAACTTTCAGGTTTTGAGGAGCAAGTTCTTTTACAAATACAAAAAAACGATCATGAGGAAATTTAGGATGATTACCAAGTTCTTTGATGTGCAGATTTCCTGGCCCAAGCATTTTTTGCGCAAGAGAGTTCCACATGCCAAGTTGTTGCATGATGCCATCAATTTGTTCTATGGCTCTGAAACGCATTTCTTTTTCATTATTTCCGGTCATATTGAGAACTTCTTTAGAGTAAGCTTGTTTCAACACAGTGAAAAACTCTTCAAGTCCCTGCACTTCTGTAACAAGCTGTAAAAGCCTCGGATCAAACTCAATGCAATTGAGAGCATCATACAAGTATTCAAGTAGCAGTCTGAATTCTTTTTCTTTATGGAGCAATAAGTCTGCATTCGTGAGCATTTTTAGTTGAAGATCTTTACGCAAGTGACGCAATTGCTCAAATGCAAAGAGTATTGAGTAAAATTTTTCTGACATAGGAAGTTACAAAAATGGTATGTTTATGAATGTTACGAAAAACGCATTGATATTTATCACAATATCCAAAAGTGCCTGTGAATCAAATGCTGCACGTAGCAACAACCAAACTTTAGAACTCCTAAAACCCGACTACAACACTCTTTGTAGCTAATTCAATAAATTCTGCCATGCCTTTGAGTTCAGTGCCTGGCAAGAGCTCTTCAGTTTTCATGCCTCGAAGTTCAACACAAGGCTTGCATCCAAGAATACGCACTTTGTTTTGCACTAAAAAATCAGCGCATTCTTTGAGCGCAGGCGGTCCCAAAGGAATTGCTTTTTCAACAAATTCTTTGCGCGCAAACAATACTGCATCGTGGAATAAGAACAACACAACATCATGACCTTGCTTTTTTGCAGTCATTGCAGCAGTAAACGCCAAACCAGCACGGGTTGGATCAGTAGGACCCCATGTTGTGTGCACAAGAAAAGATGACATGTAGTGCAATTAAATACAGAAGTATATAAATGTTATGATGAGAAATTGTTCTAAAACAGGTTATTATAAATATCAGTGATACAACATAGGATCAAATATCACCAGAGGTGAGCTTATGAAACAAAACCTAAACAGTGTTGACAGAATTCTAAGATTTGCACTATCAGTATGGTGGCTTAGTCCTTTAGGACCTCAATTTACTGCATCATGGGCAAACTTGCTTGTTGCAATAATTGCGTGGATAGCATTGATTGAAAGCTTTATTGGTTGGTGCGGACTACACAGCATGTTAGGCTTGAAAAACAATAAATAAACACAAAAAAGAAAAAAGAGTGCTTACGCGAATTTGTTGTAAACAAGTCCGAATATGTATGCAAATAATCCGCCAATCACTGCTGCTTCAATCATGCCAAGAAGAATACCCGCAGGGCTTAAGCTAAACCACATGTGGCTCTGCATCATCAAGTTTGCCATGCCTTGATACATGCCCGCATTACCAAATAGTCCTATCACAAGCATGCACAATGCACCAATAATTGCACCAGCATATGCTAACGCTTTTTCATTTAGTTTATTCATACATTCACCTCTAAGACTCTGCACAGCAGGAAAATGCTGTTTCAAGAGCCTTTTTTATTTTTTCTTTGCTCAGCTTGTTTTTTAGCTCTTCAAGTATCATTTGTTGCACACTCCACAATTTGCGGCGACTGAGTATTTTTGAGCATTATTTTTCATGGCGAGGAGTTGCAGCATTAAAAATCCATCAATTGTTATGGCTGGATTTTTATTTGAAAGGATGCATTATCAATAACATTGCAACAGTGCTCACCACCATTATTGAGTATATAAGAATTTCGTTTAGTGACATTTTTTTCCACTTCGCATCATCACTAGATGTATTAGAGGGCACATCAAAAATGCAATCCAATAAATAATAGGGTTCTGGACTCCGAATCCATATACTGCAATAAGCAATACTATTGGAATTGCAAGACAAGCAAGAAGGAGTTTATTCATGAGGTCAACTCCTCCTTGCTTGTGTTCATAGAACAATAATTCATGCCTCCACCTCTTGAGTCTTCTTGTCCATCTCTTGAACAAGCCAGAATAAACTCCAAGTGTCCAACGCGTGTTTTTCAAACTCCATGGCTGCTTGAGAATCAGACTCTACATATTTAGTTGCTGTCTCCATTAACCTCATTGTTGTTGCAAGCAAGTGCTTGCTAATGCACCATACCTCGCCCTGTTTATTAACAACAAGCTTTTCCAAAAGTTTAATGCGTAGCTTGCGCACAGCCTGCAAAACATGAATATAATCAACAACTGAGGTTTTTGCAGAAGTCATTGCAAGATGTTCCTCAAGACTTATTAAATTCATGACTGCAAAACTCAGATCCTCTTTGTGCGTTAAGTCAGTATCAGTCATGCTAAGCCTCCTGCAAAAACAAGACTGCCAAGAAGTATGCTGAGTATAAGCAAACTCATGCCTTGATATGCAACAAAATTTCTTCCTGAATTAATTGCTCGCAAGTACTCATGCACCCAATGTCCTATCACTGCCAAGACACTGCCAAATAATAATCCAACAAGCAAACGAGAAAAACCCCACAACAAAACACCAGAAAGCAATCCTCCAGTCTTAAAGCCAACAATAGTAAGCACAAGGGTGAGCAAAACAATTACACCTGATTGTCCAGGGAAAAAAAACCATTGTTTTTTCTTCAACCAGTTATTAAACCACAATGCACTGGAAACAAGAAACCCGCCAACCAATACTCCCATAATCGCATCATCAACACCATATACTCGCGCCACACCTACTGCTGCGCCAGTGGCTGCAGTGCACAAAGGGCAGTGAGCTGCAGCAGCAGGCAGTGATGCAAGTCCTGAAATGATCGCAAGAAACTTTTTCATCATACTAACAGCCTCCTGTACTGCTTGAAGCACCGCCAGGATAAAACACTTCTTTCCACTTGTTTAATTCAACCTGAATTGCCTCGCGAGAGTATCCTTTAGAGTCTAATAACTTTGCCAGGCCAAACATTGCAACATGATGACCGCACTGGCAGTTATCACTTGCCTGCAAACTGCTCACTCCACAGCAAGGAAGAAGTATGTTAAGACCAGTAACTTTCTTTGCATTGCCAAGAGGCACAGCTTTTTCTGCTTGAAGCAATTTCTGATATCCTGCATCATCATATGTTATGCTATACTCTGACATTGTGCCAGCAAAAGAAGCCTTAGCATCACCTGAAGCAACACCACCGCATGACTCACCATCAGAACCTGCACTAGAACTTGCTGCACTGCCATGATGAGCTTTCATCATTTCAGCATATGAACTAAAACCTTGATTATTATTACTCGCACTTGTAGGCGCACTCGCAGCACCAGTAACACCACTATTTGAAACACCGCGGCTTGAGTATACTAACAAACCTAGTGAAAGCACTAGCAATGATACAAGCACTATGCCAATAGTCTTTTTACCTGAGTCTTGATTTCGAACAGTCTCACTCACACTTTCATTTTTGCTGCAACACGAGGGTAATTTATCATCTTTTCTCATTTTTTTCCTCCACTGAAATGTTCATAACACTCGGCTAATGCGAATGTTCATTGCACTTCTCTGAAACAATAAAGAGTGCAACACCATATAGAAATAGTGGTGAAACTAGTTTCAGAAGCTTTATTGTCTCCTTCAAACAGCAATTCTTTCAAAAAAACCTGATTCTATGCAAAAATAATATTCGCGAGAAAGAGCTTAGCATGAGTTTAATTATCTCAGAACAATAATATTTGTCATACCTCTGCGCCTGCGCTCTACCAATCCTTTGGCTTCAAGCTTGTCTAAAAGCCTTGTCACACGCACTTTTGAGAGGTTTAGCTTTTGCACAAGCTCATGTTGAAATGCCATGCCATTGCTTTGAGTGATGATCTCAAATATTTTAGCCTCTTCACCGCCTAATTCTTTTGCAGCAGCATGAGCTTTTGCAGCAAGTTTTTCTTCAGGTTTTTTTTGCAAAAAAAGATAAACACCAAACGCGAACAGTATCACATCCAAAAACAAACCAATAAACTTAGGAACAACAAGCCTGCTTATCTGCTCAAATGGGCACACAGAGCCTATCTCATGCTGGCAGTCTCCATCTTGAGCAATTGTGTGACCCTCTAACAATGCCTGCTCTGCAGAACGCACATAGCCAAAGCCAGCCACAAACAAGAACACTGCAAAAACCATGATGCCAAGACCAATTGTTTTTGTATTAAGCATAATATAATTAATTCTCCTGACTATTTAAGTGTTGCTCCAAACATATGTTCTGGTTTGCAGTTGTGGGATACCTTGAATCATTACACTGAATTTCTCTGGTTTTTGATCAAGACTAAACACTATATTGCCGCTTGAGTGATGACCTTGAAGAACAGATGAGCTAACTGGAGTGAATTCCTTGTCTGAAACTGTAAGCAAAGTTAGTTTTTTCAGATCAAACTGGCTTAAGTCAATAGAGTGAGTGTTTGCTGATAGAGAAAAAACCAATTGTCCATTTTGGTATGCTGGAGTTAAAGTTATTTCAACATCACCCTGCTCAGTTGTGCCTGTGGTTTTTGTTATAGACACTGATTTTTGTGAACTTGTCTGAACAGCTGGCGTGCTTACTGTGGCAGGATTTGTTTGAAAAATCAGCTGCGGAGTAACTGCCAAAAATATTGTGTAGCCAAGCAATGTCAGAGCGCCAAACAATACTGCATACACTATGATTGTTTCACGATTCATTTTCACACTCTCATAAACTCTTTTGACAGTCCGTCCTTAACAGCATAAACTATGATCTGACCTTTTTTACTGCCAGGCATTCCAGGAGAACCAGAGGGCATGCCAGGCACTCCGATTCCATCAATATCTGGCTGTTCTGCTAATAGTTTTTGAATTGCCTCAAAAGGCACATGACCTTCAACAAAATATTTGCCAATCACACTTGTGTGGCAAGTCTGAAGCTCTAAAGGAATACTATACTGCGTCTTAAGGCTGTCCAAGCTTGTTCTTTGAATGACCTCAACAGAATATCCTTCGTTTGTTAGCTGACTTGCATATGCTCCGCAACAACCGCAAGTAGGTGATTTGTAAACTATAACTTGCACCCCATTAGTAGCTGGTTTTGCGCACGCAACAACTAAGATGAGCAGAAACACTATTGCAAGAGATTTAATTAAAGTTTTTTGCAAGACAGCACCTCTTATTTTTTTGCTTGAAATACAGCACAATCGCACCTAATACCACTAATCCTCCAACAGACCAGAAAAATTGGTTATACGACTGCACACTTTGAAAAGGCATACCTGCAATAAGCACTCCCCCATTAAACACTATCAATGGTAGAGCTATACATTTTTTCCAAAGATACATAATTAAAGTTATGATGAATAATGTGAGTGCAACAAGCCACAAAGGCAGAGCCAAAGAAACTAAGAAAAATAATGGCATGCCAACAACACTTATTCCAATAATGGCAAGCACAGCAATAATTCCAAGACAGACTGCATGACAAATCTGCCACGAACCAAGCACACTTGCTGCTCCAGAAAAACTTCCTGCAATGCTTATTATACGATTATTTTTTTGCATTCAAACTCCTGTGCAAAACAGGCAGAAGAGCCAAGGAGTATATAAGCTTTACTGGACTTGTAAAGGTTTGGAAAAAACACTATCCTGAATCTTGACCTTCCGAACAATCATCACTACAAATGCAAATACAAAAATCCTTGTTTCTCAGCTTCAATTTTTGAGTAGATTCTTTTGAGGTCAAAAAGCAAAGGATTGGGCTTACACCATTTGCTCAATCCCAAAAGAGTTAATTTTGAAAATTCTTTGTGCGCAACAAGAGAGAGTATTCCATCGAATGCATGAGCAACACTAGTGGTATTCCTCTTATAATACAATTTTTGATCGGCGATGCTTTCTACAACATACTCAATGCCAAATTCTTTTTCTATGGTACAGCCACTCAAGTGAGGATCGCATCCGAAAAGCTTCACTCCATATGCCTTGAGGCGTTCAATAACCTCCTTAGAACCAGAATGACGATAATCATTTACGTTTTCTTTGAAAGTGAGCCCGAAAACTGCAAGACTGCTTCTGCGCGGAACTTTATCAGTATCATTAAGCCCTTTTAGAATAATATCAACAACGTTTTTTGGCATTGCATCATTGACTTGTCTGCTTGCAAGAATAAGACGAGAAATATAGTCTTTCGTGAATGCCCTATGAGTCAAATAATATGGATCTTCTGGAAGACAATGTCCACCAACAAGTCCTGGAGTAAAACGTAAAAAATTCCATTTAGTGCCCGCAGCATCAAGAACATCTTTGATATCAATTTCTTCTTTTGCAGCTATCTGGCTCAGCTCATTCACAAAGGCAATATTCATATCGCGCTGTGTGTTCTCAATCACTTTAGCCATTTCAGCAACCTTAATGCTTGGCGCACGATGAAGTCCTGCAAGGCAGACTTTCCCATAGATTCGTGCAAGTCTCTCAGTTACTTCAGGAGTTTCACCAGCAATAATTTTTACAACACTCGCAAGAGTGTGCTCATTATCTCCTGGATTGATTCGCTCAGGAGAATACCCCAAAAACCATTCTCTTCCGCGTTGCAATTTAGTTTGTTGTTGAATTGCTGGAGCAAACACTTCTTCAGTTACTCCAGGATATACTGTGCTTTCAAGCACAACAACAGTGCCTTTTCTCAAGTTTTTTCCAATAACACTTCCTGCTGAAATTACTGCTTCCAAATCAGGCACTTTTGCCTTAGTAACCGGTGTTGGTACTGCAACAATAATCACGTTTGCTCTTCGCAGGTTTGCAGGAGATGACGTGAAAACCATTTTTGATTTTTTAATTGCAGTATTACCAATATCGCCAGTATAGTCTTTGCCTTGTCTCAAAAGCTGAATCTTCTTTTGATTAACATCATAGCCAATAACTTCACCATGGCGCGCAAGAGCAATCGCAAGAGGCAGACCAACATAACCAAGACCAAGAACTGCAACTGTTTCAGAGACCATAACTGCTGAAAATGAGTTGCCCTTCAAAAAGATTGTTGATACAAAATTATAAGCAAGAAAACTGTTTAAAGAACTTTGTAGCAAACTTTATAAACCCACTCCAGAAAGACCAGATATGGCAAAAATACGCAAAGGAGTAGCATACAGATTTCTTGAACGGCCTTACACACGCTTCAGCAAGTATAAAGCACTATCATATGTACGTTCACGACCTGTTTGCCGCATTGCAAGATTTGATGGAGGCGATTGCAAAGAATATGACTATGTTTGCAATTTACGTTCAAAATCTGACTTACAAATTCGCGACCATGCCATAGAATCAGCACGCCAGACAAGCAACAGACACATGGAAAAAAGCCTTGGTAAGTCAGGATTTAGTTTCAAAGTCAGAATTTATCCGCACCACATTCTCAGAGAAAACCCTCTTGCATCAGGAGCAGGTGCAGACCGTATGAGCACAGGAATGGCACACAACTTTGGCAAAAACATAGGCGTAGCAGCCAGAGTAAAAGCAGGACAACCATTATTCACAATAAAAACAAACAAAGAAAACCTGCCACTAGCACGACAAGCACTCAAGCGCGCGAGCTACAAACTAGCATGCAAGTGTCAAATCACAGTTGAAGAAAAAGCAAAGATGAAACCATGAGTGATTCTGATAATATTTTAGAAAACCTTGTTGATACAAAAGGTCATATTTTAGCCATTACTAGAGAAACACTTGCCAAAGATTTTGCTGATGGCGACGTTGACGCTATGAATGGAAGACCAATGTATGAACTAGGCGCATACTGTTTTGTTTGCGAGAAATCATATGGGCTGAGCAAGTTGAAACCACTTAACAAACAATAAATAATTCTTTCGAAAGAATCGCAAAGTTTCCGGATAAACTTCAAAAAAGCGGAAAAACACACGAACGCACCGCAATGTTTTAGGAAAGTCCGCAAACTTTTCGTATATTTTTTAGGAACGCGCAAAAACAGAAACATTTAAATACAATTGTCCATTTAATTATACAAATGACTAAAAAAGTATACAACAGCCCAATACTGCAACTTTTCTTTGATTATCCTGAAACAGGTTTTCACATAAGAGAAATTGCACGACAGATAGAAAAACATCCAAACACTGTTTTGAAAGACGTACATTTGTTAGAAAAAGAAGGATTGCTCCATATCAAAGCTACGCGTGCAATTGTTCAAGTAACTGCCAACAGAGATTCAAAATTATTCATCAGATTGAAAAGAATCTCAAACTTAAGAGCAATTTACCTATCAGGAATTGTTGATTTTCTCCACAAAGAGTATGGCGCACCTAAAGCAATTATTCTTTTTGGCAGCTACAGCAGAGGAGAAGATACCAAACGAAGCGATATTGATATTGCAATAATAACCAGCCACAATATCTCCACAAAACTCACTAAGTACGAGTCATCATTGAAAAGAACCATACAACTCCACAAAATTGATCTGAAAAAAGCAAGCAAAGAATTTACAACAAATCTTGCAAATGGAATTGTACTTGAAGGATACCTTGACTATGAAGAGTTTTGAAGAGTTTGTAAATACTGAACAAGTGCGAAGAGCAACGCCAGATGCAGGACTTGCAAGAGCATTGCGCAAAGATGCTGAAATGAGAGTGCAAGTAATTCTTCAACTTTCGCTCTCTGCAGAATCAGCAACATTAGTTTTTGAACAAGTCTATGAAGCACTCAGGCAATGCATAGACGCTCTGCTCGCTCTGAATGGGTATAAATCATATTCTCACATCGCAAGCATCGTGTTTCTTCAAAGATTTCCTGAATTCACAGAAGCAGACATAAACAATCTTGATAATGCAAGAGAAAAAAGAAATCTTGCAAAGTACTATGCCAAACAAGTCCTTCCAGAAGAAACAAAAGAACTGCTAGCACTCTATAACAAACTCAAGCCAAAACTTGACACAGTGTTTAATCAGATTGCGAAATAACTCCTAATCCCACACCAAAATCAGGTTATTTTGTGAGCAGGCAGGATTGCGATTTTTCAAAATCACAACATTTAAAAAGCACAGCAGGTCACCAAGAGTATAATTCTTATGGCAGATGAAACTCAAGCAGGTAGCGGACAGCCAAGCACAGTAGCTCCAGCTCTCTCAACACATATTTTTGCATTGCGTACAACAGCAAACCGCGAGGATCAAGTTCTTGATTTTGTTGCAAGCCATGTCAAAAAGAAAAACCTTGAAGTCTATTCACTAATGAGACCGCATGGAATGCGAGGATATGTTTTTGTTGAAGCAAGAGATGCTCAAGCAGCAGAGCTTGCAGCGCAAGGAGTTCCTTATGCGCGAGGAATACTACCAAAAGAAGTGGGTTATAAAGAAATTGAGCACATGCTTGAACAAGTCAAGAGAGATGTAGACATTAGAAAAGGTGATATTGTTGAAGTTATCTCAGGAATATTCAGGCGCGAACAAGCAAAAATATCACGAGTAGACAAAGCAAAAGGAGAGGTTGTTGTAGAATTTCTTGGTGCAGCAGTGCCAATTCCACTCACAGTCAAGCTTGATGCAGTAAAAGTCATACGCAGAGAATCAGAACCAGAGCATGGAGAAAAAACAACAGAAGAATTAATGGATGATTAAGCTTAAAAACACCTTGATACGAACACACTCATGGCACGACCACAAATTATAGAATGCATGGTAGAAGGAGGCAAAGCAACAGCCGCGCCACCACTTGGACCCGCACTCGGACCAGCAGGAGTAAACATTGGTCAGGTTGTGCAGGAAATCAATAAAAAAACAGCAGCATTCAAAAACATGCAGGTGCCAATCAAAGTTATTGTTCAGTCTGACAAAAGTTTTGAAATCACTGTTGGAACACCACCAACTTCTGCACTTATCAAAAAAGAAGCAGGCATAGAAAAAGGCTCAGGAAGCCCGCTCATGGACAAAGTAGCAGACATTAGAATAGAGCAAGTCATTAAAATCTCAAAAATGAAACAAGATCATCTTCTTGGCAAAGACACTTTTGCAAGAGTCAAAGAAGTCATGGGCACCTGCGACAGCATGGGTGTTATGATTGAAGGAAAACAAGCACGCGAAACAATAGCAGATGTTAATTCTGGAATGTTTAAAGAAAAAATCCTTGCAGAGGTAACAGAACTCAGCGAGCAAGAACTCAAAAAATTATCTGAAGAAAAAGCACGCCTTGCAGCAGACATAGAAAAGAGAAAAACAGAATTCATGGCAACAGCAAAAACAATCATAGAAAGCATGGCAGGACAGCCTCGTGGCGCAATCAAAACAAAACTCGTTGAAGCAAAAGTGCCAACATCAATCATTGAAGAATTACTGCCAGTAGAAAGCGCAGGCGCAGCAGCTGCAAAGAAAGAAGCGCCAAAAAAGGAAGAGAAGAAGTAGAGTTTACAGTTCAATAATCTTTTTTAAGGGGCTTTTTTTTGACTTTTTATGTCTGATAAGAAAAAAAGAAACAGTTATCCTGATTTTGTTATCCTAAAGTTTCGCCCACCTAATTTTGAACGCAGAATAAACTCTCCAGCACTCTCAAAAAGAATTGATGCACTGGCTGCAACCCTTCGTGAGTATAAAGGACAACAAGTTCTTGTAATAGAAAAAGAAGAGATAGGATATGGCTGTAGTTCAGGTATGTTTACAAAAGGATATCGTGTTGATTCAACATATAAACTAGGAATCATCAAAGGCAAACTAAAAAAATCATTAGAAGGACCAATTGATGATAGAAAAATAATACTTCCAACACAAGAACATGTTGCAATATATCTTGCTTCAAGGGGAGAACAACCAGCTTGGAAGAAGTATGAAAAACCACTAGAAATTCATGGACCTGACTTAGTGTATCTTGAGAAACTACTATCCCCTGCGCAAGTCCAGCGGCGAGGGCGTAGTATTGAGTCTAGACTTGAGAGAAATCGTCGTATGGAAAAAGGATTGGTAGTTCTTATTGGAGACATTGACGTGGGACTGCTATTTAACATACCTGAAGACGCTTTTACTGAGTACCTATCTGGCCAAAGAAAACACAAGACACTAGAAGCTCATGAAAAATACGCAAAAGAGTTTATTGAAGATTTTGGAAGAGGAAAAAATGATCACGCAGTACAAATGTATAAAAAAGCACTCAAGTTTTTAGGCGCAAAACCGCACAAGATATTTGAAAAGTAAACATCTATTTTTAGGAAAGTAACGCCGGCGCTGGGAATTTCAATCCCGCCCGAAAGCGATAGATTTTTGAACCCTGACACCCCTAAGGGCACTGGAGGGTCAATCCAGCGACTTACCGGGTTTGTCTACGCCGGCGTTATTTTTTCTTTAATTTTTTCATTTAAGTGTGTTTGCTAGAAAAACTCGCAAACCTTGCGGATTATTCGGAAAGTTTACGGAAAAAGTGCAAGGTTTGCAGAAAAGAAAGGTTTTTCCGAAAGAATTGCGGAATTGGCGAATAGATTTTCAAAAATAGAGTGGCTTTTGTGCCTATTGCCCCTCTGCTTCAGATGTGGGAAAAATGCCTTCGGCCACTCAAAACGTCATAAATGTCCGAAGGCATTTTTCGTGCATGAATCCTTCAAGGCTAGCAAGTGCCAAGGCCATTTTATAAAATTCCATTTTCTATATTGAAAGCCCATACCTTCCAAAACCCTTTAATACTTCTTCTTGGTGTGCAAGAGCATGTTAGTGTTATTAGACTGGATTGTTATTGTAGTGTACTTATTGCTGGTAGTATATATTGCATTCAAGTCAGCAAAAAATGAGACAATAGAAGGCTACTTTGCAAATCATCGCACAACAAAACTCAGCATGATGCTCTGCTCGCAAGTCGCGACAGCAGTTGGTGCAGGCATGGTTGTTGGTGTTGCAGCAGAAGCATTTAGAACAGGAATTTCATACCCTCTTATGTTTGCTGTTTCTGCAAGCACAAGCGCATTATTGTTTGCAAGCATAGCTAAAAAAATCAAAGCCTTTGGAGACAAGCACAAAGCAATAACAATAGGTGATTTTCTTGAGCACAGATATGGAAAAATAACGAGAATAGTGTTTGCATGCGGCGCAATACTTCTTGCTATCATCTGGGGTTCTGCGCAGTACAGTGCAGTAGCACACCTTTTTACTATAATGCTTGGCGCAAAATACTGGCTTGCATTATTACTCACACTTATTGTAACAATTTCATACACTGCTGCAGGAGGCCTTAGAAGTGATATTTTCACAGACTTTTTACAGTTCTGGGTGATGCTTATTTCATTTATGGTTCTTGTGCCTCTTGCACTTTTTTATGCAGGAGGAACCTCAAGTATTACTCAACTGCCGCAAACATATTTTGATCCGCTTGCATTTGGGGGGTTAACTGTACTGCTTGGCGGAATCTTTTTATCAGGACTGGTAAATGTTCCTAGTGTTGATTCATGGCAGCGCATTTATGCAGCAGAGTCAGGCAAGACAAGTCAAAAAGCATTCTTGTTTGCAATACCTCTCATATTATTTTTTATTGGCG
>Ga0082335_1004694_pt1 | contig 20058 bp, 18 predicted proteins | sample Subgrocontami58m_FD_72375 | JGI IMG/M metagenome (GOLD analysis project Ga0082335, IMG submission 72375) | Subsurface groundwater microbial communities from S. Glens Falls, New York, USA - GMW37 contaminated, 5.8 m (SPADES assembly) (version 2) ... | reverse complement strand
TTGTAAGTAAGCTTATCCCTTGAAACGCAAACGCATATTCATCGCTCGTTGCCCCACGTTGGGGATAGACAGAATAGTTATGAAATCTCAATGCGAGCGCAAGCAACAATAGACTCATGACAATGAAGGTATTCTTCATATACGATAGGTTTCAATGAGCCTGCGTACCGCGTTTATAACGTCGTATATATCCTTCTCGGTTAAATTGGCTCCTAACGGAAGTGATACTGTTCTCTCTCCGATAAACTCTGCATTGGGAAACATGCCCTTTTTATATCCAAGCGTCCTGCGGTAGTACTCATGCAGATGCACGGGATTAAAGTGCACACCGCTTCCGATGTTCATTTTGATAAGCTGATCGATAAAATCATCACGGGAAATCCGTAATTTATCAAAACGCAGCAAGATTGCAAACAGATGCCGAGCATGTTTAGCGTGAGGATCCTCCGGCGCTGGAAGAATAAGCTCCGGAACACCCGATAACGCACGCATATACGTATCCCAGTGTTTTCTTCTTACTTCCCAGTTGGACTCTACCCGGGCAAGCTGGTGGATGCCGATAGATGACGCTATATCCGTCAGATTATATTTAAATCCCGGCGTCACCGCCTCATAGTGCCGATAATACCTTACACTGTAGCGTTTATACGCATCCTGGGAAAGCCCGTGAAGACTCATGACCCGCATAGCCTGAGCCAACTTTTTATTATTGGTCGTCACCATCCCTCCTTCGCCGGTAGCGATATTTTTCGTGACGTAGAAGGAAAATACGGTGATATCGCCGATCGAACCAATCTTTTTCCCTTTATAGACAGCCTCTGCAGCATGGGCAGCATCCTCCACAACATATAGCTTGTGCGACTTGGCAATCTGCATAATTGAATCCATATCACAAGGCCGTCCGTGCAAATGCACGGGCAGGATTACTTTTGTTTTATTCGTTATCTTTTTTTCTATCTCTTTGGGATCTATATTCCAAGTCTCCCGATTAATATCAGCAAACACCGGTGTTACGCCGCAATGGAGAATCACATTGACGGTAGACACAAACGTGAGCGGTGTCGTGATAACTTCGTCCCCTGGACCGACACCAAGCGCTTTGAGAGCAAGATGAAGTCCGGCTGTTGCAGAATTAACACCAAGGGCGTACTTGACCCCGACGTAAGAAGCAAAGTTCTTTTCAAAGAGTTCCGTCTTCGGCCCCGTCCCCCACCAGCCGGATTTGAGGGTACCCGCGACTTCCGCAATTTCTTCCTTTCCGATAAACGGTTTACCAAAGACAAGAAATGATTTTCTTGCTGGCTTTTTCATGATTTGAATTTTCGTATTACCTTTGCCGGAACGCCTCCAACAAGAGTTTTTGCCGGAACATCTATTGTCACGACCGCTCCGGCCGCCACCGCTGCTCCCTCGCCTACCGTCAACCCGGGGAGAACCACTGCACGCACGCCCACAAAGCATCCTTTCTTAAACATCGTGGGTTTGACGACGCACGGAATGTGCTCTTGTACCGGATGATTTTTGTAACCCACGTTTGTATGCGTGAGCACCATCACATCAAAGGAAAGCGTCACATCATTCTCGAGAATTATGCGATCCGCAACATCCAACGTCACCCCGTCACCAAAAAAACAGTTGTTCCCGATCGTAATACCGCCGATCCCCATTCTGTAGAGGTTGATAAGCCGGATCCGTTCAATAACGGTATTCTTCCCAATTTTTGCACCAAACAACCGCAATAACCAGACGCGCAGCGGGGACACGAACATCATGGCAAACAGGTATTGCCAAAGACTAAAAAACACATACCGTAATGACTTTTGAAAACCAATTTCCTTGAATACATTCATAATTCTCAAAGGGAAACGTTGACGTTACCCCCAGGGAAAATCTTTCATGCGAAGAATTGTTATCCCTTGCCAGATTTTCAAAACAAGGAGATCCTTATCACCGGTAACAATCCCCCAGGCATCACCCTTTATAGCGGTTTGGAGGATAGGGTGATCTTTTGGATCACGCAGAATGCCGGCTTGGCTCGGAAACGTCCAAGACGCCTGAACTAAAACAGTCTCTTTTATTATCCGCTGCCAAAGTTCGTCCAATACTGTTTTATCCCGGAGTTTGTGTCTAGTTAGCACGTCTTCTACTTCGGAAAGTATATAGTCGGAAAGCACGATTTCTTTTCTCTCGTAAAGAAGACGGAAGACAAAATCCCTGCTGACTCCGGGAGAAATCAGTGCAGAAACGACGACGTTAGTGTCAAGAACGATTCGAAATGATGATGCCACGTTTTTTTCTAATATCTTCAACTGTTTTTATAATCTGATCATCAGAAATCGTCTTTTTCTTTGCGAGGAGATCGCCGGTAGCAAATATCTCCTGCCACGCAGCAAGTTTAGGAAGCATCATCAAAAGAGAAGGCGCAAGCCAAAGATCCAGAGCTAATTTTGATACTCGCCACTGCCTTCCGACTTTTCTCGCGGGGATTATATCTTTTCTCAGATACTCCTCAAGTGCCCGGGGATTTATTCTGAGATAGTCCGCGGCTTCTTGCGGAGTAAAAACTTGATTACTAAGCATATAAATACATTTTAACACGTTTTCAGCCCTTGTCAATACATTCTTCCACGCTTTTCATGCACGCTCACGAGTAACCGTTTGCGAAACGCCAGAAGATTCCACAAATAGTCAATCGTATCCCGCACAAGCCGCACCGACGATTTCTTGTCAAATCGCCGGACAAAGAGCACCGGAACTTCTTTAATAGACAATCGAAGGTAATGAGCATACGTCATAACCTCCGTGTCCCAGAACCAGCCGTTATTGTGTGTTTTTTTAAGGATAGGAAGAATCTTTTTCCGGTTAAAAAATTTATATCCGGTTTCCGTATCCTGAAGCGTAATTCCCAAAATTGAACGGACCAACCAAGAGTAGCCCCGACTCAAAATGGAACGGTGAAGACTCATGACACCTTCGCGGTAAACGCGTAACCCCGTCACGACATCCGCCTTGCCGTCCACAATCATGCGTACGAATGATGGGATATAGACCGGCGACACTTCCAAGTCTATGTCAATAAACCCAACCACCTTCCCCATGGCCACGGCTATCCCGTCGCGCACCGTTTTACCCCGCCCCTGGTTGGCATTATGATAGATCGCACGAAAATTTTTGTTCTTTTTGACAAGTGATGCAATAATCTCCGGCGTTTTATCCTTGCTTTTGTCATCAACGAAGATCAACTCGTAGGAAAACACACTGTTATCTAAGGTGGAAACGATTGTATGCACGCTCTCTCGCAGAAACTTTTCTTCGTGATAGCAGGCGATAATGAGTGAGAGATCCGGTTTCTTCATTTGACCGATTGTACCATACGATCGTTTGTCATATTCTATGAGGCATATGTCAATAGCCTTTTATGAACGATATTGGAAGTGTGAAGACATCTTAAGCGACTTTCCCTACAAACGGCCGGTGGGTCAAAAAAACTCCTCCCTCCTAGGCCTTGTCGACGACAAAAAGAAGTGACCTGCCTGTCGGAAAAATTGGCGGCAGTATCTCCACATCCTGTACCGTTCTCAACTTTCCGTTGTGCTTGATAATTTGCTCTTCCCACCACGCTCGTGAACGAAAGGTAAACGCCATAGAAACATCACGACTCTTCCAGACATTAAACAACCAGTCCATAAACATCATGCCCGGCACCTCCAACCGATGCCGCCAAACCGGTTCCACAAATATCACCCGTTGTTTTACCACGCGCACACACTCACAAAATGCAGCAAGTGGATTTACGATATGGTGAAACACATGCCATGCAATAACAACATCAAATGAATCATTTTGAAACGGTAGTTTTTTTCCGTCATACCGGCTAAATAGTATCCCTTTCGGTCGTATACCAAAATCAACAACATCGACACCGGTTATTCTCAGGTTGGGACGAACTTTTTTAAGCTCACGAGCTAACGCAAGATCCCCACAGCCAAAATCGAGCAGGGCAATATTGTTCTTTGTATAGGGTAAGAGTATTCTTGCTTTTCTTCGAGCGTTGTTATGTATAGCTATTTCGGTGATTATCTGAACCATATAGATCCTGTTTTCAAACTGATGTAATCTGAAATACCTGACCGTGCCAACCGTAGGAAAACATTTTTTTAAATGTAAAGGTGGGATAGTCCTTACAAAATTGTGTAAATGCTAATTGCTCTCCGCTCTGTTTCCCGCCGCTATGTGAATTCCAGTCGTCAAATAAAATAAGCGTATGTTTCATAAACAGACGCTTGGCGAATCGTAACACTTCCATTGTTGAGGCATAAAGGTCACAATCAACAAGAATAATGGTAGCCTTCCGCATGGCATAGTCTGCAATAATGTTTTCTTTCAGTGAATGTTCAAAATATCCCTCAATGAGAAAAATTCTATCCATATGTGCGTGGTGAGTTTTCAGGTTGTGTATTACGTCTTCTTTTTTACAGGCAAACTGCCCGGTGTAGAAATCCCCTCCCGCGTCAACACCGCTAACCTCCGGCAGCCCCGCGAACGAATCAAAACCATAAAAACGCATGGCATTTGCACCATAGGTTGAAGCGATGTTCTGTGCATACCACAGGGCGTACCCTTTATAAATGCCAAACTCATAATAATCACCTTTATTGATCGTTTTATATTTTTTTGCCAAAGCAAATGACCGTCTGAACGCCTCGGGATGCCATCTGCTTGTTGGCCGAAATCCATGAAGAACGCTCCAATACAATCGATCCGCGAATCGGTCTAAACGGAATATACGGAGAACGGTAAACACAAATCGGACAAATCGTATTGGCATATGTTTATTGTTCTTATAGATAGCATACCGACAGGTAATATTCAAGGTTTCACTCGTTGACTAATGTTTCCTCTTATTCAATAATCAAGCTCATGAAAAATAACGCCGTCATCTACGTCAACTTTTCTCAATATGATAACACGGGACGTATTCTTGATTATTTGACAGAGACGTTTCAGACAGTTTTCCATTTCTCATTTGATCATCTTCGCCTCAAACACGGAAGAAAAACAAACGTGCTTACCATATATAGAGAAGGCAAAAAATCAAAAACGGTCAAACTGTATTCGCTGCGCGTTCCTTCGCCGTTGCAGTTTTCTTCACTCCCTCTGGTGGCACTCCTCATGATCATTCAGACCCTCCGGCACACGCTCAAACACTTCTCTGCGCTTGGGATACGCCCCATATTTTTTAGCGTAAACGCGTATCCGGCGCTCATCGGCATCCTTCTGAAAAAACTACGCATCGTCACGAAGGTCTATTTCTGGGTCTTGGACTTCTACCCTACAAACTATCCGAACTGGCATATGCGGATAATTCGCTCTGTCTATCTTTGGTTTGATACGCTGGCCATACATTTTGCCGATGAACTTATTTTCCCTAACCGCAGACAGCTAGAACTACGGAACAAAATCAAAATAATTCGAAACCATCTTTCTATTATTCCATTGGGTGCTTCAAAGCCAGCTGACTATAAAAACACTACATCGAATATCATCGGCTTTATGGGCATGCTCAAAGACAGCCAGGGCTTGTCCCTGCTTATAAATAACCTGCCGAAATTATTTACGCATAATCCCGATATTAAAATCGAAATCATCGGCTCCGGTCCGGAAGAAGAAACGTATCGAGAAATGGCCGAACATTACAAAAATAGGATAAAATTCTACGGTTTCATCGAAGATCAAAATCGCATCAATAAGATTGTACGCCGCTGGTTTGCCGGACTGGCGGTGTACGAACCGGTTCCGAGCAATGAATCATATTACGGTGACCCGTCAAAAATTAAAGTGTATCTAAGCCAAGGAGTGCCTATCATTACCACGCGAGTGACGGAATATGGAATCCTCGCAGAAAAACATTCTTTCGGAAAAGTCATCCCTTACAAAAGCCAGTCACTTATCCATGCTATACAGGTACTGTACCGTCATCAACACACATTCAGAAAACACGCACTGTCATTTGCGCATAAATTTTATTATAAAGAGCTTTACAAAGGATTATTCCGTTAAATCTTTCATCTGCTTTATTGCCTTTTGAAACTCATTTTCCCACGTATTGTCTTTGGCAAATGCAATAGCTCTTTTTCTCATCATCGCATCCAGTGTCATATCGGAAAAAATACGAATTACGGCCGCTGCAATCGCCTGTGGTGTATCCTCAACCACTAAGGCTGCACCGAAACGAGCCGCCTCTTTTCCCAAAGGGGGCACAGAGGTAGTCACGACGGGTAATCCGGCAGCTAAATACGCACGTATTTTGGTTGCATCCCCGTACAGCCTGGCGGACCAGGGAATATTGGGATAAGGCGCAAGTGCGACACTAAATCGTCGAATAATCGATGAAATCTTTTCCCTATCATCGATAAATCCATAAAATTGTATATTTTTTTCAAGCTTTAAGCGTTTTACCAGGGCGTTCAGTCTCTCTAAATCCGTCGCATTCCCGCCGACTATATGAAGCATTGCCGTGGGATACTTTTTGAGAACAAGAGGAACCGCCTCTATGGCAATATCCGGACCGTTCATAATTCCCAGCGTCCCCATAAATACCATGGAATATAGCTGTACCTCATTCTTCGAAGCTTGATGGATCTGCTTCGGATAAAGAGCGTTGGGTACTACCAAAACAGGTGCTGATTTTTTCGGGTCAAGCCCTACAGAAATCCGTGCCGGCTGCATTGCAGGAGAAACATCCCAGATGTAATCAGCGTGCATCGTGCAGAATCGGTCTAACCACAGATAAATAGCATTTAACCAACGGCTCGCGTATCGGCGGGGTGAATAGTCAGAAACGTAATAAATGACTTTTTTTACTTTTCCCAAACCGCGAAGAACAATACCCGCAAGACCATTGATTGACTCTAAACCGATAAACAAATCAGCTGGCTTTGCCTCCCGCAGTCCCCAATCGACAACGGAAAAAAAATCACGAAGTTTATAGGAAATATGAGTCTCTCCCGGATTTGTGGTATTGACAACCCTAAGAAACGGATACAAAAAATAGAGCCACCAGGTCGATCGGTAAAAATATTGCTTCTTTCCTTCATATACTTCTATGCGCGGCATGATCTCGTCGCTTCCGGGATATATCTGGTCGATCAGGGTAAAGCGGCGAACTTTAGGGACAAAAAAATCCCGCAGGGGCTCGACATTGCCGTTGATCGGGAGCCGCTTTCCGCTTTTCCAAGGGGAAAATGTCGCCACGAGCACGGATGTAGCATCTTTTGAGAGTTTCATAGAAGAGACTTTGTCCGAAGTTCTTCCTCCATTTCTTCCACTCTGTCTACCGAGGATTCGCCTTCTGACCAGGCAATGAGCTCGCGCAGTCCTTTTTCCAATGGTACCCGCGGGTACCATCCTAGCAGTTTCTTTGCTTTTGAAATATCGGCAACACAATGCCGTATGTCTTTTTTTCGCAATTGTTTCGTAATTTTTGGCTGTATATGTTTTCCCATAAGCTCTGCCAGTGTTACCGCCATGTCTTTTATTGACGTGGCACGACCGGAACCTATGTTGAACATCTGAAAATTTACGCTCGTACGCTCAAGCGAGGCAATCAAAGCTGCTACTACATCATAAACCGACACAAAATCTCTTGTTTGTAACCCATCCTCATACAAAATCGGCTGCGCATCGTGCTTGAGACGGCTAATAAAAATTGCAGCAACACCGGTATAAGGATTGGACAAGCTCTGCCTGGGACCGTATACATTGAAAAGCCGCAACGACACAAATGGTATTTTGTAGAGCGTTCCTATGTATTGCAAGAGCGCTTCCTGCGCATTTTTGGTAAACGCATAAACACTGTTATTATTTATTGCTGCTGTTTCATCGGTCGGAACCGGCGCAATTGTGCCGGAACACACCGGGCATCGAGGTTCCCACGTGCCGTCGTAAAAATCCTTTTTACTCATTCGAAGATCCGGCTTCACTACACCGCATATTTTACAAAGATAATTTCCCTCTCCGTAACTGGTCATCGAGGCAGTCATAATAACTTTCCTGACCGGAAATGACTTGCTCACAATGGCGTCGAGAAGTGTTGCCATACCGCCTACGTTTCCTTCCACGTACTGCCGAATTTGATAGTTGGATTGTGCTACACCCACTCGAGCCGCCAGATGATACACGACATCAATACCATGAAGAGCTTCTGCAACTATTGCAGGATCACAAACATCGCCGATTTGTAGCTCTGCCTGCTTATTCACGTACCGGGGAACCCTCCCTTGATGCACTTGTTCTACTAAACTATCCAGAATCCGTACCCGGTGCTCCCGCGCAATCAGCCGATCTACCAAATGGGAACCGATAAATCCTGCTCCGCCGGTTACCAGAATGCGTGATTTATTCATAACGATCTCTTTCTTCGCTGCGATTGTAGTATAACAAAGACTGCTACCCCGGCAAGAGTTGCTATACTAACAACCCTACCCCACTTCGCAAATACTTCAGGGTAAAAAAATACCTGAGTTTCCCCCGTAAATCCACCGGGTATGACGAAACTGTTAAGTCCTGACGGTGTCTTACTGCTCTCAATGGTCTGATTTCCGATGCTCAATCGCCAACCAGGATTGAATCCTTCTGAAAAGTATAAAACAGTCGGGGTCTCGGAAGTAAAAGATACGTCGTAGCGATCCGGCGATCGTGCCCGGTACCCCAGTACTTTTCCTGTAGTTACCCAAAAGTGATCGTCATGCCTCTGTGTCTCATAGACGGTGATACTGCCGGACGACAATTTCTTAAGCCAACTTACAGTATCTAAGTATCTCTCCCATTCCTGCCGTTGTTTGGGATCATACTGCCGATCGTCCAAAAATATTTCACCGAGGGCATCATAAGGGATCACGACGTATTTAACCGCTAGTTCTTCAAGACGTCCTTGGGTATCAGGAGTATCAAACCGTTCGACAAATCCGGCGGCAGTAGATGCACTGGTGATATACTCACTGAAAAAAGAAGGGTGCAGATCGGAAACCGGGCTGAAACGGGGTTGTTTCGGCACCCACAGTGTTCGAAAAAATTCCGGCTGGCGCGCAATAAAATTCGCTAATTCCACATATTCCTTAGGAACGTTTCTTTTAGCAAACGTTCCGCCAAGTTGCCCAAGAGCTGCCTGACGAATAGTAAACAACCAAAAAAGAATAAACACCGCCATGAGAACGGTTTTCCCGAGTCGCGCCAACGTATATGGTATAAGAATGGAGTACGAGATGGCGATAAGGACGTACCACTTCGTCGGATCGCGGAACATGACAAATCCCGGTACATGTTCAAAAAGCCATAGGTAAACACCGCCAAAGGGCTCATTGGCTCCTTTTGCCAGAAACGCACCGAGCAGTCCTAATAAACAAAAAAATATTATCTCTCTTCTACTTTTGGCTTTTTTGAGGAAAAGCAAACTAGCATACGCCAGTATCGGCAACACCAAAAACTCGGGTTGCAAAAAATATGTCTTCCCGAACACATTCTCCGGCCAATTGGGATGAAGAAGCGACAGGGCATGGGAAAAATCCGCAAAACTGAAAAAAGGAACGGCGCTACTTGAAGTATAAATTGCACCAAGCTCACTCACAGTGCGGGAGGCTGTGGCCATAGTCGGCAAAAGCCAAAATGCGTTAAGGAGTGCCGCCAGTACCAAGGACGATCCGAGTATTATAGCTGACCACAAATAATATTGAGGCAATCTTGCCTTCTCAACCATATAATAGAACCCCACTGCAATCATCGTCACGTACGCTATCCGCGGATCAATCATGAGCTGAAAACCAAGTGCTAGACCTGCAATGATTGCTCTCTCTGTCATCCCCGACCCGATCGGGGATCCAGACTGGATTCCCGCCTTCGCGGGAATGACAACCGAAAACGATATGTATATTGACTCATAAAGCTTGACAAAACTCGCTAATACAAGCGGAGCCACAGCATAAGCCAACGCCACTCCCATCTGTCCTCCTCCCGTCACCATAAGGATATAGGTATTAGTGCTATAGATAAGTCCGGCAAGGAAGGCGGGCCACCATGAGGAAACACGGGGAAATATACTATGCCACAACACAATTGGTGAGAGAAATGAGAGGATGACAAACAGGCCAAACCAGCCAACTTTATAGACTAAGCTCCAAGGCAACCCCAACCAGTTAACCCACGGAACTACCAGAAAAGCCTGAAATGTCTCCAAATTCAACAGCGGCGTTACCGCTCCGCCCAAGCCGCGATATGTACTCCACAACGACGGGAAAATTCTCTGTTCGTGGAGAAATTCAAGACTATACGTGGGCCAGTCTCCTCCGATAATCTCGGGCGACACAAACCAAGCCGAGAAGATTTTACCCAATATCAAAAAAACAACGGCCATCCAGAGGTAATTATAAGTAGTGATTTTTCTTTTCATTTAAATCAGTCGGAGTTTTCGAAGTTCTGTCTCTCTCCGGGCAAAAAATAAATTTATTATTTGGGGTTGGCCATTTCCGGGATTATAACGCTGTAATCCTCCTTGAACAAAGGCATACGCCTTGTATCCTAATTTTTCCAGGTATGCCAATATTTTTTTATCCCGGCCTACGTCAGTATTCCAAGTCAGACCAAAAACCTCAACAATGAGATATGGATGGAGCTTTCTCAACAATCTTTCTGCTCCCTTCATCACTTCTAAATCTGCGCCTTCCGCGTCAACTTTTATCATTTTCAATGTGTTAATGTCCTGCGTTTTTAGGTATCCGTCTAAAGTTCTAAGCGGCACTTTGATGCGATGAACGCGTTCCAGATTATTTCTTTTAGCATTAACGAGCTTCAGCGATCCCAGGCTATCAGCTCCTCCCACAAAAAAATCTGCCGTACTGTTTCTGTCCGCCAGCGCAATTCTTTCTATACGTACATTGGTCAATCCGTTCAGTTTGCAGTTTTCGTCAAGCCACGCGGCCACGCTCGGATTAGGTTCAAACGCATACACTGTCCCACCGCTTCCGACCATCTGGGCGCTGTTGACCGTATACCATCCTAAATGCGCGCCCACATCTACAACGATATCGTTTGGATTTAAAATTTTTCGAAGAACGTACATCTCCAATGGATTACTTTCACCCAAATGCAAAAATCCGCCGAATAAAATATCGCCAACCCGCAACTTTAAAGTCAAACCGTATTTTGTCGTAAAAGGAATAGTCCGACTTCCCGCTACGTATGCAATGAATTTTAGGATAGCCACCACAGGAGGAGACATTGCGAGTCTCCAGGCATTTGCCGGACCCAATACATCGTAAACTTTACGTGTCACTGCCCAAATAAGTTTTTGCATATTTAATCGCGAAAATTTGATACGATAACGCAGAGAATATCATAAGCATCGGTTCTGACACAAATGCAATCAATCCCCAAAAAAACCATGGCTTGAACCGGAGTGTCGCATGTTCGTGTCTCAACCACTTGAGTCCCCTTATGCCAAACGTCCTAAAATGTAATTTTTTGAAATCCTTTACACTCCAACCGGACTGGTGTACCTGAAGTTTGTTTCCGCCAATATCCTGCTGGCGATAGAAGCCGTTTGGCGTCATCACCACGATTCTTTTCCTGGCGATAGCTTCCATGTCCGAAATCAGCTTGAATCCTTCTTTTCGCGTTACATGCTCTATCACGTCCAAGGCTATGACCGCGTCATATGATTTTGACGGATACAACTGTCCCAGGCTACGAATGTCTCCGATTTTGTAGCTATCATGGATCTTCTTTTTTTTACTTTGTCCGATGCTTGCACTATATGCGTCAATCCCTTCGGTAACTTTATTCCCTTTTACGTATGCCAACGGAGAACTTGCCCCGCACCCGACGTCGAGTACCGAATGACAACCCCGGAGACTCCAATTGAGCATCCGATGATACCAAATGTCTTTTATCCTAAAAACGAGGTCTTTGAACATGTTTAGATATAATAAAGAATATGCCCGCTACTAAAACTCCAAAAAAGGTAATCAAAGATATCGCTAAACTCCCATAAAATAATTTTTGTGAAGTCATCTCCATCACGAGTTCATAATTATCGCGGCCACCAAAATCTTCGGGCCCTATATACCAACCGTTGGCATATCCATTGACGAGGATGTGGCGGTTGTCCGCAACTACTTCTTTTCCCCAGGTATCAAATGTCTCTTTGGTCAAGAAAACCTGCTGGGATGTTTTTTCGCGTACAGTACCGCCATAGTATTCTTCCGCAACACTATCGACTATCGGAGAAACGAACGGCGCTGTGACAAATCGTAGCATCTTTGCAGACTGTCTGGAAACCCAACCACGGAAACTTTTTGTCGGTCTTCGGGTATCGACCAATTTCCAATTCATGCTGTATGCTTGAGAAAATACCAAGCTAAAAGCTTCTTTGACATTCGTAAGTTTTATGTTGTATCTTGTGGGGTTTATTTTTTGGAATTCAATCCGCGGCATTGTACTCTGCTTGGGTACGGCTGCAATTTTTCTGCGTAGTACCATCTTCGGAGTAAGGATTTTAGCAATGGATAAATTTTTTATCTCAATCAATGGCTTATTGTCAGTATTTGAAATTTCTTCTTTCTTCTCTTTCGGATCGTACAATATGTTGAGATAGGCTAAACGCAACTAGTCGCCGGATTGTATAATCGCTTGGTATTTTTTCCAAACGTTAGTGTATAACACGTCTTGCATTATCTGTTCTGCCGGTGAACCGGTGCTCTTGTCTAATTCGTATGTCTGGACCCGAAACGGGTTTCCGTAGGTTTGATAATCGAACGATACCAAATAATACGATTCCGGCTTCCATGCTTTGATTTCTGTGGTCATCCCGTAAAAATCATCGTCAGCAGCATAGTCTATGGATAAGGTGACATTGCCATTGTTTTCTCTTATGTCTGCCGGAGATACCCACTGTACATTCTTTGCGAGATTTGTCGGGTTCAATGTGTTAAAAACAATCAGCTGGGGAGAGTCGATAGATATGGCAACTTCACCGAAATTCAGCCAATCTCCTACGCTGTTTTTTTGAGCGACAAGTTTTTGGTCAGCATAGACAAGTTCAATGTCCGAAATTTCTAAACCGTCAAGCGTTTTTTTATCAACGTATACTTCATACGCACCGTTTATGGGTGCATCTTCAATGCCGTATGCTAATTTCGTAGCGCTGGGTAAAGAAAAATTCAGTTCAGACTGAATATCGTCGTACGTCCCATAGATAAGATCGAGAAGATACTTCTTTTCTCTCTTATTTTTATTACTCTGTATAACAATTCCTTTAAGTTGCGTGAAATGGTTGACGAATTTATTCTTCAATTCTTTCTTGATCGTTAGGCTCGAATATTTTGACTCATTCCTCTCCTCCAGCTTAGACAATAGCTCGCCAATAATCCTCCGGTACCTTACCAGACTTATCTCCCAGGCGTTATATTCCCTAAGTTCTTTCCATGTGCTGTCTAACTCCTTTATGCTTTGCACATTGCCTTTTAGCGGTATCTCATTTTTCCATGTATCTAATTCACGGACTCGTTTCTCAGCATAAAAAATACTTCTATCTATAAACGCATCATTGACAAGGGCGTGTGACCGAAGATCATTTCTTTCACTAAGCGCGACCAGGGGATAAAACAGCCAGGACAGCTTCCTGGAAATGTGCGGCGTGGCATAGCGTGACTTTCTTTTAACGAATAACTCAAGATACTGACTGGTGTTTTTTGACTCCAGATATATTGTCTCCATATCCTGCATTGCAGCAAAATCTTTAATCTGATTGATGACGGCGATCCGGTTATCGCGTAGTGGAAAAACGTTAATAGCAAGGTCTATGAATAAGGCATTCCAGTACATGGCGTCTGTGGCGATATAGGCGCTCGGCAAATAATTTTCGTCACTGCGCTCATATATGTGATATCTATCGGAAAATTGGCTTACGGAGGTGACATCCAAATTTTTAATAAAATCGCGAACAAACTGTTGAGTAGGAAAAAATTTTTTAGCGGTATTATATGGAAATCCCTGAAATTTGTCGTAAATATATGAATCGGAATTATAAAAAACGTACCTGATGTTGAGGAGCGAAAGTATGAGTTGAACGCTTTTAAAATCTTTATGTTTAATTCTGTCGAAAAGAATTTCCTGAAATGGAGTAAAAGCACCGTAACCCATGAAATCCTTTTTCCCGGTCAGATGCCCTATCATCGATGGACCGATATAGAGGCCGCCGTTGGCGCCGGCAAGCATCTGATAGCCGAAATCAGTCAGCGGCAATGTCAGAAACTTCCCGTCCGTAGGGATCCCGCGGATATATTCCAGTGTTTTCTCAAAATCGGGATCGACCCGTTGAGGAACAACCACATCTTTTGATCCCAATATCGGCAGTTTTACCATGTAACCCGTGATAAATTGCCATCCGTGCAGGATAAGGATCACGGGCAGCACTATATAGAGGAGGATCCGTATTTTCTTGGTGGCTACGGTGAGGATGGCATACAGCGAATAGCCTAAAACAAGCGCGTAGTAAAAGGTAAAGACATAAGAAAATTGACCGTAATAATTGCGGAACATGGCAAATCCCGGCAGTCGAAATAGTAATTGATAAAACAACAGGCCGATATCGGTAATGTTTGCCGTAACAAAAAAAAGCACGATCAAGAGAATAAACGTAAGGAACAGGTGGTTTAGCTTTTGTCTGATGGATGACCTGTCAGATGACCCAACGATCAAGCCTAACACTATGATGACCGGAAATACAAACAGCACGTACTGAAATATCGGTACGGGATCCATCTGACCGATAGATGCCAGGTTTTTTGATAATTTAATTCCCTGATAAGTAGCGTTAAAAAAATCCAAACCGTATGCAACGCCTTCCGATGTGAACACGTGTTTAAACTCGTAGGATGTTTTGTTCAAAAGAACGGAGAGTTGCGGCACCAGATGAAACGCCTGGATTGCAAAAAACAATAATAGGAAGAGCACCAGCGCTTTCCACCGGAAAGGCGTCTGAACAATATATTTTTTATAGATGAATAAGTACACAAGAGTGAACGGATAGAACGAAAAAAGAGGCGGAGCCGCTATGTAGCTGAAACTCGTAGAAAATACGAATGAAATAAGGAGAATCACCGTAAGATAAAACGGATTATCGGTAATGAAGAATTTGAGGAGCAAGAAAAAAATCATCGGATTTAAAAATATCTGGTTATGGCTTGTTATTGCTTTGTCCCAATTCCCTACCGGCGGTCCAAAAATATAGAACAATCCGCCGATGCATCCTGCAAAAAAGATAAACGTCCTGTTGCTTACACTATTTCTGCGCAATAACTCAACGATGGTAAGGTAGGTGAATAAAAACGACGTGACAAGCATAAATCCGTGAAAAACATTGGTGACGAGTCCGGACGAAACAAATATCTTTTTAAGAATTATAAACAGCGTGACGAAGGGAGTGAAGAAATAGCTCACCGCCTCATATCCGGTTGCACCAGGCGCGATGGGATAGAGAGCCAAATTCTTCAGATAGTTTAACGGGTCATAAAGGTAGAGCCTGGATGAATCTCCACCGATATTTACCTCTCCGGGCTTAAACCAAAAAAAAGGAATTGCTCCTAAGACCAAGAGAATGGCAACCAATGCTATATGTTTCCTGATCATGAAGGCGATTATTTTCTCCATAGTGCAATGATATTTTGAACTGTTCCGATAAAGAGAAATACGTATGTCCAAAGGGCTGTTCGTTCAATTCGTTGTTGTGTCTGACCGCTGAGATATTCCAGTACGACGAGCACTAAAAAAAATAATGCGAATTTCATACTATCCTTGTATGCTACCGGCCATAGCAACGAACTGGCAACCCACAGAGACGCAAGGAAAAATAACCGAATATCGGAATTGAACTGAAAAATAAAGATATCCCCTGCAATAAGGAAGAAAAAAATTACCTCACTCAACAATTTGATTGATATATGTCTTTCATTCATAGACTTTTACGAAACACTCTCTTTTGATGTTTGATGAATTCTATGCACTGGATCACGAGCGATGCAAGAAGAAATATGACGGTCCAAACAGCAAATCGTTCCGTCGTGGGATTATGTTGATATCGGAGAAAGGAAACATACATGAACATAAGACTTGCCATAGATACTTCAATGGCAGTGACAACAGGATTTTTCATGAGTTTGTTCATAAGCGCATAGAAAACAAGAACCAAGCCGATAAACAGATCAGACGTTTCTTTGAGTAATAAAACGTCACCGACAATGAAACCCGTAAAAATAAGAGAGACTATATGACTCATGTTAGTTTTTCAACCTATTTCTCACTATCGTAAATCCGTACGTGCTAAGAATAATTCCGAGTGTCAAAATTGAAATTAAAAGGCCCATATAAAAAAAACGCTGATCGGTCATTTCAATGGTGAAATTATACCGCTCTCCTGCCCTCGTGTCCTCCGGTAGGATATACCAGCCGTTTGCATACCCGTTGACCACAATGTGCGTTTTGTCTGCTATTGCTTTTTCTCTCCATGTGCGAAGGGTATCTGAGTCAAAAAATATATCCCGTTGCTCTTTCACGCGGACCGCTCCATTAAAATAGCTTTCCGTTTCAATCGAAAGGTCTTGAGAATCATCGCGAAATATTTTCCAATTACGGTTGAACCGTTCGGAAAATACCAACAGGTACGGCCCACGTACGTCTTCGACCGTAACTCTATACTTTGTCGGATTTATCTTCTGAAACGTTATCGCCGGTGTGGTAAGACCCGCACGGGGAACTACATCCTTCTTCTCAATGAATCCGGTCCGAAGATCAGCGGTCAGATGATCGACAAAAAAAGAAACATTCTTTCCGTACCAATCATCACGATCGTTTTTGTAGACGAGAACATTGCTCGACGTATATATATGCGGCAAAAATTCCGAATCGCTAAGCGTGTACAGCTTATACGGTCCGTTCTCGTAAACCAACTGAACTCCCAACTTACCGACAAACTCTCCCATCTCTTTTTGTGTTTTGGGCAAAAACTTCCGTACATTCGAATACGGAAATCGGGGAAACGTCTCGTCATAGACCCGTGGGTCTGTATTGTGAAAGATATACTTAATGTTTAGGAGTGAAAATAATCGCTTCAGAGCAACATAGTTCTCCTCTTTGGCTAAACGATAAAAAACTTCAGGAAACGGATCCAAAATTGCGTACCCCGAAAAATCGTTTCGCCGAGCCAGATAAGAGACCATAGACGGACCCATATACGCTCCGTTGTTGGTGCCATGCAGCACTTGATAAAAGGGGTCAGTAAATGGCAGCGTCAGGATCTTACCGTCTCCTTTCATGGTTCTGATATATTGCAAAAAATCTTCGAAGCGGGAATCCATACGCATGACGATCCGCACATCCGCTTCGGTATCCGCCTGCCGTGGATTGACGAGATCTCCATTGATAAATGGCCATGCGCTCACAACAAAAAGCGCGCAAAGAAACAGAAAACACAGCCGTCGGAAAGCCGGTTTACATCTTAGAAAAATTAAATGCAGGGCCAATCCGAAAAATAGTGCATAATAGAAAGAATACACAAATTGCCATTGGCCTGAAAAGTTGCGGAACATCGAAAATCCGGGGATAAAAAACAAACTACGGTAGACTGCTACCCAAAGATGCGTAATATTGGCTGCGACCAAAAATAGGGTAATGACGTAAAACGCAGCTACCAACACTATTGTTTTCCCTTTTATATTTTTATTCAGCCATAAACCTGCAAGAACGATGAAAGGAACGACAACACCCGACCAAGTCATAATCGGATTGTATGAAGGGAGGAGTAAAAACCAACTGACTTTCGCATTCGGCAATACGGCCATAAAATAATTAACCCCCTCTGTCCACATGCTCTTTGCGTCAAACACACGAGTGTTGGCAAAGCTACCGGGATCAAAAAGGCCGGCAAATTGTGGCAACAGGTGAAACGCGTGCAATCCGGCAAATATCAGCCCCCCGACGATCAATCCTCTCCAGGGAACCGGACGGTGCCGAACCCAGGTGGTGTAGAGGACCAAAAAAAGAAATCCGAGCGGGTAAAATGCAAAAAACGGCGGCGCGCCGGTCAGGCCAAAATTGGGCGCAAACACCAGGCTCACCAACAGCGCCGTAAGGCCATACTTGGTTTGGCGGGTAACGAAATAACGCAGCAGCAAATAAAACATTAACGGGTTAAGGAATACTTGATTAGTAGACAAAATAGCCCTGGCCCAATTACCTATGACACTCGGAGTAAAGATGTAAAACAAACCGGCAACGATTGCGGCCAGCTCTCCTTGCGCCGAACCGCGTCGGAATTTTTCAGACGCCATCTCTTTAACAATGAGAACGACAAACCAGAACCCACACACTAATTTTAGGGCGGCGAGCAAATTGATGGCGATATGCGGCGACGGGAAAAATATTTTCACCACCATGACCAAAAAGGCAAAAGGGGTGATGTAATGATTGGATCCGACCCAACCTGTTCCCTGTGGATCTACGCCATACAGACCGAAACTTTTCAGGTAATTGACCGGATCATACAGATACAGCCGGCTACTATCACCCCCTATGTCCATTTCACCAGGCTTCAACCAAAAAAAAGGCACAATAGCTAATCCGAGACAAATCAGGACGAGTAACAGATTTTTTTTAAAGATTTGTATGTATTTCATGTTAAATATGTCCCCACGTTAGAGACCGCAACCGATAATTAATTTCCGACCAACCGTACCCAACTACCATGCAAAAACAAACAACGGGATGCAAAAACCATGCGCCTTCCGGGACTGATAGATACCCGCGAATACTCAGAAACAGAGGTTGAACAATCGTCAACGCAAAAAGAACATATAAAACCATATTCTTTTTGTCTTTCGGCGAATCGGGATCATACACATAATATGATCTCCTCCCCCGATTTTTGTCGTAATAAAGATATTTGTATATAGAACGGCGTACGACTAAATCTATGATGCTTGCACCGGTATGATGGACAATACTATTTTTCACCACCGCATAAGTATCAAATCCCGCGTCGAGCAAATTGGCAAATGCATCAATGTGCAAAAAAGTGTTGGGATTTATATTGACCTTTTGGATATCCTTTCGTCGCACCATGTGTCCGTTGTCACCAAGCGTCGGTAAATTATTCTTTGTAAAGCGAACTACCAAATACGTAGGCCGATCGTCAAGGATTTCCCCTAAACCATAATGTTTTTCATACCATGGCATTTTTTCTGACTTACCCAGATACAATAACGTGGGATCATTTGCTCCAATAAGTGCACAATATTTTGTTAAGGCAGGCATCGTTGGGCTAAAAGCATTATACATACTAAAAGCAGCAACCACGTCAGGTCGTTCGACAAAAGGCATCACCATTTCCCTCAACCAATTTCTGCCGATGATGATGTTGTCCGGTTCCAAAAGTAAGATAAGATGACCTTTTGCTCTCTTGATTCCTAGGCTCATCCTGACGGACCCTTTATTGATAAGGTCAGGCCTCTTTATGACGGTACATCCATACGATCTGGCAAGTTCAACACCGCCATTTGTGGACCCTGCATCCATAACAATATGCTCAATACTGCCACGAGGATAAAGCTGCTGCTTTATGGCTGTTAATGTATTTTCCCAAAGATCTAAATCAGTATTATAAAGGCCGGAAACAATAGAGATTGTGGGGAGGTGCATAACAACTATTTTATTGATTTCGCATAATGGAGAGCAGGGAGTCGCACACAAATTCGATGTCTTTTTCATCAAGATTAAGTGCAGAGGGTAAATTAAACCCATATTTTTCAACCTTTGCTGCCTCTGGATTAGAAAATCTTCTGTGGTACATGGGAAATCCACTCATACGCGGAAATGCTTCTCTGGCGTGGATATTATACTCACGAAGTCTCCTTACGACATCGTCGCGCGATATCTTTTTTGTCCGGAGAAGAACTGCCGGATACGCATAATTAGATCTTGAATCTGGCTTTTCCTTCAGCATCTTAACTTCCG
>Ga0082335_1004691_pt1 | contig 20069 bp, 17 predicted proteins | sample Subgrocontami58m_FD_72375 | JGI IMG/M metagenome (GOLD analysis project Ga0082335, IMG submission 72375) | Subsurface groundwater microbial communities from S. Glens Falls, New York, USA - GMW37 contaminated, 5.8 m (SPADES assembly) (version 2) ... | reverse complement strand
TGGCGCCCCGTGGCGCGGGAGCGGAACAGGTAGCCCCGACACTCTGTGTCCGCCAGGGCCTCGCGGAGGACGGCCAGAATGCGCAGGAGGTGTCTATCGTCGCGGAGCGAAGGGGCTGTCATGGCGGTTCGTTGTTGCCTCCAGTCCGGGACGTCGCCACTTTGGTCACCTTACTCCCATAACACGCGGGGGGTCAGGCGGTCCTTTTGATCTATTGGGGATGCGGATTTCGGATTTAACGACGCGCATCACGGGAAGCTCCGGAATCACCGAGGTCCCGGCAGTATTCATCGGCCCAGCGGCGGCACCTTCGAAAACCCCATCCCCACTTGGATGAAGTGCTCATCCTCCGTGAGCACCAGAGGGATCCCGCGCTCCCGCATAATAACCATTGATGTCAGATCGGTAAACGAGATGAGTGGTTTGTCCTGAAACTGCTTTCGAAGCTCCCACGCTGCCGCAAAGCGATCTGACGTGACCCGCTCCACCACCATATGGCCCAGGGCGGCAGAGGGGACGTAATCGCTGGTATATACGGGAACACGCTGCTCGCGCAGCTCCTGATAGAACCTCCTTATCTCCGAGTGGCCAGGATCGCGGCGATGCCCCAGCGCCATCCATCCCCAGGTGTCCACAAAGACGGGATCGGGGCTCATGGAGTCCCTTTCCCGTCCCCGTAGAGTTCGCGTTCGATCTCCTCAGCGGAAAGGGGGCTCCCGGACAGAATCCCGGCCACTGCCAGCACCGACTCCTCCGCCGTCACCAGCTTCCGCGAGAGGAATTCGACGAAGTCCAGCACCTCCTGAAGTGCGGGCTCCGGTAGCTGCTCCAGTTTTCTTAGGATGTTCTCTTTCAAGGATTGCATCGTCTATCTCCCTCACTTCGTTATGCGGACAAGTTTTCGTAAGGGGGACGTTTCCACTTTGGTCACCTTACGCGGGCCCACCCGGAGTCCAAGAATGACGCCAGTCTCCGTCGCCAAGCCCGATGGGCTTCGCCTATCCCTTCGGCCCAGACGGCTCCGCAAACCAGTCCTTCACAAATCGCTCGGCGATCGTCACTGCCTTGGCTGCCTTGGCCGCGGCCGCTTCGGCATCATCCCGCCCATACTCCTCACTCGGCAGCCACAGTGCATCGTTGACGATGCCGGGGTACCGGCTGAGGCTGACCTCCGGCTCGAGCTCTTCCGAGATGCCGGCCGCCTCCAGCAGGGGCTCCCTCCACCGCTCCGTCAGGCGTTCGCCGTGCTGTACCACCTCCCTGAGTACCGCCCCTACAAGGTGGGTTTTCTGGAAGATGCCCAGCACAATCAGGACCGCCTTCACGGCCTTCTCTACCGCCTGCTGATAGTGGTACACCGCCTTATCATAGAAACCATCTTCCAACAGACGTTCGCCGATCCGACGATCGCGCTCAGCATCACCGAGCATCCCCCGGGCAAAATCCCAGTTGCTGACCTTCGAGAGTAGGGTAGGGACGCCCAGCTCCACAGGGAACCGCCATCCCTGATCCGTCCGCGCGATTCCTCGTTCCCCGACGTAGCGGCGTGTCTCCTGGATGGCCCTGGCCAGGATCCCCTCTCGATCCAAGATCAGGATTCCGTCCTCCGCGATGTCGAGGAACAGGGGATTATGATTGCGAAAGTTGGACTCCACCTCCTCCGGGGTGAGCAACAAAACGTCCATTGGGACGCCGGGCAGTAACCGCTTAACCTCGGCAATCTCGCGGGCCCGACGGTGGCGCTTCACCGGCAAGCCTCGACCGACGACCAAGAGGTCCACATCCGAATCGGCCGCCGCCCTCGCCGTGGCGGCAGAGCCGAACAACACCGCCCCGGTAAGGGCAAAGGACACTTTGGTGGTCTCAAGTGCTTCCTGAATGCGTCTGGCGATCGCTGCTGGCTCTCGATTCATCGCTTGCGGGCTTTCTCCGGACTACGGGACGACGGACTAGCGGACGACGGGACTACAGGACCACGGACTACGACGCCATCTCATTGCAGATTTCAAATTGCAGATTGCAGATTGATCTCCATTGCGGAGTGCGGAATGATCCTCGGCACGTGAAACGTGAGACGTGAAACGAGAAGGCTGTGGAGCTGGGTTCAAGGAGAAGTCCAGGTGCTCATTTTTTTCGACCGGTCTTGAGGTTCGCACGCAGGGAGTGGATCAGACCGGAGATCAGCCTATCCACGCGCTCAAGCGTGTGCACAGGGCGCCTGTGCAGATCATCGGAAAGAAGGCCGAGACGACCTGCCAACTCCAACTGCGTGTCTACCTCGCTGACCGAGCCCTGCGAGACATGGAGAAAGTTGCAGTTGCGCCGTGAGTCCGAATCGCTCCTCAGTGGGAGAACCGCGGCTCGGCTTCAGTACACTTCATCGTGCGTACCCAGGTCGATCAGCACGATCATCTCTTGTCCGGCGTCGGGGGTGGGTTCGAATGCAAAGACAATCCGACAGTCATACTCAACCCAGCAGGCCCACAGTCCCTTCAGTTGCCCACTCAGCTTGTGGATCTTGAGGGTGGGGTGAAGTGGGTCCTCTGCCAATTTGTCCAGCACCTGGAATACTCGGTCGCGCAGCTCCGGGTTGTTGCGCGACCGGCGCTTGAATGCCCGGCGGAAGCTGGCGTTCCAGGCCAGCATCCTCATGGCTCAGCAAGGAGATCATGCTTCAGGTCCTCAACCGATCCATAGGGCGCCCGGCCCTCCCGTACAGCCTGTACGGTGGCAGCAGCGTTCCGGGCGATCTCAGCCCGCCGTCGGTCCGCAAGACGGCGTCGGATTACCTCCACCACCGCCTCCTGGTCTTCTGGCGGCAATGTTTCCACAGCATCCAGCAACTGCTGCCAGGATGACGTCCTCTCCTGTTCCATTGCTGCCTCCCATCATCCACATGAGGGGGAACGCTGCAACAAAAGCCGGACTTCCCATGCTTGCCTGATGACAACCAGTAATGGGTACGTTGTTGCCTACGTTAACTTGCTCAGACATCACCGGATTTCGAATGCGGAATGGCATGTCGCCTCGTGAGGCGTAAGGCGGGAGGCGGGAGGCGACTCGAATGCCGAACACCCAGAGGATACCCGAATTCGGAATGCGCCATTGCAGATTGCAGATTGATCTCCATTGCGGAGTGCGGAATGTGGAATCGCACACGACTGCGTACGAATGTACGAGGGTACCATCGGAAGGCGGAATGGCGAATTCGGAATGCGGAATGACTCATGACCAATTTCGGATTGCGGATGTCGAATTTCGAATTGACCGGAGACGAAAGACCATACCCTGCTGGGAAACTAGGATGCTGGGAGGCGACACTTAAGCTCATGGCTCATGGCTGATCACAAATGCGGAGTGCGGAACACCCAAAGGGTACCCGAATGCGCGAATGCGAAAGGGCAACGTGGCGCGTTGGCGCGAGAGCCGTCAGCGCCAAACCGTAGAGCCGCTTCTCGAACCCGCCCGGAGACACCCCGCCTAGCGCAGGTCGGCACACTTCACACATGCGCTAGGTTGGGATCGTCGGCGATGTGGGCCAGGCGCTGTCCCAGGTAGGGGAGGGGCGGCAGGCCGTGCCAAGAGCGAACGAGATGATAGGTTGGCGACGTGAGGAGGCGGCACGCCTCCACGGCGGCACCCCACTCGGGCCGGCGCACCTCGGCCACCACCAGAGGATCCGGCAGCCGACCGAAGTCCCACGCCGCGCAGAGTCGGGCCAGGAAGTCCACCCGGTCTTCCAGGCTCTCCAGCGCCGCCGGGGGGTCCAGATCCGGGTAGAGCGCGCCATCAATCCAGCCGTTCGTCCGCTCCTCATTCGACGGCATTCAGCAACTCCTGCCCGAACCAGGCCCGCACCCGCTCCGCTTCGCCCCGCTGCTCGGGCTCAGCGATCTGATCCAGCCGCCGGTGCTGTTCGATGCGGGCCAGGTGCGTCTCCACCGCCAGCCGGGCGCGGGCAGGATCGGCATCGTTGCCCGCCGCCAATTGCCGCCGCGCCCAGAGCGCCCAGCACTCGCGCGGCGTGATCAGCTCGGCCTGACAGATCGCATGGACGTCGCGAAAATCGCGCGGCGCGCCGCGCTCCACCAGCGCCACCATCTTGCTCGCCACCAGGTCGGGGAAGCTGTCCAGCAGAACCCCGCCCCACGGGGCCGGCAACGACCGCTCCAACTGTGCTGAGCGATGCGCGATCTGGAAGCTGAAGACCGTCCGGCCCTCTCGCCGCAACTCCACACTGACTACGTCGCCCCAGGCGCGCGTCTTCACCGCACCGAACGAGCCGAGCGTTTCCTCCAGGAGGGCCACCACCTGCCGCCGCTCCTCGCCCGTCGCGTCGGATGACCACCAGGCGTCCACGTCGTGGGTCGGGCGGTAATCCAGATAGAACAGGAGTCCCAGGCCGCCACCGAGCGAGATTTTCGCCCCCAGTCCTCGCGCTGTCAGCGCCTGCACGCAGGCCTCCGCATATTCCGGCATCCGGGTTGGCCGTTGTGGATTCGGTGAGTTCATGACCGTGATTGTATCAAGGGGGTGCAGCCCCACCAGGCTCATGTGTAATGGGTTGTTGCCTACGTTAACTTGCTCAGATATCACCGTATTTCGAATGGGGAATGGCGCATAACTCATTTCGGATTGCGGATTTCGAATTTCGAATTTGCCTGCGACAGAGTGAGAACATTGCGGAGTCAGGATCAATCCCGGCCCGGTGATCCCGGACTGGGCCAGGTCAGCGAGATGCTCCCGGGAGACCTCACCTCACGCATCTTTCAGGAACTAGAATTTCGGGAAGTAGGCGCGCGACCCCGGAGGCGGGGCAGCGCTAGCCGCGCGGGCTCATTGCCGGGCTCCAGGCGCAGGACCTGATCGTATTCGAGTTCGGCCTCCTTGCGCCGCCCCAGCTTCTCGTACACGCCGGCGAGGCCTATGCGAGCTTCCACATTCGCCGGGCGGATGCGCGTGACGTCTTGCCACAACGCCATCGCCTGTTCGGACAGTCCGTTGCGCATGTACTTATCCGCCAGGCGAAGTCGGAGGCTGATGTCCTGGGGGTCCAATTCCAGGGCCTTCCGGTACTCGCCCTGGGCAGGGATCCAAGCGCCGAGGGAGTCCAAGCTCTCGCCGTAACCGAAGTGGATCTCCGGGTCCTGCGGGGCCCGGCCGACCGCCTGCCGCCAGAGCGGAATGGCGTCATTCGGTCGCCCGCGCCGCTCGTGGAAACTCGCCAATGCTGCCAGGGCCTTGGCCAGTGGATCGCGTCGCTGTCCCCCAGGGAGCAACCCCCGCTCACGTAGTGCCCCCTCCACGATCTCCAGACGCGTGGGGGCCAGTCCCGACGCCGAGCTGCTGACAATTGGCCGAGCGGCGGCCGAAAGAGACAGTCCCCTGGCCACCTCCGCCGCAGCCTGGTACTCGCGCAGAGCACGGTCGTCCAACTTCTGCTGAGCCAGGGCGTCTGCCAGCATCAACCGGCCATCGATGTTCTGCGGGTCCAAGTTCAGGACAAACTCAAGGAGGCGAATGACCCCCGGAAGGTCTCCGCGCTTGATCGAATCCTCGGCCAGATACTGATAGAAGACCGGGCGGTCCTCATCCAAGGCCAGCGTCACCGCCATTTCCAGGGCCTGACGCGAGGGTCCCGGGAGGCCCTGATCCTCCAACAAGCGGGCGGCGAACAGGAAATCGGGCGCATGGGGCGGGATGATAGTATGGATGACGCCAAAATCCCTGGTGAACAGCAGGACCCGGTTAAGCGCGACGGGCAGGAATGTGGGCTGCAACTCCACAAGCTGCCGGGTCGCCTGGATCCCTGCCCGGAATGTTTCACCTGTGAGAAGACGCTCAGCGGGGATTCTACCCCGCTGCCCTTGCGCCCACTGAAACGCGTACTCCGCCTGAAGCTGGAACGGGTACGGGTCCCTCGGCCGCAGCGCCATGGCCCGGCCAAAGGCGACCAGGCTTGCCAGCCGCTCGGCTCCGGCGTTCCCCTCAGGGAGAATCAAAGCGAGCATGCCATGGGCCCACCCGATCTCTCCCCAGACCCGTCGATCCATGGGTGCCAAGGAGCCAGCCCGAGCAAAGGAGTCGAGAGCCTTGGACAGGAGCTGCCTCGCCTCCTCTGCGCGCTGGGCCGCCTCTGGGAGCAGCCGGCCCTCCGCCGATAGGCCAGTGTTCCAGGCGCGGAGGGCCAGACCCTCGTACACACGACCGATCTCCAGGTGCCCGCTGGAATTCGTCGAATCGAGGTGAGCGGCACTCTCCAGGAGCGTCAGCGCACCGGCGCTCCGCCGCGTCCAGGCGACCCAGGGTCGGTCAGATTTCGTTTGTTCCGCCTGACCCGCCACCTCAACCATCTCGATCCCACTGGCGATCCTCGACTCAGCCAGGGCCGAGCTCACCGTTACCCAGAAAAGCCAGCCTAGAATGGCAACCCCGCCGACGGCCACGAATGTCCCGCAACGCCCCCGCAGGGGAACGACCACCACAGGCGAAAGGTGTTCGGACCCATGGCTGTGGAAGCGAACACGCGCTGCCTGCAAGGTCGTGCCGAGAAGGACACTCAGGAGCAGGGCATTCGCGGGAATCCGAAGGCTGAAATCACCAACACTGTGGAGCAGAACCGCAACCAGTGCGCCTAGCCCGCCCAGCGCGATGCCGATATTGAACGGATCGCGCCGTCGCAGGCTGCGCGCTTTCCGTCCGCCATGGCCAGGGGCAGTCGGAGGGGCCAGGCCTGACTCCGCCTGTGACGCCTCCTGGCGAGTCGGGGGCAGGGACGGCCCCACCGCCAGCGCGAGCACGGCGCTCATCCCTGCCGCCAGTGCCAGGGGCATTTGCAATCCGCTGAGTTTATAGAAGCCTGCCAATCCCATAACGACTGCCGCGGCGCTCCCCGCCACCCGGGCGCCGGGCCAGATCCTGAGGGGCGCTGGTTTCGCCAGTCCCAGGATTCGCACGACCGCAACCTCGCGGAACAAGCCCCAGAGGCCCAGCCCCAGAATCCCCAATGCGACGACGCCGCCCTCTGTCACCAGTTGCAGCAGGTCGTTGTGCGCGTAACTGAACCGGATGTCAAAGCTCAGGGGAGGCGCCTGGTAGCGGGGGAAGATGCTCCCGAAGGTTCCGAAGCCCGTTCCCAGGATGGGAAAGTCCCGCACCATGTTCAATGCCTGCTGGTACAGGATGAGCCTGTCCGACCAGCCGACCGCTACGTCGCCGAAGCGGTCCAGGACAGGACCCAGGCCAATCCAGAGGGCGAAGCCACCGATCACCAGCAGGGCTGCCACCACCAGGAGCCGTCGGCGACCTAACGATTCATGAATGCCGAGCACCCCGGCCACAAAGCCTCCAGCGAGCAGGACAGACAGGATGGCACCACGGGACATCGTAAAGATCAGGGACGTCCCCACGAGGCCCAGGATAAACATGAGCAGGACCTGCTGGAAGAGCCGCTCCTGTGGCGGCCCGGACAGGGGAGCCAGCGATTCACGGCCCTCTCTGTCTTCCCCGCCCTCGCCGCGCGGTTGTTCTCGCCTACTTCTTTGTCGCCTGCGCAGGGTCCCCAGCGCTATCAACATGCCGATGCCGGCAAACAAAGCCATGGCAAGAAATGCAGCGAAATGATCCGGGTTGATGAATGTGCCTCGCACCCGGCCCCCACCCGCGGGTTTCCACCCCAGGACGCCCTGATTTCCGCTCAGGTACTCCAGGAGGCCGTAGATCCCAGTGGCGCCGGCCATGCCCACGATGAACAGCAGCAACTGGGTCAGGTGTTCGCGCCTCTCGACCGTGTGGACCACGAGGAAAAAGCAGGCAATGTAGGCCAGGAAGAAGAGAAGCGACCAGCGGGTGGCATGGTAGTCGAGGGTGCCTGGGATGAACGGAAGGCCACCGGGAATGGCACCAGCGGCGTCGAGCAGTCTTTGGCGGAGGTCTGGCTGATTCAGGCGAATCGGGTATCCGAGAAGAAGTTGGATGAGGATCAGACAGAGGAAGAGGGCCAGGGGCACGTCGAGCGGGCTGGGTCGCAGTTCCAGTTGGCCGCTGCAGACCGCCTGGATCAGCCACAGGAGCACAAGCCCCAGGGCACCGAGAATGATGATTGTTCCGGCCCAGGGTAGCATCCCTCCGAAGGTGAGGGTGGCAAAGCCGAGGAGTACCATTATTCCCCAGCGGATGAGGTTGCCGGTGACCGGGATCACGGGATCTGCCAGGGGAATGGGCATGGGCTACTCGTCATGGATTTCGGATTGCGGATTTCGAATGTCGGATTTGACCCAACGCGGAATACCCGGAGGGTACCGGAATTCGGAATGCGGAATGGATGGTGACATGGTGGATGAGAGACGAGAGACAGGAGAATCGGGGCAACGGAGAATCAGGGAACCGGCGCGCCGTGTAGGTCGCGAACCGGGGAAATAGAGAAACAGGCAAGCGGGGAGTCACTTGGCCTTCTGACCGTCGGCGTTTGATTCGCCGTATCCGTAGGCGTAGTTGTAGTAGTAGAATGAATAGTAGGCCTCGCGTTTGAAATCGAATGCATTGAGCAGGGCACCCAGGATATTCGCCTTGACGCCGTCGAGCTGCTTCTTGGCCCGGGACACCACTTCGTGCGGCGCGCCGCCAGACCGGATCACGAGGATGACGCTATCGGAGAGGCCAACCAGCACCAGCGCATCGGCCACGGTGACCACCGGCGGGGAGTCGAAGACAAGAATATCGTACTGCTGCTGCAGGTGACTGACCAGCTCGGCCATCCGGCGGGAGCCGAGCAACTCGGACGGATTTGCCACCAATGGGCCACTGGGCAGCACAGACAGGTCTGCCAGCTTCGTGCTCTGGATCGCCTGGTGGAGGTCGGCCTGGTTCCCCAGCACACTCGTCAGGCCGACCTTCGCGTTGAGCTGAAGATGCCGGTGCAGATCCGGGCGGCGGAGATCGGTGTCAATGAGCAGTGTCTTGGATCCGGCCAGCGCCATCGTTATGCCCAGGTTCACAACTGTCGTAGTCTTCCCCTCTCTGGGAACAGAGCTGGTCACCAGGAGCTTTCGGTGCGGGTTGTCCACACCACTGAAGAGGAGGTTCGTCCGAACAGCACGAAAGGGCTCTATGAGCGGTGACTTGCCATCGGACACAATGGAAAAGGCTTCGGGCACCGGGGGTTTCTTTCTCTCGGCAGGCTTGGCCATGTTGCGTGTGGCTCCGCTAATTATTTCCTTGGAGACTCCAAGAGCGGAATCACCCCCAAGGTCGGAAGGCCAAGATATCGCTCAACCTCATCTGGGGTGTGGATGCTGGTGTCATAGTATTCGAGAAAGAATGCCAGGCCGACGCTCAGGATGAGGCCAACCACGGCGGCAAGCAGGATGTTCCGTGCCTTTCGGGGAGAAACTGGGACCTTCGGAACGACCGCCTCCTCCACCACGTGTACGTTCGTGGCCTCCGACCCGCCGGACAAGCTGGCCTCCTTCGCTCGCTTCAGGATCATGTCGTACAGTTGCTGATTCGAGCCGGCCTCGCGGGCAAGCACCCCGTACTGGACCTCCTTTTCGCTCAGGTCTTGAACCTCTTGCTTGGCCGCGTTCAGCTTTTGGAGCATGGTGTCCTCGCGGCTTTTGGCCAGGCGGTACTCCGCCTCCGCGGCCCTGAGAACAAGCTGCACCTCCGCCTTGATGCGTTCGTTGACATGGTCAATCTGGGAACGAATCTTGAGGACCTCGGGGTGTTTCTCCTTGTAGATCTTTAACGCCTTGGAAAGCTGAACGTCGAGGTCGGTTGCCTCCGCCCGGAGTCTTTGTATCGATGGGTTGTCGACCAGTGCAACCCCCGAGGGCGACGTGGCGCCAGTCCGGGCCAGCACCTGCATTTCGCGCAGTCGCGCCTCGACAGCCACCCGGGTTGCCTGGGCGTCCAGATACATCGTATTCAATTCTTTGATCCGCTGAGCGGTCACGTTTTTCTGCTGGTCAATGACGATGATGCCGGCGCGCTGGCGGTACCTCTGAAGGGCAATTTCCGAGTCCTCCACTTTGGTCTTCAGCTCACTCATCTGCTCCGACAGCCAGCTCAGCGCATCCCGCGCGATCTTCACCCGGGTTTCCAGCGTGAATCGGCCGTAGGCTTGGGCAACCCCATTCGCGATTTCCGTCGCCAGCTTCGGGTCCGGATCCTGCACCTTGATGTCCACCAGCCGCGTGCCGCGGCGGGGTTCGACACGGACTTTGCTCACTAAGAATGCCCACGGCTCCGGCGAATCCGCCAGCCCCGGGACCCGGGAAGTCAAACGGAGCATCTCGGTGGCCTTGACCAGGACCGAGCGGCTCTTGATGATTTCGTACTGGGTCTGGTAGAACTCCTGGGTGCTGGCATCCATGGACTGGACCTCTTGGATGTTCAGGACCCGTGGAAGCTCCCGCTCGATCATCACCCGCGCGACCCCCTCGTAGATGGGCGTCTCCAGAAAGGTCGCTATCGTCACTATACCGATGGTGACGGCAAAGCACGTGATCACCACCCAGCGGTACTTGAGGATGGTTCGCAGGTAATCGTGGATGTGGGTTCCTGGTTTATTCGTAACAGGAATTTGCATCTAAAACCTTACACCGAGTCAGGGGCGAATTCGAAAGGGACAGAGGAAGGGACTGAGCAGGCAAAAGAATTGAAACCGCAAAGAGGGTTACTGGGAAACATGCCACCAGATCAGAAAAAGGATTCAGGCACCACAATGACATCGTTCTCAACCAGGGGAATAGATTTATCCCGGCGACCTCGATTAATGATCTCGTTCATGTCCACAAAGATCGTTTCCAGACCCTTGGGGGACGTCCGAATGATCTTCGTTCGCCCGGGCGCCGCCTTGCCGGTGAAGCCTCCTGCTGCCGTGATCGCCTCTAGAATCGTTAGACCCTTGTCCAACACGAAAGTGCCGGGATTCTTCACCTCGCCGAAGATGAAAAACGAGTTCCCTCTAGGAATAATGACGGTGTCCGCATTCTGAAGCAAGAAATTGCGGCTACGGGGAATCTCCCCGGAGAGGTCAACCGAGAGAATCTCTTCCTTATCGCCGTTCCGTCGAACCACCTTGACCCCTTTGGCTGTCGCCTTGTCCGTGAAGCCGCCCGCCATGCTGATGACCTCGAGGATGGTCGCGTCCCTGCCCAGGGGCCGGCTTCCTGGGGATTTCACTTCCCCGAGGATGAAGACGGAGTCCGCCCGGGGAACGATCAGGGTGTCCCCATCCTCCAGCAGAAAATTGTCTGCCGGGTTATCCAGTTGAATCTTGTCCACGTCAATCCGCCGAATAGTGTTGCTGCCTGGAACCGCCTGGCCGCCCCTGGCCGCCAGCCGGACCGGGCGCACCAGCAGAATCTGGCGGCTCGACCCCCCGGACAGGGCGCCCGCCTTGGTGAGAACCTCCAGCAGGGTCGTGGTCCCGGTCAATGGGTACAGGCCAGATGTGCCGGCATCCCCCAGGACCAAGACCTTCTGACTTCGGTATTCCTTGACCGATACGATCACCTGGGGATTGACCAGGTAATCCGCTTCCAGTCGCTTTTTCAGCTCCGCAGCCAGTTGCCTTTCCGTCAAGCCGGCCGCCCGGACCTCGCCGATCAGGGGCATCATGATCGTCCCGAACACCGAGACGGCGTACTCCTGGGAAAGATCCTTCTCGCCCCAGACGTCTATCCTCAGCACGTCCTTCACCCCGATGATATATTCCTGGCCGGGTGCTTCGCGGGCAAACACAGCCAGCAGCACCAGGAGAGGAAAGAAGGATCGGAACAGCAGCCGGAGTGGTAAGGAATTCCTCACTCTATCCCTGTCCCACTACATCGAGAGCGTCACCGTGAAGGAGACACGGTTGTCGTCATAGTCATTGGAGTTGAAATTCGAGTCTCGGCGTGAAAAATCGTAGTTCCCTTCCAGCCGGATCCACTTCTGAAGCTCGTAGCGGATGCCGATGCCACCGCCATAAAGGAAGTCGAGGCGCTTCTCTTGCCGATCTATATTCAATGCGCTTTGGCGGAAGTTGTCCACCCCGAAGGACCCTCGCGGGAGAATCGCAATCTTGGGGGTGAAGGCGTAGGTCAGTCCGAGTGTCGCATTGAAACTCTCAAACTGTGGGTTATTGGTGAAGGTGGAGGATGCCACGCTCCTATTGAGAAGCAACGCGATCTGCAACCGCTCTGTGAGCTTGTAACTCCCCTCGACGGACGTCACGAAGTTATCCTGGCCGCTTCGGGTATCGGAATGGAAGTCGAGGTGCTCGTACCCTGCTTTAGCTGTCAGCTTTAGGCGTTCTGTGATGTCACCCCGGACACCCAAAAGACCACGGTGCCGGTTGTTGTCCCGCGACTTGTCGAAGTCAAAGATCTCCCGGACGAAGTTGTACTCGGCGAACAACCGGGTCTTAGTCGTTACACGGTAGTAGACTTTCGTCGCGTAGGTGTAGCTGTTCCGATCGAGGAAGTCGAAGTCGGATCGGAGGTAATTGAGATTCGCCCACGTGACGTCGAAGCCGACTCCCCACAGTTGAAAGACGTCGTAGTCGAAGCCCCCAGTGATGGTGTTCTCGTTCCGGCGGATCCTGGTGGTAAGCTCGGTGGTGGGGAAATCGTCCGTCCTCCGGAATTCTTCCCTGAAACGGGTGGCCAACCTATTGAAATTGAAATTCGCCAGCAAGGATGCGGCGTGCCGATCCGAATCATTGGTGGTGTGATTCAGGTATCGGATGAAATCCGCCCGGTAGGAGGCGCTGAGCGCGTGCTTGCCCGGATTTGCCTCGACGGTGATCCCGGGAGAATACGTATTGGCGTAGTCGCTGCGCTTGTTGAACTGGGTGCGGAAGACGTTGTCGTCGTACTCCCCGGTATACGAGACGGAGGGGGTGACCTTTATGCCGTTTAGATCAATCGCCCTTACAGGAGGTGTCCACACAACCCCAGCCAGACTGATGGAGGTCGCTAGGAGGAGCGCGCCCCTACACCTGTGAATCATGTTGCCCCCCCTCCTGCCTCCTCCGGCTCATCACTTCACCGACGAACCACTGACCATTGTGCCTCGTCCGATTGCGGTCTGCGCTCCAAAGGGCGGTACATCGACCGTCAAGATCAGGGGCTTGAGGGGCTCGCCTCTCGTAGCAACGGCGGCGGAGGCGGTGGTGTCACTACAAGAGTTGGAGGAGGCGCCACCACTGGAGGAGCAGGTGGCGGCGGTAGTGCAATCACGGCCGGCGGCGGCGCTGTGGGCGGTGGGACGACAATGGTTGGTGGCACGACCACCTGAGTCATGGCGGTCTGTAGCGACGTCGGCGGGGGTGGTGCCGTCGCCGCGGGAGGAGCTGCCAGGGCGTTCTGCATGGCGGCGGCCTCGGCCGGGGGTGGCGGAGGGGCAGCCGGCGGGATGGCTGCTGCAATCGCCGCCGAGATCACGGTCGCCTGATTCGCTGGCGGGGCTGGGGCCGCGGGCGGTGGGGTCGGAGGAATCACCGCCTGGAAGTCAGCGAAGACCGGTGGGGGGGGTGATGGTGGTACCGCGGCCGGTGCCCCGGGCGCAGCAGTGGCGGGCGCCGCCACTGTCCCCGCGGCCACCGGCGAGGTCACCGGCTGCGCTGCTGGTGCGGGAGTCCGGATCGGCGCATTCCTGAGGACCGCTGCCTGGACATTTGCAGGAACCGGCACCGGGGTGGTTGGAGGGCTCCCCGGGATCGCTCGCGTCATCTGCCCTTGCGCCGCGAACACGAATCGTTGCGTGGCTACCTCCATGGTAGCCCAGACGCCCCTGAAGGACATGACCGTCATGACCCGGGTGGAAGGATTGTACCCCACCACACCGTCGCTCCCTCGCACCGCGGCCACGGCCGTCGGCGTGGAAATGATGAAGCCCCCCTGTCGGGCCTGCACCAGCGTCACGGCGACCTGGGCCACCACCGCCCGGATGCGTCCGGCAACGAGGTGGAAGAAGGAGTTGCGGACCCGGGTGGTCGGGTCGGCGTCGAGCTGCCGAACCTGAAGGCGAGTCTCGGCGGTGACCTTCATGACGCTGCCATCGGTCATCGCCATCTCGGCCTCGGCATTCGCCGCGGCTCGCACCTCGTCCCCCTGGGCGAGCTTCATCCCGATAGTCGCTCGTCGCCAGGCGGTCGCACCCCCCGTCAAGACCTCGACGTTGCCCACGACCACGGTGAGCGTGGCCTGCTCCTGCCGGACTTGGGCAACTGCGGGCCCGTGGGTCACCAGAAGCAGGAGGCCCATTGCGAGGAATACGGACAGGGCGACGGGAGCGTTCGGCGTACGATTCCTTTTCATCGCATCCTCCCCCGGGCTTTCTCCCATCGCCCACCAGGGCTTCGCGCGGAACCGCTGGCGGGTGAGAGGGTGGCATAGGCAAGGAAGGTGCACACCCAAGACCCAGGACGTCATCGGTAAGGTGGCTTAGATAGATGGGGTGTGAGGGTACAACCAGGGCAAAACCTGCGTCAAGCAAATTCTCGGTGCAGTCCGGAAAGGGCTGCCTGAATAAAGACGGCTCCTTAAGCGCCCTCCTGAGCCAAGGAGAAACTCAAAGAAATTCAAGATGAACCGCAAGGAATACAGAGAGGCAACTGGGGGAGGCTGGGGATGAAAGTTGGTGGCAAACTTGACCCTGGTTAGTCTTTGCCAGGCGATGGATCCTTGGCCCGGGCAGGCTTGCGCCCTCTCGCTTACAGAGAGGGTTGCTCCATGCAACGCCCTTCGTCAGCGAAAAGGTAATGGTCAGACCTAAGTATCTTCCCCGATAAAGCAAGGACTTCGCTAGACTTATATAGCAGACGGATCAGATCCCGGCAAGTGCTTTCCCGGCTGTCGAACCCTTCCAGAAAGCCGGCCTGTCTGCCCAACACGAGGTTCCCGTCCGGAGGCATCCCTGCTGGGGACCGCAGCCTGCCCAAGAGGTCTCCGCGGCACCGCCGATCATCCGTACGGCAGCCTTCAGCAGCCCTCCTCCCCCCGAACTGATTAACCTTGGAAGATCGCGGAGAGTTCCACCTCGCCTCACTCGGACGCCACTGGGTGTCCGTGGGGTCCAAACCCATATGAGGTGATGGCGACCGCCACGCCCAGCTTCCCGTCCCGCCGACTGACCCGCACGACCCGCCCCTCGCAGTGAAGCCGGACCGGCCGGCTCGGATGGATGTGTTCCAGCACCAGGACCAATTGGATCGGCTCGCTGGGGGAAAACGACTGATCCGTCTCGAAGAAAACTCCCGAGAGACTGACGTCACGGGTGATGCCCTTCCCGTCATCCAATTCGACGGGTAGCGCAACTTGAAAGCGCAGCATCCGGCGTCTATCGTTGAGATCAGGCACTCTCCCCGCATTCATGCCCCGAAATCTAGCCCGCCGACCCCTGGGGCACAATCCAGCGGAAGATAGATTTTCCTATACCTTTCGATATATACCCGGGTCAGATGGCGGGAGGTATGGCGGCTGGCACGCCGGGGGGGCGGGGGGGCCAACGCCGCGGACCAGCCTGCCAGGAGGAAGACCCCCGGCGACCGTCAGACCAGCCCTCGCTCCTGGGCGTACAGGGCCAGCTCCAGGCGGCTGGCCAGGTGGAGCTTTTCGTAGATATGGTGCAAGTGAATCTTGACCGTGCCCTCGCTGATGGACAAGCTGTCGGCGATCTCCTTGTTGCGCAGGCCGGAGGCCACCATGCGCACGATCTCCAGCTCGCGCGGCGTCAGGACCCCGGCGACCTGGCGCTCGCCGGCCTCGCGCAACAGCATCTTTTCCAGGGCGCGGCCGACGGAGCGCTTTTCCAACCACTGCTCACCGGCATGCACCTTGCGGACGCACTGCACGAGCATCTGCGGCGCCATCTCCTTCAACACTACCCCCCGCACGCCGAGGCGGATGGCCTCCAACAGATCGTCCTCGTCCAGGCCCACCGTCAGGAGCACGGCGCGGGTCGGCAGGCTGTCCTTCTTCATCTCCCGGAGCACCGCCAGTCCATCCTTCCCGGGCATCCGGATATCCAGGATCAGGATGTCCGGCCGGTGCTGGCGCACCGCCTGGATCGTCTCCTCCCCGTTCACGCAGCGGGCCAGCACCTGAAAGTCTTGCTCCGCGCGAAAGAGCATCTCCAGCCCATCCAGGATGATGGGATGGTCATCGGCGAGCACCAGGCTAATGGGCATCTCCGGCTCCAGGCGGCGCGAGCGGGAGGGTGATGTCCAGGCGCGCCCCCGACTCGGTCGAGTTGATGGCCAGGGACCCCCGGAGGGACGCAATGCGTTCCTTCAGCACCACCGGCCCCAGCTTCATCTCGGTCAACGTCGCGTGATCATAGGTCCCGTGGAAGCGGAAGCCGCGGCCGTTGTCCGCCACGGTGATCCGGACCTGGTCGCCCTGCAGGACCAGCTCGACCTGCGCGGCCGAGGCGTGGGCGTGCCGTGCCGCATTGACCAGGGCCTCGTGGACGATCCGATAGATTTCGCGAACTAGGGACTCGGGAATCTTCGCCTCCGGGCGCTCCAGTTTCACCTCCACCCGCAGGCCCCAATGCCGCTCGATCCGTTCGCTCAATTCGTCCAGGCGGGCGGCCAGGCTGGAATCCGCCTCCGGGGGGCCGAGGGGGGCCGGCTTCAGTTCCTGGATGAAGAAGCGGAGGTCTCGCTGCTCGTCGGCGATCAGCCGCTGGATTTCCAGCAACCGGTCCTGGGCGGCCTGTGGATCCCACTCGAACAGACGGCGGATCGTCTGCAATTGCAGGGCGGCCCCGGTCAAGGATTGGAGGACGCCATCGTGCAGTTCGCGGGCCAATCGGATGCGCTCTTCCGTGACCGCGGACTGCCGCAATCGCTGCAAGAGGGAGAAGTGGTCCATGCGCGCCGCCACCTGGCGGGCCACGATCTCGCCCAACACCAGGTCGTCCGACGTCATCCCCGGCCTGTCGAGGCAGAAGAGGCGCCCTTTCACGGCCTGCCCCTGCAGCCGCAAGGACAGCACGGGGCCGATGGCAAATCGCGCCTGAAAGAGGGGGTGGAGGGGTGCTCCGCGCCAGTGCTGCGATCCGTCCGAGGAGGTCCGGAAGGACAGCGGGACCGGGGCCCGGGCATCCGGGCAGAGAAAGTCCGCGCCGGCCAGCGGCTCGGCGACCAGCGGCTCGAAGGTGGCCGGCGGCTCCCGGGTCCACTGGAAGTCCCCGTGGGACAACGACGCCAGATGGAACCAGGGCTCCTCCGGCTCCTCCCAGCCCATCAGCACGCGCGGAGCGCCGAGGAGGCCGGCCGCGTGTTCCAGCAGTTCCCGCACCAGGGTGGTGCCGTCGGGCGGGACCGCCTGCGGCCAGGCCGCCAGCCTGGACATCTCGCCGCGCAACCGCTGTTCGTAGGCGCCCAGGTACCCCAGGAGGGTCGCCACGACCGCCAGGAGCACGCTGCGGATGAGGAAGCGGCCCGGCTCGAAGGTGGGATCGCCCCTGACCCAGACCGCGTATACGCTCAGCGCGCTGAACGCCACCAGCGTCCCCAGCGTGGTCCACAGCGTCCCACGCCACTGCCAGCGCACGGTGGCACACACGAGGGAGAACACGAAGTAAATGAAGAAGGGACTAGACGGTCCCCCGGTGAAATACATCAAGAAGGAAAAGGCCGCCAGATCCAGGACATGGGTGATGAGGGGCAGGCGGCCCAGGTGCGCGCGCCAGCTCCATACCAGCAGGGCCACGAGCAGGGCATAGACCCCGTACCCGGACAGCAAGCCGTAGGCCCACGGCGTCAGGCTGGCCGGTCCGGAAGCCCCCAGCCAGACCGCCAGGAGGGAGAACGCCGCCAGCACCACCCGGCCCGTGGCGATCAGGCGTTCGGCCCGGCTGTGCAGGGACGAGTGCGAATTCATGATAGTCCCGGCGCGAGACGATCCGGCCAGCGATTCGCTCGGCCCGCAATGCCTGGGCGGGAGGTGGGAGTCGTGGCCGACGCCTCTCCTGCCCGCGCGGAGCGCCGCCGGGCCTGGCACTTCCCTCTCCACGATCCGGCCGGATGCCGGCTGCTCGGCGGGAGCGGGCCGCGGGGGTCACGAGACGGGGACAACATCCAAGGCGTCCAGCTCGACGGAGGCGGCCTGGTGAATCAGGGTGACCCCGATGACCAGCCGGGCGCGCGATCCCTTGCGCTTCAACACGCCGCGCAGGCCGGCCAGGGGGCCCCGGATCACCTCCACCAGCATCCCCTCCTGCAAGTACGGGTGCGGATCGAAGGGCAGCGTGCTGGTGACGAGATGGCGCACAGCCTCGATCTCTGAGTCCGGCACGGGCAACGGTCCGTCGTGGTTTCCGAGGATCTGGACCACCCCGTAGGCGGTCATGACGCTGACCCGCGCAGCCAGCGGGAACCGCGCGAAGCAATAGCCGGGAAACAGGGGAAACGCGACGAGCTTGCGGCGATCCTTCCACTGCCGCCAGCGCTCCATCAGCGGGAGGAACGGCTCGATCCCCCGGGCGGCGAGCTGGTCGCTGACGCGCTTCTCGTGGCGGGACCGGGTCCGAACAGCGTACCAATGCGGAGCCGTCTGATCAGTACTCATCGGTCCTCTCCGGACCGAACGCCCGGGGGATTCTCACGTCGCTGCAACTCCGCCGGGATGAACCTGCCGGCCTCTCACGAGGGCCTCAGGCCGACCAACTCATACACAATGACCGGCTTGACCTTCCCTTTCACCTTCACCTCGCCGAGGGGGCGCGCCTCGATCTCCGCCTTGGCCAGCTCGTACGTGAACTCGCTGATGATGATGCCGCTGGCCTCCGGGAACTCTTTGTTCAGGCCCTCCAGGCGGGCCGCCAGGTTCACCGGATCGCCGATCACCGTGTAATCGAACCGCTGGTCCGAGCCCAGGTTTCCCACGATCACCTCACCGGTGTTCACGCCGATCCCCATGCGGAAGGGCTCCTTGCCCTCCTCGCGCCACTTCCGCTCGAGTTCGCGGAGTTCCCCCATCATCGCCACGGCGGTCCGGCAGGCGCGCACGGCATGATCCGGCTGGGGCACCGGCGCGCCGAAGACGGCCATGACGGCGTCGCCCACGAACTTGTCCAGGGTCCCCTCGTTCCGGAAGACCGCATCCACCATCCGGGTCAGGTACTCGTGCAGGATCTCCACCACGCGCTCGGCCTCGTGGCGCTCCGAGTACGTGGTGAAGGCCCGCACGTCGGAGAACAGCACGGTCAGCTCCTTGCGCTCCCCCCCGAACCGGAGCATGGAAGGATCGGCCAGGATCCGGCTTACCACCCCCTCGGGCACGTACTGCTGGAACGCCCGCTTGATGAAGAGACGCTGCCGCTCCTCCGTCAGGGCCCGGTGGACGGTGATGGGGATGTAGGTCCCCGCGACGGCCACCATCGGGTAGAACACCGGGAACCACACCCCGGCCAGGACGAAGAGACCCTGCGCCATTCCGAAGAGCCCCACCAGGAGCCCGGCCGTCAGGAAGCCCCCGGAAAGCGGACGAAGCCTGATCAGGATCCTTCCCAGGCCGACCGGAAGCACGAGGATCAGCACGAAGACCGCCACCTCGACCCAGGCCGGTCGTTGCAGAAAATTCCGCGCCAGGATGTTCTCCACCGTGTTGGCGTGAATCTCCACCCCGGGAAAGACGGCCGAGTACGGCGTCACCCGGAGGTCAAAGATGCCGGTGGCGGTGGCCCCAATGAACACGATGGCGTCCTGGAAGGCCGCGGGCGGGACCGCGCCACTCAGCACGTCCGCGGCCGGGTAGTGCGGAAAGCTCTTCTCCGGACCGGCAAAGTTCAGGAGCATTCGCCCTTCCACATCGGTCGGGATGGTCACCGGCCCGACCTGGACGCCGCCCTGAAGATCGAGCACCAGTTGGTCATCCGGGACCCCCAGGGCGACCCGCGCCGTTTGGAGGGCCAGCGAGGCGTAAAACTTCTCGCGGTACGCCACCGCCAGGGTCTCGCGCCGGACGGTGCCGTCCGCATCGGGCAGGATGTTCACGTGGCCCAGCTTCCTGGCGGCGCCTGCCAGGGCGGGCAACGGCTCTGTCACTTTCGTGGGCGTGGGGCGCGACAGG
>Ga0082335_1004690_pt1 | contig 20070 bp, 17 predicted proteins | sample Subgrocontami58m_FD_72375 | JGI IMG/M metagenome (GOLD analysis project Ga0082335, IMG submission 72375) | Subsurface groundwater microbial communities from S. Glens Falls, New York, USA - GMW37 contaminated, 5.8 m (SPADES assembly) (version 2) ... | reverse complement strand
AAAGACTGATCACCGCCTGCAACTCCTCCCAGTTGGCGCCGGCCCGCCGCGCCGCGATCGCGTGCAGCGCGGCGGCATCGCTCAGATCCATCAGGAGCATGCCGAACAGCATCAGTTGGGCGGTTTTCACGTCGAAGCACTTGGGGTACATACCGTGCTCGCGGATACGCTCCTGCAAATCCAGCATCTGCGGGTCCAGCGCGCCGGTGACATTGAGCCGCGCCTCTATGCGCGGGGGGACAAAGCCGATCAACTCCCGATAGATCGCAGCGCGCTGCGCCAGCGTCCCTTTTTCGTCTGCGTATTGGCCCATCGCAGCCTGTACGGCCTTGGTATCTACGCGTGGTGGCAACATGAGCCTCCCGGCAAAAAATTCATATGAAAGAATACCTGCGGGCGGCGTTGCTGCGCTCGGAGCGCCCGCCGCCCGCAAGAAATTTACCTGCTGCATTTCTCGACCGGGCCGCGGATCCCGCGGACGTCCCAATCGAGAAAAGCGCGAGGATACCATGGCCTTCCGTTGGCACCCGCCGCGCGAAGCCACGCGGAAGAAGACTCACGCCGCGCCGCCGAGATACTGTTGTTTGAGTTTGCCCCGCTGCAGCTTGCCGGTGGCGGTGAGCGGCGGCTCGCTCACCCATTTCACCAATCGCGGGCGCTTGAGTTTCGGCAATGCGGCAATGCCCGCTTCGATGACCAACTGCGGCGGATCGGCGATGTTCGCGAGCAGCCGTTCCAGCAGGACGCGCGAACTTTTGTTGCACCAGATGAAACGCGCGCCGGACTCCGACAGCACCACCGTCAGTTCGCGCTCGAACAGCCGCGAGTTGAGGCCGACGGCGACGCCTCCCGCCCAGATCGTGCCGAGGTAGGCGATGATCCAGGCGATGCTGTCCGGTGCGAACACCAGCACACGCTCCCCCTGCTCCAGGCCGCGCACGCGCCAGGCGCCGGCGGCCCGCCCTACCGCGGCGCGCAACTCGCCATAGTTCAAGCGCTCCGCGCCGCATTCCAACGCGGTCGCGCCGGCTTGCCCGGTGGCGAGCAAATAAGCGGCGGCGTTCATGTGGCGCGGGGGGAAGGCGTTTAGCGCGGCGCGACGATGCTCACGCGCAGTTCGCCCAGGCCATCGATGCCAGCCACCAGCTCGTCACCCACCTTGGCTGCGCCCACTCCCGCCGGGGTGCCGGTGAAAATGACATCACCGACCTCGAGCGTGTAATACCGGGTCAGGAACGCGATCTGCTCCGGCACGCTCCAGATCATCTGGTCGATATCCGATTGTTGGCGGAATTCGCCGTTCACCTTGAGCCAGAGCTTGCCCTTGGACGGATGCCCTATCTTGCTTGCCGCCGCGACCGCCCCGCAAGGCGCGGCCTGGTCGAAGTCCTTGCCGAAACTCCACGGCCGGCCCTTGTCCTTTCCCTGCTGCTGCAGGTCGCGACGGGTCATGTCCAGGCCGACCGCATAGCCCCAGACGTGGTCGTTGGCGCGCTCGGCGGTGATTCTGTAGCCACCCTTGCCGATCAGTGCAACCATCTCCGTTTCCCAATGATAGTTGCTGGTCATCGGCGGATATCGAATCATTCCGCTCGCACCGGCGTCCACCGGCACCAAGTCATGCGGCGCTTTGCAGAAAAAGAACGGTTGCTCGCGGCCGTCACCACCCATTTCCTTCTGGTGTTCGACATAGTTGCGACCGACGCAAAATATGCGCCGCACGGGAAAGCGGTCTTTGGAACCAATCACGGGCAGCGAAGGCTGCCGCCACATTTCGACGACGTAACTCACTTCGGACTCCGTTTCAATAAAACCGGAAGGTTCCGGCGTGCATCCTCGGGAAAGCTCGCTCAACTCCGTGACCTAATCGAAGCCGGCCGCGCGATGCGCGGCGCAGGCGCAATGCTTGAGCGCCCTTCTGTCATCGCCACCCTGGCGCCGGCATCCCTTGCCGCCTCGAGGCGAGTCGGACGACGGGCACGCGCCGGCGCCGGCGCCGGCGCCGGATCGGAATAGGCGTCCTCACTCCATTTCCATCAGCAGATCCTTCGCCGCGACACGGTCGCCGGGTTTGATGTACACCGCCTTCACCATGGCGTCGCGGTCGGCGCGCAGCACGGTTTCCATTTTCATCGCTTCGAGCGACACCAGCGCCTCGCCCTTCTCCACGCACTGCCCAGCCTGCGCTGATACGGTCACGATGCTGCCGGACATGGGCGCACCGACGTGATTTGGGTTCCGCTCGTCGATTTTCGGATGCTTCGATACCGCGCCGGCGATCCCGGCCTTGGGCACGCGGGTGGCGCGCGCCTGACCGTTCAGCTCGAAGAACAGCCTGCAGTAACCTTCGTCGTCGGGCTCGGAGCGGCCCTGCAGGCGCACCGCCAGGACCTTGCCGCGTTCGATGGCGATGGCGATTTCCTCGCCTTCACGCATGCCATTGAAGAAAACCGGCGTGGGGATGACGCTCACGTCCTCGTAGCGTGCGCGGTGCTCGGCGAACTCGCGAAACTCCCTGGGGTACATGAGATAGGAAGCCAGATCTTCGTCGCTGACTGCGCCCTTGATTGCCGCCGCCGCTTCGGCGCGCATGGCTTCCAGGTCGACCGCGCGCAAATGCTTCGCGGCGCGGCCCTCGATGGGTTTGGCTTCCTTGAGAACCTTCTTCTGCAGTTGCTCGGGGAAACCGTCGGCCGGAAATCCCACCTCGCCCCGAAACAGCGCCACCACCGAACTGGGGAAAGCGATTTCCTTCTTCGGGTCGGCCACATCCGCCGCGCTAAGGCTGTGCGCGAGCATGAACAGCGCCATGTCGCCCACCACCTTGGAAGTGGGCGTCACCTTGATGATGTCGCCGAACAGCAGGTTCACCTCGGCGTAGGTTTTCTCCACCTGCGACCAGCGGTGCTCCAGTCCCATGGCCCGGGCCTGCTCGCGCAGGTTAGTGTACTGCCCGCCCGGCATCTCGTGCCGGTACACACCCTGGGTGCCGGCGCGCATGTCGGACTCGAACGGCGCGTAGTAGCGCCGCACGTCCTCCCAGTAGTGTGATAGTTCCTGCAGCGAGTCGAGATTGAGGCCGGGGTCGCGCTCGGTGCCGGCAAGCGCAGCCGCGATAGCGCCCAGATTGGGCTGTGAGGTGAGCCCGCTCATGGCATCCAACGCGCCGTCCACAGCGTCCGCGCCCGAATCGATGGCAGCGAGCACGCTGGCCGCCGCGATGCCGCTGGTGTCGTGGGTGTGGAAGTGGATCGGCAGGCCAACCTCCTGCCTGAGCACCCGCACCAGTTCGCGCGCCGCGCGCGGCCGGCACACGCCCGCCATGTCCTTGATGCCGAGCACGTGCGCGCCGGCTTTCTCGAGTTGTTTCGCCAGGTCGACGTAGTAGTTCAGGTTGTACTTCGGACGCTTCGCATCGAACAGGTCGCCGGTGTAGCAGATGGCGGCTTCCACTAGCGCGCCGGTTTCCAGCACCGCATCCATGGCCACGCGCATGTTCTCCACCCAGTTGAGCGAATCGAACACGCGGAACAAATCGATCCCGTTCTTCGCCGCCTGTTGCACGAAATACTTCACCACGTTGTCGGGGTAGTTGGTGTAACCCACCGCGTTGGAGCCGCGTAGCAGCATCTGCAACAGAATATTGGGAACGGCGCCACGCAATTGAGTCAGGCGCTGCCACGGGTCTTCCTTGAGGAAGCGCATGGCGACGTCGAAGGTCGCCCCACCCCAGCACTCGAGCGAAAACAACTCCGGCACCATGCGCGCATAGTACGGCGCGATCTCGAGCATGTCGTGGGTGCGCATGCGCGTGGCGAACAGCGACTGGTGCGCGTCGCGCAGCGTGGTGTCGGTGAGCAACACGCGCTTTTCGTCCTTCATCCACTGCGCGAATTTCTCCGGCCCGAGCATCCGCAGCCTGTCGCGGCTGCCTGGCGGCACCGGCGCGGCGAGATCATGGTGCGGTTTGTGCGCCCTGGCGGCGGGGCCGCCGGGGCTCTTGCGGCCCTTCATCTCCGGGTTGCCGTTGATGGTGACGTCGCCGACGAACTCCAGCAGCTTGGTGGCGCGATCGCGTCGCAGTTTGAACTGGAACAGCGCCGGCGTCTCGTCGATGAAGCGCGTGGTGCACTCACCCGAGCGAAACAGCGGATGCGCGATGACGTTTTCGAGAAATTGCAGGTTGGTGGAGAGGCCGCGAACGCGAAACTCGCGCAGCGCGCGGTCCATGCGAGCTGCCGCCTCGTCCGGGTTGTGGCCCCAGGCGGTGACCTTCACTAGCAGCGAGTCGTAGAACGGCGTAATCACCGCGCCGGTGTAGGCGGTGCCTGCGTCCAGCCTGATCCCGAAACCCACGGCGCTGCGGTAGGCGGTGAGGCGACCGTAGTCGGGCGTGAAACCGTTCTCCGGATCTTCAGTGGTGACGCGGCACTGCACGGCGTGGCCATTGAGGCGGATATCCCCCTGACAAGGCAGAAAACCGTCGGGATCGCCGATCTTCGCGCCTTCACTGATGCGGATCTGCGCTTTCACCAAGTCGACGCCGGTGACTTCCTCGGTGACCGTGTGCTCGACTTGGATGCGCGGATTTACCTCGATGAAGTAGAACTCGCCGGTGTCGGCGTCCAGCAGGAACTCGACGGTGCCGACATGGCTGTACCTGGCCGCGCGCGCGAGCTTGAGCGCGGTGTCGCACAGATTAGCGCGAGTGGCCTGTTCGAGATACGGCGCAGGGGCGCGTTCCACCACCTTCTGGTTGCGCCGCTGCACCGAGCAGTCGCGCTCGAACAAGTGCACCAGATTGCCGTGGGTGTCCCCCAGCACCTGCACCTCCACGTGGCGGGCGCGGCGCACCAGCTTCTCGAGATAAACCTCGTCGTTCCCGAACGCCGCCAGCGCCTCGCGCCGCCCCGCCTCGAGATGGCCGGGCAGGTCGGCTTCGGTCTCCACCACGCGCATGCCACGGCCGCCGCCGCCCCAGCTTGCCTTGAGCATAAGCGGGTAGCCGACGCTCGCCGCTTCCTTCTTCACCGCTTCGATGTCCCGCGGCAGCGCGCCGGTGGCGGGCAACACCGGCACGCTCACCGACAACGCCAGGTTGCGCGCCGCGACTTTATCGCCCAAGTTACGCATTACGTCAGGCCGCGGACCGATGAAGATAATGCCGGCGTTTGCGCAGGCTTGGGCGAAATCGGGATTCTCGGACAGGAATCCGTAGCCCGGATGGATGGCATCGACCCGGGCTTCGCGCGCGATGCGGATGATGTCCTCGATGTCGAGGTAGGCGGCGATCGGTTTCTTGCCCTCGCCCACCAGATAGGATTCGTCCGCCTTGACGCGGTGCAGCGCGAAACGGTCTTCGACCGAGTAGATGGCGACGGTGCGGATGCCCATTTCGGCGGCGGCCCGCATTATGCGGATGGAAATTTCGCTGCGGTTGGCGACGAGGATGGAAGAGATTTTCTTCATGTCGCCCTAATGTTACCGGATTCTGGGCCGCGCACCTGGTCCGTCGCCGCGACCGCGCCGGGTCACCACCTGGCGCCGCGCGCTTACCTCGAGGGCGCGTGCCGGCAGGCACGCACGGGAATTTCGCGAGCACACGGATTGGGTAGAAAGAAAAACGGGCATCCAATGCGGATGCCCGTCGTATGAAATCCGCTCCCGCGGGAGCGGTTCCCCGCTTGCGCTTATATGTGGTACGCGGTCTCCCCGTGCGAGGTCACGTCCAAGCCTTCGCGCTCTTCCTCTTCCGGCACGCGCAAACCGATGACCATGTCGACGATCTTGTACGCGATGTACGCCACCACGCCCGACCAGACGATGGTGGTGATTACGCCGGTCGCCTGGATGATGACCTGCCCCATGATCGAGTAGTCGGGGGCCGTCTTGTTGGCGACGTAGTCGTAGATGCCAACGCCGCCAAGCGCCGGCGCGGCAAACACACCGGTGCCCAAGGCGCCGATGATCCCGCCCACGCCGTGCACGCCGAACACGTCGAGCGAATCGTCTGCGCCCAGCATGCGCTTCAGGCCGCTCACGCCCCAGAGGCACAACGCGCCGGCGACGAGGCCCAATACGATGGCGCCCATCGGACCGACGAAGCCGCAGGCCGGGGTAATGGCCACCAGGCCGGCGACTGCGCCGGAGGCCGCCCCCAACATCGAGGGCCGGCCCTTGAACATGTTCTCGAAGAACAGCCATGACAACGCCGCGGCGGCAGTCGCAACCAGGGTGTTGACGAACACCAGGGCGGCGGTGCCGGTGGCCTCGAGGTTGGAACCGACATTGAAGCCGAACCAGCCCACCCACAGAAGCGAGGCGCCGACCATGGTCAGGGTAAGGCTGTGCGGCGTCATGGCTTCCTTGTTGTAGCCGATACGCTTGCCGATCACGTAGGCGCCGACCAAAGCCGCAATACCGGCGTTGATATGCACCACCGTGCCGCCGGCGAAATCCAGCGCGCCCTTTTGGAACAGCCAGCCCGCGGTCGCCGTGGCTTTTTCGGCCGCCGCCGCATCGGTGAATGCGTCCGGACCGGGCCAGTACCAGACCATGTGCGCGATCGGCAGATAGGCGAAGGTAAACCACAGCGCCATGAACAGCAACACTGCCGAGAATTTAACCCGCTCGGCAAACGCACCCACGATCAGACAGGGGGTGATCGCGCCGAAGGTCAGCTGGAATACGGCATAGATGTATTCCGGAATCACCACGCCCTTGCTGAAAGTCGCGGCGGTGGAGTCGGCGTTCATTCCGGCCAGGAACAAGCGCGAAAAACCGCCGAAAAAGGCGTTACCCTCGGTGAAAGCGATGCTATAGCCGTAGAACACCCACAACACGCTGATCAGGCAGAAGGTGACGAACACCTGCATCAGCACCGATAGCGTGTTCTTGGCGCGCACCAGGCCACCGTAGAAAAGCGCCAGTCCCGGGATGGTCATCAGAATCACCAGCACCGTGGCAACGATCATCCATGCAGTATCGCCCTTGTTGGGCACCGGCGCAGGCGCCGCTGTCACTGCGGCCGCAGGTGCGCCTGCGGCTGCAGCGGCGGCCGGGACGACCGGCGCCGTTTCCGCGGGTTTGGCTTCGGCCGGCTTTGCCTCCGCCGCCTTCGCTGCCGCCGCAGGTGCGGCAGGTTTGTCCTGCGCGATGACCGGAGCGGCAAGACTGAATGCGCCGAACAACGCGAGTAGAGCTATCAATTTTTTCATCATGCATCTCCCTATAGTGCTTCCACACCGGTCTCGCCGGTGCGTATGCGGATAACCTGCGCGAGCTCGAAAACGAAAATCTTGCCGTCGCCGATCTTGCCGGTGCTGGCGGACTTTTCGATGGCTTCGATCGCTTGGTCGAGCATCTCTGACTTGATGGCCACGTCGATCTTGACCTTGGGCAGAAAATCGACCACATATTCCGCGCCGCGGTAGAGCTCGGTGTGGCCCTTTTGCCGGCCGAACCCTTTGACTTCGGTGACCGTGATGCCCTGCACGCCTATCGCGGACAGCGCCTCTCGTACTTCGTCAAGTTTGAAGGGCTTGATAATGGCGGTAACGAGTTTCATGGATGACTCCCTTCATCGATCAGAACGTTTTGGTGACGGACAACGCGACGCGGTCGCGACCGATATTCTTGCCGAAGGCGTTCATGTACGCGGTCGTCTGGGTGTCCGGGGCGGCATCCTTCGTATTGGCATGAGTCCAGGCGAGGCCGAAGGTGTAACCCAAGTATTCCTTCGTCACGCCCAGCTTGTAGTCGGTATAGTCGAAGAAGTTGTTGTTGCCGCCGGAGGCGCCCCAATAGCCGGCGTTGGCGTTGCCAGGATAGTTTTGCTTGCCGACATGGGCCAAGAGGTTGAAACCGCTGTCGCCCAGGGGAACGGTCGCGGAGAGGTCGAGGTAGTCGGCTCCCTTGCCCTCGTTGACCCCGAAAGTGTGGGTGCTGATCCCCTTGGAATACTTGAGGGTCACCCACTTGTAGCCGATCAGGCCGTAGAGCTCGGTCGTGTTGGGTTTGCGGTAGGCGCCGAGGTTATCGTATTTGCCGGGGTAGTAATAATGAACGGCACCCACGTCATAGATCCAATCGCCGCCGGCGAAGCTGTTCTTGAAGCCGCCGTAGAAGTCCCACTCCAAGCTCGCCGCATTGCTATTATTTGGCGTGTAGGGAGCGCCTGTGGCGCCCGGCGAGGCAAGTGAAATCGGCGCCGATTTGATGTTGGCGTTCTGGTCCGTGTACCAGGAAATATTGGACAGCCAAGTGCCGGCGTAGAAGCCGCTCGCATGAGAATAATCCACGCCCCCCTGTATTGCCGGATCTCCATTGGTCTGGGTCAGCCCGCGGAAAATGTACTGGCTGACGAGACCGACGTTTCCTGTAACCGTATGCGGCGATGCCGCGGCGGCGGCAGGGGTGGTTTGAGCTGACACGGTCAGCGGCAGGAAAAACGCGGCCGACACGGCCGAAGCAAGCAATAGTTTGCGCATGGTGGCACCTCTCGTTAAGATTAAAAAAGTTGACGGCTAAACCATTAGCACGTCGTGTGCCAGCTTTTTTATTTCATTAATTTCATTAACTTGTATCAAACGCGCAGCCACACAGCCGTCGTCATGCATCATCCTGGTGCGCTTTTTTTTGAGCTGCACCGCTGCGGTGCGATCAGCCGATTCGCTTGCTGGCGCGTTGTAGCTGTCGTGATAGACTAAAAAAATGAAAGAAAAAAGGAGACTCTAATGCAGCAAAACCGCCTGTTCGAAGAATTGAGCGGCAAGATCAGCGCGCTATTGGCGCAAAGTCCGGCCAAGGACGCCGAGAAAAACCTGCGCGCGCTGCTGGCAAGTTTTTTTGCCAGACTGGACTTGGTTACACGCGAGGAATTCGACGTTCAGGCGAAGCTGCTCGCCCGCTCCCGCGAACAGATCAACGCACTCGAGACGCGCGTCGCCGAGCTGGAAGCCAGGGTTTCCAAGCCGAACGCCTGACCGGCATGTCGCTTGCCGTGCTGCACAGCCGCGCGCTTACCGGCATGGATGCGCCCGAAGTCACGGTTGAAGTCCATCTGTCCGGCGGGCTGCCCAGTTTCACCATCGTCGGCCTGCCCGAGGCTGAGGTGAAAGAAAGCCGCGACCGCGTGCGCGCGGCGCTGGTTAACGCGCATTTCGAATTTCCCGCGCGCCGGCTCACGGTCAACCTCGCCCCGGCCGATCTGCCCAAGGAAAGCGGGCGTTTCGACCTGCCTATCGCCCTGGGCATTCTTGCCGCTTCCGGACAACTGCCTGCCGATCGGCTGGACGAATACGAGTTTGCCGGCGAGCTCTCGCTCACCGGCCATCTGCGCCCCATTCGCGGCGCCCTCGCCATGACTTACAAGGCGCACCGCTGCGGGCGCGCTTTTGTGCTGCCGCGCGCGAGCGCCGAGGAGGCAAGCCTGGTGCGCGACGCACAAATCCTGCCGGCGAAAACACTGCTTGAGGTATGCGCGCACCTGGCCAGGAGGGAGAGTCTGCAGCCTTACATCGGGGAGCTTGCAGCCACGACGCAAGCCGATTACCTCGATCTCGCCGACGTCAAAGGCCAAACGCAGGCCAAGCGGGCGCTGGAAATCGCGGCCGCAGGCGGGCACAGCCTGCTCATGCTCGGGCCGCCGGGCACCGGCAAATCCATGCTGGCGGCGCGCTTCGCCGGGATACTCCCGCCGATGAGCGACGCCGAGGCGCTGGAATCGGCGGCGCTGCAATCGCTGGGTTCGGGCGGATTTCGCCTCGAGCAGTTCCGTCGCCGGCCGTTCCGCGCCCCGCACCACTCGGCTTCCAGCGTCGCCCTGGTCGGCGGCGGCGGCGATCCGCGCCCCGGCGAGATTTCGCTCGCCCATCATGGCGTGCTGTTCCTGGACGAGCTGCCCGAGTTCGAGCGCAAGGTGCTGGAGATGCTGCGCGAGCCGCTCGAGTCCGGGCGCGTGGCGATTTCGCGCGCGGCGCGCCAGGCTGAATTCCCCGCGCGCTTCCAACTGATCGCGGCGATGAACCCCTGCCCCTGCGGCTATCTCGGCCATTTCAGCGGCAAATGCCGTTGCACGCCGGATCAGGTGGCGCGCTATCGCGGCAGGATTTCCGGGCCGCTCATAGACCGGATCGACATCCATCTGGAAGTACCCGCCGTGCCGCAGGAAGATTTGCTGAAGCACACGAGCGGCGAAGCGAGCGGTGCGGTGCGCGCGCGCGTCGCCGCGGCGCACCGGGTCCAGATCGATCGCCAAGGCAAGGCCAACGCCGAACTCGCCACGCGCGAGATCGACAAATGGTGCGCGCCGGATACGGCGGCCGAGGGCTTGCTCAGGCAGGCGATCGCGCGGCTCAAGCTGTCGGCGCGCGCTTATCACCGCGTGCTGAAACTGGCGCGCAGCATCGCCGACCTCGCCCGCAGCGAAGCGATTGCCGCCGCTCATGTCGCTGAAGCGATTCAGTACCGCAAGCTCGACCGGATGGCTTAGCTTTAGCAATAGTCTCGTCAGACATCATGGCCCCGTCTTACAACGCGGATGGCCCGTCTCCCTTTCATCAAAATTGGCCTGAGGATTTTGCATCAAGCCCCAAGTCGAGCGCCGGCGCGCTATGCGTGATCCAGCCTGCCGATATGAGATCGACGCCGGTTGCGGCGACCGCGTTGACGTTTTCGAGCCGGATCCGGCCTGAAGCTTCGACCAGCGCACGGCCGTTAACCAAGCGCACCGCCTCGCGCATTTGTTCGGGCGTCATGTTGTCGAGCAGTACCGCGTCGACGCCGGTTTCCAGCGCTTCGGCGAGCTGCGCGAGGGTATCGACCTCGACTTCGATCTTGACGAATGGACCGGCCGCGTGACGACTGCGTACGATGGCATTGCGGATTCCGCCCGTCAGCGCGACATGGTTATCCTTGATCAGCACGGCATCGTCGAGGCCGAAACGATGATTTAATCCACCACCGGCGCGTACCGCATGTTTTTCCAGCACGCGCAGGCCGGGGGTGGTCTTGCGGGTGCAAACGATGCGGGCGGAAAAGGGGCGCACGGCGTCGACAAGAGCCGCGGTTGCCGTGGCTACGCCGGATAGATGGCACAGCAGATTGAGCGCGACGCGCTCGGCAGACAATATGGCGCGAGCCGGTCCCTGGAGGCGTATCACGGTATCGCCCGGGCTGACGCGGCTGCCGTCCGGTTTTTCAATCACCACGGAAATCCTGGCGTCCAGCAGGCGAAAGGCTAGCGCGGCGGCATCGGTCCCCGCAACCACACCGCTCTGGCGCGACGCGATGACGCCGTCCATCGCGATGGACGGCGGGATGGTTGCGGCAGTGGTAATGTCACCGGCACGTCCGAGATCTTCAAGCAGTGCCGTGCGCACTATCGGCTCCAGCATGATTGTCGGAAGGGGTTCTGGCAACGGCATTACGCGCTCCTCGCCAATAAAGGTTTCGACTGAAATTTCGCCTTATGCATTTGCACATCGGCGAGCGAAAAACTACGCGAACGCGCTTGCAGCGCGGAGGGCGCCGGATAGTCGCGGCGGAAGTGCCCTCCCCTGCTTTCGGTTCGCTCGCATGCGGCGCGTGCGATGAGAAAACCGACCAGAGCGAGATCGGCGTTCAGCGAAAGCCGTGGCGCCGCAAACGCCAGCGCTTCGAGTTCGGAGCTGGCTGCTACCAAACCGGCATGGTCGCGGATCACGCCGACCGCTGCACTCATCAGGCGCCGGATTCTCGCGTGACTGGCAAGGTCGGTGTCGATACGAGTTGCCGCGGCTGAGGGTGGTAGAACGGCGATTCCGGCCTTCGCCGCTTCCCGGCCTGAGATATCCTCCGCGATCCAGCGCGCGTAGGCCAGCGCTTCCATCAGGGAGTTGCTCGCCAGCCGGTTCGCGCCGTGCAGACCGGTTGCTGCGACTTCGCCGCAAGCCCACAGACCCGGAACGGAACTGCGGCCGGATTGATCCACGGCGACGCCACCCATGTGGTAATGCGCGGCCGGGCGCACGGGAATCGGCTGGGTCACCGGATCCAGTCCCGCGCGCCGGCAAAACGCGCTGACCGATGGGAACCGCGTGAGAAAATCTTCGCCGATGGAGCGCGCATCGAGATAGACCTCGTTTCCCGCCACCGTTTGCTGAAAAATTGCGCGCGCGACGACGTCGCGCGGCGCGAGTTCCCTGCCCGGAACTCCCTCCATGAAGCGTTCGCCTCTGGCGTTGATCAGAATCGCGCCTTCCCCGCGAACCGCTTCGCTCGCAAGCGGCATCGGGTCCTCGCCGACTGCAATCGCGGTCGGATGAAACTGGACGAACTCCATGTCGCGCAGGATTGCGCCGGCACGCGCGGCCAGGGCGATGCCGCTGCCGGTTGAACCGAGCGGGTTGGTCGTGTGCGCATAAAGCCCACCCACGCCGCCGGTCGCCAAAACCACCGCCCGAGCCGGCAGGCAGGTCATTTGTCCCCTGCGCTCGGCAACCACGCCTGCGACAGCGTCCTCACCGAGCACTAGATCGGTGATGCGCGCATCCTCGACGATATCGATGGCAGGCGAGGCGCGCGCCGCGCGGGCGAGCGCTTCCGCCACCACGCGGCCGGTGCTGTCGCCGCCGGCGTGGACGATGCGCCGGCGCGAATGCGCTGCCTCGAGGCCTAGCGCCAACTCGCCTGTGCCGGCGCGATCGAATACCGTGCCCCAGGCGATCAGATCGCCGATGCAGCTTGCCGCCGCGTCGGCGACGCGCTTGGCAACCGCGGGGTCGCACAGTCCTGCTCCTGCTGCCAGGGTATCGGCTAGATGCAGCGCGGGAGCGTCATCCTTGCCGATTGCGGCGGCGATGCCACCCTGTGCCCATGGAGTTGACGCTTCCGTGCCAAGCGCCGCCTTAGCGATCAGGGTCGTCGGCAACGGAGCAAGGCGGAGCGCCGTGGCCAAACCGGCGATCCCGCCGCCGATGACGACCACCCGACCCGAATTCTGCCGTAGCGAGCTCATGGTGGGCTCAGCGCAACGCGAGCATGCGCTCGATGCAGGCGCGGGCGCGCGCTGCATTATCCGGGGCGACGAGCACTTCATGCGTAAGCGTCTCGAGCGCATGGCGGATTTTAGGCAGGGTGATCCGGTTCATATGCGGGCAAAGCCGGCAGGGGCGAACGATCTCGGTATCCAGATATTGGGCGGCGATGTTGTCGCCCATCGAACATTCAGTCACGAGAGCTACGCGCGACGGCCGCTTCGCCGCGACGTAGTCGGCCATGGCCGCGGTGGAGCCGGCGAAATCGGCAGCAGCCACAACCTCCGGCGCGCATTCCGGGTGAGCCAGCACCGACACGCCGGGAAAACTTTCGCGCAGTTCGCTCACGTCTTGCGCAGTGAATCGAACATGCACCTCGCAGCGTCCGCGCCACGGAATGATCTCGACGCCGGTTTGCGCGGCGACGTTGGCTGCGAGGTACTCGTCCGGCAGAAAAATTACTTTTTCCGAGCCAAGGCTTTCGACTACCCGCAGCGCGTTGCCGGAGGTGCAGCAGATGTCGCTCTCCGCTTTCACGCCGGCGCTGGTATTCACGTAAGCGACCACCGGCACGCCGGGATGGCGTTGCCGTAACGTCCTCACGTCGGCCGCGGTAATCGATTCGGCCAGCGAGCAACCGGCGCTTGGGTCGGGGATCAAGACCAGCTTGCCGGGGTTGAGCAGCTTCGCGGTCTCGGCCATGAAATACACGCCGCACATCACGATGACCTCGGCATCGGCGCGTGCCGCCTCCCGCGCGAGGGCCAGGGAGTCCCCGACGATGTCCGCCACACCGTGGAATATCTCGGGTGTTTGATAATTATGGGCGAGAATCACGGCGTTGCGCTCGCGCTTCAAGCGCAGGATGGCGTCGATCTCCGGCGCAAACTGCGGCCATTTGAACGTCGGTATGACAGAGCGGATGCGCGCAAAGACCTGGGCGGTTCTTGCCGCTACCCCAGGCTCCACCAGGATGAAAGCTTGGTCGATCGGCTCATGCATCGGCATGATCGCCTCCTTATACTCAAAGTAAGTATTAATGGGGTCAAGAAAACCCGGCACACCGCCGGGTTCGGAGAAATTATAGCAGATTAATACTTAAAGTGAGAATAATTGTCGGGGGCCGCCGCCATCGGCTACCGCCATCCCGCTTATTTCCCGCGTAGCGCTTGCGGGAGGCGTGCACCGGGGACGGGGCGCTCAAGCAATATATCGTGCCGATAACGCAGCAGGCGCGCCGGCCGGCCGGCAGCGCCCGCCGAAACCTCGCCGGTGTCTTCGACCAAACCCTGGCTTTCGACGAGTCTGCGGAAATTCGACTTGTGCATGAGCAAACCCGCAAGCGCCTCGACCGCCTGCTGGAGGTTGAGGAAGGTGAAGGTCGGCGGCATCAATTCGAACACAACCGGGCGATACTTTATCTTGCCGCGCAGGCGGGCAATCGCGGTGGCGAGAACACGCCGATGATCGGCGATCATCAACGCGCCTTCCTTGATGACGTCGTCGGCCGAGCACCACGCGGGAGCCCGATCGCGATGGGTCTCCGGGACAAGGCCGATCTCGTAAAGCAGTTCGTAACGTTCGAGCACCCGCTCGTCGCTCCAGCGGATATTGCCCAGCCCGAAGCATGCACGTACCCGCTCTGCGCGCGCACGCCTGTCGCCCGCTCCCTCGGCGTCGGCGACCCAGCTCCTGAGTTGCCGTTCGATCCGCGCCAGAACCGCGGGCTTGCCGCTGCGCCAGTCCTCCCAAGGAAAGTACTGGTACCAATTGCGCCAAACCGTATTGCTGGTATTTTCGGGACGTGCTTCGCGAACCAACGCAAGATATCCGATCGAAAGCATGCGGACGCGCCGATTGGAGCCAACCACCATCCGGTTACGGTCGCCGAATGTATAGAGCTGCTCAACGTAGCCCAGGCACTGATGGGTCTGACTCTCCACCCACGAGCGCAGACCCGCTTCCAGCGTGCGGTGACGCGATTCGAGAGGGCCGGAAGCTAGGGCATCCGGTGCGTCGTATTCGGATCGGATGGCGAGAATTTGGGGCTGATCGCCCGTCACGCAAACGATTACGGCGCTCAGATCGACAGCAAGCTCACGTGTAGCGGCGATTGCCTGCTGTTGCTTTCGCACACTCATCTTGTTTTGAAGGACAGATCCCTGCCGGCAGATAAAACTAAATTTATGTTAGTCTAATATTACTCTTCAAAACGGTGCCGGAAGAAGTCTGAACGCTTTTCGCAAAAAAAAGCCGCGACGCACAGGTCGCGGCTTTTTCTTGAGGAGGGTCGCTCAGGCGGCTGCTTGCATCGGGATCTTGTGACCCCGGTGCGCGATGCGGTTGTGCGAGTCGACGTAGATCAGTTCAGGATCGTGCCGGGCCAGTTCGACTTCGTTATATACCGCAAAGGTGGCGATGATCAGGATGTCGCCCGGCGCGGCGCGGCGCGCCGCCGAGCCATTGACCGAGATGACGCCGGATCCGCGCTCGGCGCGAATGGCGTAGGTGGTAAAGCGCTCGCCGTTGTTGACGTTCCAGATATCGATCTGTTCGTACTCACGGATATTAGCGGCGTCGAGCAGATCTTCGTCGATCGCACATGAACCTTCATAGTGAAGCTCGCTATGCGTAGTCGTTACGCGGTGCAGCTTCGACTTCAGCATCGTTCTCTGCATGGTTTCACCCGTGCGAACAGAATTGAGGAAAGCACATTGTAGCGGCAAATTTCCGCATGTCAATGACTATGTTGCGCTGCTTAGATTTCAATATTATCAATGAGTCGCATCGCGCCCAGCCGAGCGGCTACAACCGTTACCAATGCTTGTTCTTCTGGCTTAAGCGGCTGCAAGCCGGATTGTTGTCGCGCTGCAACATAGTCGGTTTTCCAGCCGCTGGCGACAAGTTCGGCAACGGCCTGCCGTTCAAGTTCCCCGAAATTCCGGTTGGAGGATGGGAAATTCAACGATGCCTCCGCTACAACATTATTTATCCGCGCTCCCGCGCTTCCCACGTCCCCTCACCCACCCCAAGCTGCCGAGCGGCTTCCTTGATCGACCAGCCCATCGCCCGACGTTTGGCGAGTAGGCGTTCAGCAATACTCTTCGGCTCCGGGAAGGGGTCATAACCCAAGGACCGTATAATGGCGGACATGGAATTAATCGGCGGCTCGGTGTGGTCTTTCTGCCAGTTCAGGACCGTCTAGGCGTGCTGAAACTGGCGCGCACCATCGCCGACCTCGCCAGAAGCGAAGTGCTTGCCGCTGCCCAGGTCGCGGAAGCGATTCAATATCCCAAGCTCGACCGGGCGCTCTAGTCATGGCAACTTACGCAATCGGCGACGTTCAGGGATGCTTGGGCGCGCTACGCCGGCTGCTAGAAGCTTTCGGCTTCGACCGCGCGCGCGACCGCCTGTGGTTTGTCGGGGATCTGGTGAACCGCGGCCCGGACTCGCTCGCGACCCTGCGCCTGGTGAAAGATCTCGGCGACGCTGCGGTGACGGTGCTCGGCAATCACGATTTTCACCTGCTCGCCGTGGCCGCCGGACGCGCGAAGAAACGCCGCAGCGACACACTCGATGCCGTGCTCGATGCCCCGGACCGCGAAGAGTTGTTAGCCTGGCTGCGGCAACAGCCGATGTTGCATGTCGAAGGCGCTTGGGTGATGGTGCACGCGGGTCTGTTGCCGCAGTGGAACATTGCGACGGCGCAGATGCTGGCGCAGGAAGTCGAGACGGCGCTGCGCAGCGCCAATTGGCAGAAATTTCTGGCAAAGCTTTATGGCAACACGCCTGACTCCTGGAGCGAGAACTTGCGCGGCGCGGATCGCCTGCGCGTCATTGTCAATGCCATGGCCCGGATGCGCTTTTGCACGGCAGAGGGCACCATAGAGTTTCGCACCAAGGGCGAGACAGCCAAGGCGCCGCCCGGATTTTTCCCCTGGTTCGACGCGCCTGGGCGCGCCAGCCGCGACCACACGGTCATCTGCGGCCACTGGTCCACGTTGGGGCTGAAGCTGCGGCCCGACCTCGTTGCCTTGGACAGCGGCTGCGTGTGGGGCGGAAGCCTTAGCGCGCTGCGCCTGGAGGACAGAAAATTGTTCCAAATTCCCTGCGAGCAGTGCCAGGTGCCGGGCGCATAGCGCGAGCGCGCTGCCGGCGACCCGTGGCGCATGCTGGCACAGTTACTGCCATTGTCTGTCAGAACGAGAGGAGAAAACCATGAGCGACTGCGTATTCTGCAAGATCGTCGAAGGACAAATTCCCTCGACCAAGGTGCATGAAAACGGGCTAACGCTCGCCTTCATGGACATCGGCCAGGTCAACCCCGGCCACGTATTGGTGGCGGTGAAGCCGCACGTCGAGAATATTTACGGCTTGGATGACAAGCTCGCTGCGGCGGTGTTCCAGACCGCTACGCGTGTGGCGCGGGCAGTGAAAAAGGTGTTCGCGCCCGAGGGCGTGACGCTATACCAAGCCAACGGCCCTGCCGCTGGCCAGACCGTATATCACTTTCACCTGCATATCGTGCCGCGTTACGACAAAGACGGCATGCACCTCACCTGGCCGGCAAAGAACCCGCCGCGCGAGCAACTGGAGGCGAATGCCGCCAAGCTACGCGCGGTGCTGGAGTGAATAACCCATTACGGAATTAATGCGTCACCCGCGTCACGCCACCACCGGAGAGCAGACGCACGCGCTCGCCCGGTCGGAAAACTTCGTCGGCTTCCTGGGTGATCGCGCGCAGTTCACCGTTGTCGAGCTTGACCGTGATCTCCTGGCCCTGCTTCTTGGTCGCACTCTGCTCGATCGCGTTGCCGGCAATGCCGCCTGCGACCGCGCCGAGAATTGAACCGATGGTGCTGCCCTTGCCGCCGCCGATATTGCTGCCGGCTACGCCGCCCGCCACGCCGCCCGCCACTGCGCCGACGCCGCTCCTGGAGCCTTCGATGCTGACCTGGCGCACGCTCTCGACCACGCCCATGCGCACCGTCTGCTCCTGACGCGCCTGGCCGCCTGAATAGACGCTGCCCGAGCTTGTGCTGGCGCAGCCGCTAACGACGGCGGATGCAACCAGAGCGCCTGCAATTGCCAGCCTTGCTGAAATCCTCATATCCGGTCCTTTCACCCTAACTGCGCGTTGAAATGCTGGCGGTAGAGCGCCTCGATCTCGGCGCGCGTGGCACGATGGTTTTGCCCGCCGCGCGCGCCTATCTTGAGTGCGCCCATAAGCGAGGCGAGCTGCCCGGTCGAGCGCCAATCCATGCCTGCGGCAATGCCATACAGCAGACCGGCGCGATAAGCATCGCCGCACCCGGTCGGATCGACGATGTTGTCAACCTTGACGCACGGAATCTCCAGTCGTTGACCCGCCGTGTGAATCTCGGACCCCGCGCTGCCATGGGTCACGATCAGCGCTTGCACCCGTTTCGCCAGATCTGCGATCGATTCGCCCGTCCGCTCCTCCAGCATCTTGCCCTCGTACGAATTGACCGCGACATAGCTGGCAAGTTTCACGAAGTCGAGCAACTCCGCGCCGGAGAACATGGGCAGCCCCTGGCCCGGATCGAAGATGAAGGGTATGTTCTGCTCTTTCAGTTCGCGCGCGTGCTGCAGCATGCCCTCGCGCCCGTCGGGGGAAACGATGGCGAGCCCGACATCGCCCGCCGCGGAGACACTATTGAGATGCGAATGACCCATCGCCCCAGGATGAAAAGCCGTGATCTGGTTGTCGTCGAGATCCGTGGTGATGAAGGCCTGCGCGGTGTAAGTGCCGGCGACTTCGCGCACGTACGTGCGGGCAATGCCGAGCGCATCGAGCCGTCTGTAATAGGATTCGGCATCCTCGCCCACGGTGGCCATGATAAGCGGCTCGCCGCCCAGCATGCGCAGATTGTAGGCAATATTCGCGGCACAGCCGCCGAATTCGCGCCGCAAAGCGGGTACCAGGAAGGCGACGTTGAGCATGTGGATCTGGTCGGGCAGGATATGCTCGCGGAAACGCCCCTCGAACACCATGATATTGTCGTAGGCGATCGATCCTAGTAGCAGGATGCGCATAATTTTTTATTCCGTGGTTATGAGCCCCGTGATGGGCTCCGCGTATGAATTAAGAAGCGCCCAAGGATACCCGAAGTCGGCTCAGGGCCGGTTACAAAATGAGGGGATATCCCCCGAGGGGACTTTCCCCTCTCCCGTCAAGCGGGACCGAGGAAGGGGGATCGAGACCTTCGGGGCGCCTCCCCTTGCTCGCTAGGGCTTGCTGCAAAATTCATTTTGCAGCGGGTTCTTAAGGATAGAACAAATACAGGCGATAGCCGGTGGCCTTTACCTGCGATCCCTCGATGAACACCTTGATCGCGACTTCAGTGTTGGCGGCGATTCCGGCCTGCGCGTTGACGGCTTTGCCGAGGTAATCCTGCGGCGCGAGCACGCGCCGCACTAGCGGCTGGTCCTGGGAGTTGGTGAGCGTCAATTCGAGCAGCGGATGCTGCTGCGCGAAGATTGCGCGGTTCTTGATTGTCGCTGACAAGACCATTACGTTGGGGTTGGTCGTGTCGGCCTGCAGGTCGGAGGCTTCGATGCTTATCATCTCGATGCGCCGTGGCAGCGGCAGTTCGCAACCAAGGCGTGCGCACAGCGCTGCTATGTAGGGCTTGGTCTCGGGGAAGAGCAAGGCAATGGTGCTGCGGTAGTGATACGCCGCCTGCGCGAGCAATGTCAGCAGCAATAGGAGCGCGCCCATTAACCAGGGCCACCGGCGAGCAGGCTTGGCTGGCTGCGCAGCCGCGACCGGCCCGAAATCAAAGGCGCCTGCGCCGGAAGCTGCCTCGGTTTCGACCATTACCGGCTGCGGCAATGCGGAGTCCAGTATTGCCGCAGCCGGCGCTTTGGCTTCTATCGTTTCCGGCACACGATCTGCGGCGGCAGCATCGACGCGCGGGGCTTCAAACTCCGGTGTCGACCGAGGCGCGCGCGCCGGGGCGATCTCTTCGATCAGATACTCGAGCGCATTGAATACCCGGCTGCAGTTGCCGCAGCGCACCTGCCCGGCGCG
>Ga0082335_1004688_pt1 | contig 20075 bp, 13 predicted proteins | sample Subgrocontami58m_FD_72375 | JGI IMG/M metagenome (GOLD analysis project Ga0082335, IMG submission 72375) | Subsurface groundwater microbial communities from S. Glens Falls, New York, USA - GMW37 contaminated, 5.8 m (SPADES assembly) (version 2) ... | reverse complement strand
TTCCAATCACGTGGCCTTTCACTAATTAATAATAAAACCAATTCATGTCTTTTAAGCTCACTTTCCTCATTAGCCAATTGGTCGAAAAGCAATGGCCCCATTTTACGAGAAAACAAATCATTTTTAAACCAATTTACCACATTAGATGGTATTTCTGTTAGAATAGCATTTAATCTCTTTTCAAGAGTATCACCAAAATTTCCACACAACACGAATCCTGCACCATCGAAAACCGCATGACCTTTTACTGCAAGTACTGGAGTCAAAACCAAAAGAACCTTCGACAGTTGCTCCCAACACCTCATGATTAACTGAAGTAATTCGCGTTTAATAATAGGATCAACATAATCACTATTTCGAAGGGCTCTTGCGCCTGCTTTTATAGCATACCATAGAACAGCCAATGAATAATCTTGATAGATATTTTGAATGTTCTGGTTAAATGGCCTTTTTGGATCATACTGACGATCGGCATATTGATCCTTTACAGCATCTGGTAATTTAGAATTTAACACGCTTTCAGTAATCTCATCACGCATTTTTTTGACACTTTCTTCTGTAGGTTGCCATTGCGCCAATCTATAAGGATTCATCCCATCAGGTAAGCCACATTTCATAGCAACTGTGTCACATATTGCACCAATATCCTTTATCAATATTTTTAGCGCATCTTCACGGCTACGATCTATACCTGTATAAAACTCAATTATTTCTGGATATGATACATACCTTATATCCTTAAAAATGAAACTAGCAAAACTCTGGTCTTGTTGCATTCTTTGAGCGGCAAAGTAGTATATCCAATAAGAGAACCTAAAGCAGTAAAGGTTATCACGATTTACTAAAATATTATTTGAATGTAGAATATCAAATACAACCTGTACCTCAAGGGCAATTACCCTTTCTCTACAATACTCATTCAAAACATTCAAAAAGTGTTCTCTCGTAAAAGCATAATTACCTGTTCTAACCATTGTTTCGCAGAAACGACCTAATACATACTCGCAATCCTTTAGATCTGGGCGCTCTTTATAGGTAGGTACTTCATCCGTATTGAATAGAAGAAATAATACTCTTTTAATCATTTCTGCGCGATTTACAGGACTTTCATCAAAATCAATTTCCGATACTTTTAACAATGTTAGACAGTTTAAAGGGGTTCGGTGTAAATTCAACACTTCTAAATCCGAAATCACTTTCGTCAGAACAGAATCCTCATCACCTATGTGTCTTTTATCGTTATAAGCGGATACAATTTTTCGTATATGCCCTCTAGGCAGAGATAATAAGTGCAGAACATCAAATTCCCGATCGGTTAACTCATCACTAGATTGATACGCAAATTTGATATCATCGATAGTTTGCATTACTATGATCGGAATATCTTTGAAAAGTTCGCATAATTTCTTAATATATCTAAATGAGTCCTTCTCAGTATTTGTCCACGAGTCAAGAATGATACACTTAACATAGTGCATTTCAAGGCCGAGATGTTCCAATTCTTTCTTTACTGCTCTATCCACAGAATGCCATTTAAAATTTTTGGAATCAAGATAAAGCCATAATGATGAATCGCGGGCCCATGCCTCTTTTGCGAGGTAATGCGCCAAACATGTCAGACCAAACTGAGGTGGGGCTTTGATTATCGTTGATTTTGGTTTAGAAATAAACTCTGATAAAATAAACGGTGGTTCAGTTTTCGTTTCTGCCTTATTTGAGATTCCATTACTTCTGCTGAGTACAGGTTCTACCCATACTTTTGGTTGCGAAGAGAATGAAATCAATGCATCCTCTAATCTTTTACTAAGAGAAAGATACACGAAATCCCTCATTCCCTTATTCTCAAAAGAAGACTCTTTTATAACGTTCTCTTCTAACTTTTGAATAATAACTCTTCCATCGTCTGTGTTCGAAAAGTTTACGCCAGTAACAAAAGAATGATTTCTCGTCCATTGCCTATATACAATATCTATAACTCCTTTTGAGTTAACAGAAATAATGGAATACCCTAAATCACCCTTCTTATTTGTCAATAATGGCGGGGCTGAACATTCAACTAGTGGAGATTCGTTATTTATTGAGTGAAAAAGAGACTGATCATGAAAATGTCCGGATAGACAAAGAGAAAAACTATTACGCAAAATATTCTTCATTTCTATTTGAGCCCATCCTACTAACCACTCAATAGGATGATGCATGATAAGTATTTTTGTGCTAGCTTTACAATTTAAGATCCACTTTTGAAGACTTCGGGTATCAATTGCTAATCGCTTCTTGTCATCAATTTGTTTAAATCCACCGCTTGAGAATATAGCAGTATTCAAACAATAAACACCAATATTATCATCGATATTCCAGCCGTTACCAGTTATTGTTTCATCCGAAATTCCGTAATCTGCAAATTTTGATTGAAAACCAATGTAATTGATAAACTTTTCAGTTAACATTTTGGGTCGTCTAGAAACATAATCATTGAATTTGTTTTCGTCTAAACCTTGCGATACAACACCCTCGTGCTCAACTTCATATTTACTAATTATGTTTATTGAAACATCGTGGTTTCCGGGAGTACAAATTCGGTGAGTCTTTGGTATATTTAATTTATTTAATTCAGTGTCAAATTGCTCTAAAAAACTGTTATATAACTCTGGGTTTCCGCCAGCTTGAACAACATCGCCCGAAAAGGCTATGTAGACATTTGAACTGTCCCGTTGTCCAATTTGTTTAGCTAAGTCTTTAAAAAACGCTTCTAAAACGATTCCTTGGTCTTCCTCCCAGTTTTGACGAAAATGGAGGTCTGATAAATGAATTACTTTTTTCCCCATGTTCAAGATAGTTCTCCTTAGGAGTCTATTCAAATTAACATGAACAAGTTATAATTTCCTGTCTCAACATGGTGACAGGAGATAGTTCCATTCACCATGGAAATCACATCTCGTTATTGCTACTTTCCTCATCTGCTCCTCACTCACCTTTGTCCCGGTCTACATGATCCCTCATCAAGTTCAGCAGATATCGTCAACCCTTTGGTCGTGTTTTATTGCTGATTAAATTTAGTAGTTTAAGAGGCTGTTGCATAAACCCCAAAATTGTAAATTACTATACAATATACACACATATTTGTAATTATGGGTACATCATATTGCCTGTGTTTTGGTTTGTGCAACAAGCTCTTAAATATACAAAAATTTTTAAGCGACCTTCCGCTCGATCTCTTCGAACTTGACGGCTACTCGCTTGGATACGCCGGGCTCCTGCATGGTGATACCATAAAGCACGTTGGCAACGCTCATGGTGACCTTGTTGTGGGTGATAACGAGGAATTGGGTGTCTTTGGTGAATTCTTTCAGGATATGGGTAAATCTGTTGATGTTGCTCTCGTCCAGGGCGGCGTCCACCTCATCGAGGATGCAGAACGGACTGGGCTTTGACTGGAACACGGCAAAGAGCAGAGCCACGGTGGTCATTACCTTTTCACCGCCGGAGAGCAGGGTTATTGACCGGAGTTCCTTGTTGGGTGGTTGCGCCACGATCTCGATACCGGCCTCAAGGATATCCACATTTTCTTCCAGGAGAACATCGGCCTTACCCCCGCCAAACAACTTCCTGAACATCGCCTGGAAATTCTGACGGATGTCGTTAAATATCTTCTCAAATAATTCACGGCTGGTATGGTTGATTTTCTGAATTAAATTTTGCAGGGCGTCCTTTGACTTTTCCAGGTCTTCCCTTTGATTTACCAGGAAGGTCTCGCGAATCTCAAGTTCATCCTGCTCTTTGATTGCCTCCAGATTCACATTCCCCAGTCGTTCAACCTTTCCCTGATATTCTTCAATTTCTCTGGAAACCGCCTCCCAGAAGTCCACCGGAGGGACAGATGCGTCTGGCGTTTCAACCTGCGGCGCGGTCATTAGCTCCAGCATGACTTCGCCGGTGGTCGCGTCCAGATTCGACAGATCGAGTTGATATTCCTCCCGCACACGGTCTTCGAGATTCGACAGGCGAACCACATACTCATTTTCTTTGATCCTTAATTCCTGGAGTTGCCGCTCGGTTTGTTTCTGAATAGCCCGCTTTTTCTCAAGGGTCGTATTCAAGTCAATCACTTTGAGGTCTCGTTCCTCCCGCTCGCCGCTGAGGGAAGAGAGCGCTTCTTCGAGGGAAGACTTTTTTTCCTGATGTTCTGTGATCTGGATTTCCAGGCGCTGAATATCTTCCTCTGCACGGGCTTTCTTTTGCTGACAGTTCTGTATTTCGTTTGTTATATATTGAATCTGCTTCTGCGTCTCCTGTAGTTCGCCCTGAAGCTTGGCCGCGGCGCTGTTCAATCCGGCCTTCTTTTCCTGCCTTTGAGCAAGGTTGACCTTTAACGCCGTTATTTCATCCTGAACATTTTTCCTTAACTGTTCTTTCTCTTCGACGAGCATAGATGATTCTTCAACCTGCTGTTCCAACTCCCGGTGCTGTTCGCCAAGACTTCTCAATTCATCCTGCAGCGCCTTCTCGCGGTCGCACGCCCTTTCCAGTTCTACCTGAATCTCTTCCGTCTCGTTCTCATTAATCTTCTTCTCTGCAACCAGTTCTTCCCGTTTCCGTTCGTTCTGTGTAAGCTCGTTATCCCTGGAAATCCTCTGGATGTTTACCTGATCAATCCTCTTTGCAAGCTGCGCCGTTTCCGTCTCAAGGGCTGCCAGTTCATCAATAAGGATACGCTTGTCATGCTCCAGCTTTTCAAGGTTTCGTTTTATCTGGATCAGTTCTTCTTCAATCTTCTTCAATTCGCTCTTGCGGGATATGATTCCCACCTGCCCCTGTCTCTTGCCTCCGCATACCGTACCTTCAGGCTCTAACAGCTCGCCATCAAGCGTTACACAACGAACGGTACGGGTGTAGTCATTCAGGGACAACGCGGCAGTAAGATTTTTTACAACAACCGTGTTATTTAAAAATCCGCCGATTACCTTGCAGACCTCTTCCGTGCTGTTTATCAGTTTACCGGCGATACCCACAACGTCGGGTTTTTGCAATATTTCTTCTGAAACGGTCGTATGGCCGGGTACTCTGTCCAGAGGAAAAAAGATCGCGTGTCCCTTCTGGTTCTTTTGCAGGAATGCAAGCGCCTGCACGGCATTGCCGGTAGTATCCGTCACGATACCCTGCACCCTCTCACCCAGAGCGGTTTCAATCGCCAATGCGTACGGCAATTCGACTTTCAGGAGATCGGCGATCATGCCCTTTATGCCCGTTACCGCGGCGTCGTTCTTTTTTGCTTCTTCCAGCACGGCCATTGCGCCCGCCCCAACGCCTTCCGAGCGCATTTCGTAATCCATGAGGACTTCATATCGTGAGGTCTTGCTGCTCTGCAGTTGCTTCTGCTGATTGACGTGCTCGTCCAGGGTTCGTATGGTAGTCACCAATTCCTGGATGCGTCCTTTTGAAGTGGATAATTTCTGATCTAAATTGCCAAACTCCTCCACCAGGGCGTTCTTCTCGTTCGTGGTTTCATGGTGTTTGGAGATCAGGGACTCGACAAAGGTCTGGATTTCCTCCTGCCGCTTCGCAATCCGCATCTTTCTGCTCTTCAGGGCGTCATTTTCCGTGGTCAGGCTGCCGATTTCATTCTGGAGGCTGGATTCTTTCTGAAGGATGGTAATGACCTCGGACTTCTTCTCTTCGATCCCCTGATACAACAGGTCGCATTCAAAAACGACCTGCTCCTGCTCCGTATCCTTTGTTTTCTGCACTTCAACAAGCCTTGAGATTTCCTGCTCAATAACGTTCAGCAAGGCAGTCGTTTCGGTAATCTTAGCGTTCGTTTCGAGTATTTTATTTTCTAAATTTTTTTGTTGTTCAATATATTTATCGCGCTGGACGTCTGATTCTCTGATGCGTTCGTGATTATATTTTACCTTGTCCTGATTATTTGATATCTGAGACTCCAGGTTTACCCTTTCGGTCTGCATCTGCGCCAACTGCCGTCGTAACTCTTCTATCGCGTCTTCAACCTCGCGTATTTGCGACTCGAGTTCGCTAATCTCTGAAACCGCGTTCTTGCCCTGCTCTTCAATCTGACCGATTTGCTCCGAGACGGACGCCTTCTTATCTTTAAAGCTCCGATAGTTCCTCAACGAAAAACCTATCTTTAATTTTTTCAAATGTTCTACATATTCCTGATACTTCCGCGCCCGTGACGCCTGGATTTTTACCGAGCGCAGTTGCTTTTGCAATTCCTCTATAATATCGCCAACCCTGAGCAGGTTTTGTTCAACGTGTTCCAGCTTGCTCAGGGCGGATTTCTTGCGCGCCTTGAATTTACTGATACCGGCCGCCTCTTCAAATAAACACCGTCTCTCGTGCGAGTCCGCCTGCAACAGGGCTTCCACGTTGCCCTGTTCAATTACCGAATATGCGCCAGAGCTGAAGCCGGTGTCCAGAAACAGTTCCCGGATGTCTTTCAGCCGGCTTGGCTGCTTATTGAGAAGGTATTCCGATTCGCCCGAAGTATACAGCCGCCGGGTAATGCACACCTCCGAGTATTCGAGCGGCAGCATGCCTTTATTGTTTTGAATCGTGAGGGAGACTTCTGCATAACCCAGAGACGGACGTTTCTCGGTTCCGTTAAATATCACATCAGCCATCTCATTGCCTCTGAGCGACTTTACACTCTGCTCGCCCAGCACCCACTTGACGGCGTCTATTACGTTGCTCTTGCCGCAGCCGTTCGGCCCGACGATGACGGTTATTCCATCTTCAAAGAGGATCTCTGTTTTTTCGGCAAAAGACTTAAATCCGAACAATTCCAGTTTTTTTAGCTTCATATCCTGAATAAACCATCCTGAGCCAAAGGCTCGCAAAAGAACGTGGAGATACTTCGCCCCCCATTAACCCCTCCCAGCAAGGGAGGGAATCTCCCCCCTGCTGGAGAGGGTCTGGATGAGGGTAAATACTACAAAGAGGGGAGTTTTGATAAAATCAAAACACCCCTCTTCCATTACACATACATGGTCCTGCGGTTAAAATATAAAGAAATTACTCAACACTCATTTTTGTATGTATTATGATCCACTTGCAAGTTTTTGAATAGTACTGAAAAAATTGATTATTTCTTTGTTGTCTTCTTCTTTGCCGGTGCTGCTGCCGGTTTCTTGCTTGCCACTTTTGACGTCTTTGCAGTAGTTCCACACTTCTTCATCGCCATAATTAATCACCCCCTTTCTCATGTCATAATAAGGACCAAAATGTATAACGACATCACCAATTTCTCTGTAAAACTTTTCCCGTTTCACCGCGCACACAGCAGAAATCAACATACTTAGCTGCAATTACCGCAAAATCTCTGAGTGTTTCGGCGGGATACGGTTCGACCTTCAACATCCTTGCATCCAGACAATGATTTGGCTTGAAAGACTGCAGGATATACCGCCCCGCGCCCTGAATGGCGCTGGCGATATCCTCAATGTCGTTCCCATCGAGTTGCGTCGGACACACTGTCGTGCGGAATTCATACCCAATACCGCTTTCCATAATGATGCGAATACTCTCCTTCACATCTTCAACGTTGCAGGACACGCCCGCAATCTGTTCGTACTTTTCTTTCTGAAGGGGCGCCTTAATATCCATAGCCACGCAATCAATAAGGCGTCTCTCAATTAAATCGCTCAATACACGAGGATTGGTGCCGTTGGTGTCGAGACGCACCAGCACCCCTGTGTCTTTGAATAGTTTGATGAGGGCGTCGAGATGTCTATGCGAGGTCGGTTCGCCTCCGGTAACGACAACGCCGTCTATCCATCCTTGATTTTGCCGGAGTTTACTCACAATGGCGTCGGCGGGAATTGATTCCAGATCGTTCGGGGTCTGAACCAGATGGGGGGCATGGCAGTAAGGACAACGCAGGTTACACGTGGGTAGAAAGACGATTGAAGCGATCTTTCCTTCCCATTCGATAAGACTATTTTCTATAAATCCCTTGATTGGTATAACCACGCTATAATGAAATTAAAGTAGGATGGGTTAAGCGAAGCGAACCCATCTATTTGTTTATTTTCGTTGGGCGCGCTCCGCTTCACCCAACCTGCATACTATTTGTATTTGTAGGGGCACAAGATTTTGTGCCCCTACTTTGAAAATTTCTGTACCTGAATTTAACATTTTGTTTCGCAAGATTCAGCAAACGCACGATCTTCTTTTGGCAAGAAGTCACTCACCGTATAATTCCCCTTGTGCCTGTCCGCAAGCTCGCCAATTTTTGACTTGTTCCAGTTTTTGATGCGGCTAAAGTACCCGACAATCCTTGAAATGCCGTACACGTTCCGAGAACCGCAATGCCCGCAAATCTCAGTAAGTTTCTGGGTAACCTTCTTGCAGTCGTTGCAAATCGTGAATTCCGGGGAAATCGTAACCTGCGCAGCCTGGGTGTTTTTAAAGGTCTTCTGCACCAGATTCATAATGCTGGCAGGCGACGGCCTCTGCTCACCCACAAATGCATGGATAATGGCGCCCGACTCAATCATCGTATGGAACTTGCTCTGGAGGAAGATTCGGGTAATCATATCCACCGGCGCATCCGGACGCAGATGCACGCTGTTGGTATAGTAATATTCATCCCTTTCGATGCTTCCCTTGACCATGTCAGCGGCCTCCGGATAGTTCCTTACGTCAACCTTGGCAAGCCTTCGGCTGGCACTCTCTGCCGGCGATTCCTCCAGGGAGAATTTTAGTTTATATTTCTTCCCCGCTTCTTTCACACGCGTATACATGTGGGAAATGACCCGCAGTCCCAGCTTGATCATATCGTCGCCCTCGTGCAGCTCCCTTCCCGTCATAAATTGCAGACATTCATTCAACCCTAAGATACCGACAATATAGGTGGAGGCTTCCAGATCCACATAAGGACGGCCATCCCTTGCCTTCTTGCCAATCTCCCAGAGCGGCATTTCGGGACTCGACATTAATTTCCCCACAAACTTCTTCTTCTGAAGGTGCGCCTGAACGGCGATTTCTATGCCTTTATCAATTTCCTTATACAACGCCTCCCAGTTACCCTTCCCCGCTCTGTAGGACGCCTGCGGGAGATTGATGGTGATGTTCTGGAATCCGCAGAAACGCATACTTTCCGGATGCTTGATCATATAATTGTCGTCAATCGTGGTGCGCAAACGGCAGCACGCAGAGAGCGTGATTTCGTCCCTGTCAAAAATGAAATAGGGAACGCCGTTCTCGCTGGCAATCTGGCATGCATATTCCAGTATCTCATACTGTTTTGGGTCATTGAGGGTGTCTTCGTTAATGTGGAAATCGCATTTTGGAAAGGCGAAAGGATGTCCATGACAATCCCCCTCGCGCCACACGTCAAGCATGGCCAGGGTGAACTGCCTGGCTATTTCTTCATAGTCTCCGTAGCTCTTTCCCGTGGGTTTTCCGTTCGGCCCGATAGCAGGGATGTTCTTTAAGTACCGGGGAATGCCGGTATGAACGTTGAAGTCCAGGAACAGCGTCTGGCCGCCGCGGGAAAAAGCGCTTTGAGAGCAACTGAAAATAAGGTGCTGCGCCTCCTGTTTCATCTCCTTGTAGCTCATGCCCTCCAGATATGGGGCATACATGATGTTGACGTATGCCACGCCAAGCGCGCCCGCGTAGTATGCCTGCATGGACGCCAAAAACGTGTTGAGGTGCCCCGTCAGGGTGCGCGCATGTTTTGCCGGAGCCGATTCCGTATCCAGATTCTGAAGCGACAAGCCGTATTTTTTCAGGTATTCGAGGGAGTGGGAAGAACAATATACCCGCGTCGGATAGCCGAGGTCGTGGACGTGCACCATTCCGCTCAGATGTGCGTCCGCAACCTCCTTTGAATATACCTCCTGCAGGGCGTACTGTTTCAACGTATTCTCGGCGACTGCCAGATTGATAGCCTCCGGGTTGTTCGTAGCGATATTGCTGTTTTCCTTGTTCTTCGACAGGATCAACTCTTCGAGGTCATACTTGGGCATGCCGATTACCTGCTGCTTTTCGAGTTTCTTGTTAAATCCCCTCTCAAAGAGTTCGTTGTCCACCAGTTCCCGTATCAGCGACGTCGAGATACGGTTTAATCCGGAGGCAAAGACCCTCTGCTCTACAACGCCTGCAATTTCTCCGGAAACCTCTTCCGACAGGTCGGCCTCCTTTTCCAGCGCCTCTGCAATCATCCTTTTGTCCCACAAAAATGTTTCATCTTTTGTCTCTGTATTTACCAGCAGGGAGACGTCCGTTGTATCAGCGCGTTTTTTGGTCTGTTTTCTCACACGGAGGGATTCGCGGCTCCTCGCCCTTTTATCGCGATAGAGGATGTAGGCCTTGGCCGTTTTGGCATGTCCGGTCTCGATGAGCACCTTTTCTACCGTATCCTGGATATCTTCGATACCGGGCGCTTGTCCGGCGTACTTCTTTTCCAGAAACATTGCAACCACACCGGCCAGTTCATCCGCCAGGGCGCGGTCTTCACCGCCCACCGCCAGCGCAGCCTTGAATATGGCGTCGGCAATCTTTCTCTCGTTAAAAGGTACCTTTCTTCCGTCACGTTTTAACACGTACTCTATTGTTGCTGTTGTGCTCATGCCCCATTCCCCTCCGGTCTAATGTTGAAGAGATACACTTCGGGAGTTGCTGCCCCCATCATTTTTTTTCTTCTTTACACCCGTCATCAACGGTTTTAGTTCATCAATAAATTCTGAGATATCCTTGAATTCCCTGTACACCGACGCAAACCGCACATACGCCACCATGTCCAGCACCCTCAGCTTTTGCATCACCAGCGACCCGACAAAACTCGTGGTCACCTCACGGTCAAATTTATTATAAATCTCCCGCTCGATCTCGTTCACAATATTTTCCAGGATATCTGTCGAGACGGGTCTCTTTTCGCACGCCTTCAGCAGCCCGCTCAGAATTTTTTTGCGTTCGAACGGTTCACGCGTGCCGTCTTTTTTAACCACCCGCAAGGGGTTCTCTTCAATCCGCTCGTAGGTGGTATAACGACGGCCGCAACCCAAACATTCCCGCCTGCGTTTGATGCTCAAACCATCCACCGACGTGCGGGAGTTGATGACCTTATCGTTGTCTACTTTACAGAATAAACATTGCATAAAGCAGCACCAAAAGACTTGCAGAATTAAAGATTTCAGGACTGTGCGTAAGCAACCGGATGACTCTATATATTGTTGACAGCTACTATATAGCATACAATATATAGTCTGTCAAGCGGATTTTAGAAAATGAAAATTTTTCTTATATTTTTAAGGGTTTTGCAGAAATAACGCTGTGAAATAACGGTCATTCTCAGGTTCAAAACGCACCGCTATCTTTCCCGCGCTCTTGTAATTTTAATGGAACGGCGTGATCTATACGGACGCCTTGGGCAATATGCCTGTTTTTGATATTGACGTCTTCATTTCGGTATCGGCCTGGACGTTTTTCATGTGATAATAGTCCATAACGCCGAGGTTCCCCTCGCGAAACGCCTGGGCAATGGCCTTGGGCACTTCTGCTTCCGCCGCTAACACCTTGGCCATGTTTTCTTCCGCAAGCGCCTTCATTTCCTGTTCACGCGCATTCGCTACGCCCTGTCGTTTTTCCGCCTCGGCCTGGGCTATACGCTTGTCCGCCTCGGCCTGATCGGCCTGTAATTTTGCGCCAATGTTATCGCCTGCGCCGACACTCACGATGTTAATCGAAAGAACCTGAAACGCCGTGTCTGCGTCAAGTCCTTTTTCCATAACAAGACTGGATATCGAATCGGGCCTTTCCATCACTTTTTTATACGTCTCCGTCCCGCCAATAACGGTAATAATCCCTTCGCCAACACGCGCAACAACGGTCTCTTCCGCCGCCCCGCCGATCAGTTTATCAATCTTTGCGCGTATGGTTATCCGCGCCTTTATCCTGAGCTGGATGCCGTCTTTTGTCACTGCATCAAGAGCGCCGACGCCTTTCGCCGGATCGGGACAATCAATTACCCTGGGATTGATGCTGGTTTTTATCGTGTCAAACACGTCTCTTCCCGACAGGTCTATGGCGCAGGCGCGGTCGAAACCGAGTTCAATATGCGCCCTGCCCGCCGCGATGAGGGCGCGAACGACATTGATAATATTGCCGCCTGCCAGTTGATGCGCCTCCAGAGACGACATGGCAATATCTATCCCCGCCTTCTTTGCCATAATGCGGCACTCCACAACGGCGTTAACGTCAACGCGCCGGAAACCCATACCAATCATGTGCAGGAATGGCGCAGGGACGCCCGACGCAACGGATTGCAGGTACAGCCATCCGTACTTGCAGACAACAAATGCGCATACGGCGAGGCAGAAGATAATTATACCGAATACAAGCATCGAGACCTTTGTGGATATTGCTAGAAGCGGCAGATATTGCATGTTTCTCTCCTCATTTAAGAATCTGGCATTTTATTAAATACCTTGCACCTATTTCGCTTTTTTAAAAATTCCTGCTTTGCAGGGGCAAAGCATGTGCTTTAAAATACGTATGGAAAAGTTCCCGTGGCGACAGGCGATAAATGCCGCACTCCTACCTCAAATCCAACAGGATTTTCTCAATTTTTAGTTTAAATCCAGGCAATCTTTTCTTTATTACATCCCAAACAATATCCCAGTTTATTCCAAAGTAGAAATGAATTATTTTGTCTCTCAATCCGGCAATTTTTTTCCACTCGACATCCTTATGGCGCTTTTTAAAATCAGTCGTAAGGTTTTTTACAGCTTCACCAATGATCTCGAGACTCCTTGTACAAGCCCTCTGCAAGAGTCCTTCCTTCATAAAGTCCTCAAACTCCACACCATCAGTCTCTTTCATCAGGAAGTATATTTCATCAAGAATATGCCTCAAAAATACTTCGTCAGATTTCATACCATCTGACCTCTTTTTCAACATAGGGACGGATGTAAGGACTTAGGTTGCCGTTTGTAATGATATCCACTTTTTTTTCGAAAAGACCTTCGAGTGAAAAAACCAGTTCCATAAAGTTGTCAAATGTTGGTTCGTCAAATTCTACAAGGAAATCTATATCACTGCGCCTCTTCTGTCCACCCCTTACGTAAGAACCAAACAAACCGATTTTCCTGACCCTGTATTTTTTCAAAACATCCGCGTGCTCATGCAAAGCATCCATGATTATCTCTGCCGTAAGGTCTCTTTTGTTTTTTATCTTCATTCCGTGTTCCTTATGGAAAATTTTCCATCACGCGCCATTGTCCCCTTCCAGTTTCTGCTTCAACTCATCCAGCTTGTTGAGGGCGTCAAGCGGCGATATCCGGGACGTATCAAGCTTCTTAATCTCCTCGATTACCATGTCCTGTTTCGACAAAAAGAGTTTTAACTGGGCGGGTTGTTTGCCGCCCTGGACTGCCTTTAACGGCGCAAACTTTGGTTTGCCGTTTACGTCCAGGGTTGCAGCCTCAAGGTTGTTCAGAATGACCCGCGCCCTCTGAATGATCTCCCTCGGTATGCCCGCAAGCCGCGCAACGTGGATTCCATAGCTTTTATCCGTCCCGCCCTCTACAATTTTTCTCAGGAATATAATCTCGTCTCCCCACTCCCTGACTGCGATGTTAAAATTCTTGATGCCCGGAAAAAGCAGGGCAAGCTCCGTGAGTTCGTGATAATGGGTGGCAAAGAGCGTCCGGGCATGGATGCGCTGATAAATATATTCCGTAATCGCCCATGCAATGCTGACGCCGTCAAAGGTGCTCGTGCCGCGCCCCACTTCATCAAGAATAATCAAACTGCGTTCGGTGGCGTTGTTCAGGATGTTTGCCGTCTCGTTCATCTCTACCATAAAGGTGCTCTGCCCCCTCGCAAGCTCGTCCGATGCGCCCACCCGCGTGAAGATCCTGTCCACCGTTCCGATCACCGCCTCCTTCGCCGGGATGAAGCTCCCTATCTGCGCCATCAGGATCAACAACGCTATTTGACGAATGTACGTGCTCTTCCCCGCCATATTGGGTCCGGTGATTACCATGATCGTATCACTCGCGCCGTCCAGATTAATATCGTTGGGCACAAAGCTTTCGCCGGAAAGTTTCCGGTCCAGGACGGGATGGCGTCCGTCTATTATCTTTAATCCGAGATCGTCGGCAATCTCAGGCATGATGTACCGGTTTTCCGCCGCAAGGTTCGCCAGGGCAGAGAGCGCATCAAGCAGGGCAATTGACTCGGACGTCCTTTGCAGCCGCGACGTAAAGGCGCTGACCTGTTCCCGTATCTGGACAAACAAATCGTACTCCAGGTCTTTCCCGCGCTCGTCGGCCGTCAACACCTTTGTTTCATATTCCTTGAGTTCCGGAGTAATGAACCGTTCCGCGTTTTTGAGCGTCTGCTTCCGGATATAGGTCTGCGGGATATTTTCTTTGTGGATATTGGTAATCTCAATGTAATATCCGAATACCTTGTTGTAACCCACCTTGAGGGAATTAATGCCCGTTCTGGCGATCTCTTCCGCCTGGAAACCGGCGATCCAGCTCTTTCCGTTTTTGCTGATGTATCGCAACTCGTCGAGCGACGCGTCGTAGCCCTCCCTGATAAGCCCCCCGTCTTTAATTGCGGGCGGCGGATCAGGCACGATTGCCGTGCCGATAAGGACACGCACTTCCTCAAGGACGTCCAGTTGCTGCTCCGCAGATATGATAATGTCCGAAATACAAAATCCCGCCTTTTCTTTCAGCGGGGGCAATTTTTCAAGAGACTGTTTTAAACTGACCAGGTCGCGCGCATTGGCGCGTCCGCAGCTTATCTTGGTCGAAATCCGTTCAATATCGTAAATATTGCCGAGGATGTCACGGAATTCCCGCCTCAGCGACGGGTTTTCGAACAACTCCTTCACGCCAAGCTGGCGATGTCTGATGTCAGCCGACCGCCGTAAAGGACTGATGACCCATTCCCTCAGTAATCGCGCCCCCATCGGCGTCTTTGTCTGATCAATCACGCCCAGCAGGGAGCCTTCCCGGTCATGCAACCTCATGGTCTGGGTTATCTCCAGGCTCTGCTGTGTAGACCTGTCCATGAGCACGCGGTTGTCCGCCTGATATTTTTGAATCTTGCCAATGTGCTTCAGGGAGGTCTTTTGCGTTTCTTTCAAATACTGGATGACCGCGCCTGCGGCGCCCAGCGCAGTCCCCACGTCCTCACAGCCGAAGCCTTCCAGCGAGGCGGTACCAAAGTGCTCCTTCAGGATTCGATACGCCGTGTCCTTCGAAAATTCCCACGCAGGACGGGCGGTAATTACCCCCCCGCATTCAGACCGTATTCTTTCCACAAACTGGGTATTCGTCCTTACGGTCTCCTCCGATAACAGCATTTCAGAGGGATTCAGTCTTGCAAATTCATCAAAGAGCGTTTCGTTCTGAATATCCTCAACGTAAAACCGTCCGGTTGATAAATCAACCCAGGACAGCCCCACTGCGGTGTTTGTTTCCAGCACCGCCAGTAAATAATTATTGCTTTTGCCTTCCAGGAGGGCGTCTTCCGTAATTGTACCCGGCGTTATAATGCGGGTAACGCCGCGGTCAACGACGCCCTTCGCCTCTTCCGGGTCCTGCAATTGTTCACAGATAGCGACCTTGTGCCCCGCCCTGATTAATCTGCGGATGTACGATTCTGCTGAATGGTGGGGCACGCCCGCCATGGGGATTGCGCCCTCGCCTTTAGAACGGGCGGTGAGGGTAATTCCCAGCACCTTTGAGGCGAGCTTGGCGTCCTCAAAAAATAATTCGTAGAAATCGCCCATACGAAAAAAAAGCAGCGAGTCTTTGTGCTGCCTCTTGATTTCGTTATACTGACGCAACATCGGCGTTTCGGTAATCATATCAAATCAACCATCCGTCTTGAGATACAGGAATTTCAATCACAGTTTCCCCTCTGGAAAGAGGGGATTAAGGGGTGTGTAAAAAAACACACCCCCGCCCCCTCTTTTTAGAGGGGAGATTAAAAGTCGAGGCCAAAGGCAGCCTAACTTGATGTTCAGGAATTGCAATGTTTTTGGTAGGAGCCAACTCCTGTTGGCGAACGGGCGCTTATGCGCTATCGTACACCGTCAATCGCCGTCGGGAGACGGCTCCTACCAATCGGGCGGGTTCAGGTTTGCAACCTGAACCTTGTAGTTTGAACAAACGATACCCAGTTGAACAATCACAATGCCCAGAAATACATAAACCTCCAGGTTCAAGTTACAAACTTGAACCCGCAAAAGCAACAGTAGGGCGACCCTTTAGGGTTGCCATCCCTGGTGCGTGTTCGGACAGTTGCAAGGCTAAAGCCTTGCCCTACGTATTAAACAGATAAAAGTCGCCGAAGGCCTAATTCAAGCCTGAGTATCCTGGAATCGGGATTGTCCCGAAAAAAATAAAGATGAGCATCGCACGCGCAGTCAGAAGAGCCGAATCCGGCGACCGGTATCCTGGCATCTTCCATATTTCCTATTTTCTGACTCAACACACATTCCGCGCGCTTTTCACCGGCATAGGTGTGAACATTGGCTACTCGTCCGTACCGGAGGAGGTAGTCAATATGCCAGCGCAATTTTTTCTCCTGCCGCAGATGCCTCTCAATCCTGCCTCTCAGGCCGTTTTGGGCGCTCCCAACATACACATAGAAACCCCTGGGGAAATCAAACGCGCCCAGGCGCCCAATTTCTATAGTATACCGCCTGGTGAGTTTTATTGTAAGGCAATATATTCCCTTGTTCAAAATAAACCTCATTTGTGCCAATGTAGTTTTTCGATAGTATAAAAAATTATTTTACAAATGGAAAGTCTATATTTTTAATAACCACACCTCTAAAATCCCTGAAAAATCAATTACCCTTGACAACCCCTATGTCTTATGTTAGCATTTTGTACGTTATTTTAGTTATAATTTATTGCGAGATATTATGTTATGATTCCAGAACATTTAAAATACGCACCCACGCATGAATGGTTTCATGTTGAGACAAAATCAATCACGGTTGGGCTGACAAAACATATCATTGACGAACTCGATAGGCTTTTGTTCCTGGACCTGCCTAAGGTCGGGGACGAAATCCTTGCCGGTATATGCTTCGGGGAGGTAGAATCTGTGGGCAATCTCCTTGATATCACGTCGCCAATGGCAGGCGAGGTTATCGCCGTAAACGAGCGTCTCTTTGAAAACCTTGATATTTTGAGCAATGACCCTTACGTGCACGGCTGGTTAATAAAGTTTAAAACAACGGAACGCCATATCCTTGAAGAACTGTTAAGCGCTCAGGAATACGCCGCGCATATCATTAAACCGCAGCCTGCTACTCACCCAAGACACAAAAAACCCCACAGCAAAAGCGTAAGCAACAAAAGTGTAAGCAGCAAAAGCGTAAAAGGAAAGAAGCGAAAATAATCCCGTCTATGAACTCCATAAACAAACGCAGACTTGTCATTCTCACGGAAGGAAAGCTTGACGTCTTTAGCGCAAAAACGGCTGTCAGCGTCATCCGGTACTGCCGGGATGAAGTCGTCGCGGTCATTGACAGCGCCAACGCCGGAAAGGCCCTTGAAACGATTATTGGCATCGGCAAAGGCATTCCCATCGTCAGCGCCGTTTCAGAAACGCTCAAACTAAAACCCACCGCCCTCCTGATTGGCATTGCCCCGCCGGGCGGCATGCTGCCGGCCGAATGGCGCAGGCACATTACCGACGCCTTAAAAAACAAACTCCACATTATCAGCGGGCTTCATTGCCATCTGGGCGACGACCCTGAGTTCTCCAAACTGGCGCGCGACAACCAGCTTGAAATCATGGACGTCCGAAAAGTCCCGGACGATATCCCCCTCGGAACCGGAAAGGCGAAGGAAACAAAGACCATCCGCGTCCTCACCGTGGGTTCTGACTGCAATATCGGCAAGATGGTGACTTCCCTTGAAATTACCTCCGCAGCCAGGAAACTAGGGATTAACGCCTGTTTTGTGGCGACAGGCCAGACGGGGATTATGATTGAAGGAAGCGGCATCGCCGTGGACCACGTCATCTCCGATTTCATTTCCGGCGCGGCGGAAAAACTCGTGGTTGACCGCTCCCGTTATCAACTGTTAAGCATCGAGGGGCAGGGCACTATCGTGCATCCGGCATATTCGGGCGTTACCCTTGGATTACTCCACGGTTCAGCGCCGCAGGGCCTTATCTTGTGTCATCAGCCTATCCGGAAAACCTTGCGGCATTTTGACGATTTCCCCATTTTGCCGCTCCCGTACCTGATTGAGCTTTATGAAAAACTGGCGCAACCGGTCTATCCCTGCAAGGTGCTTGGCATTTCGCTGAATTGCATTGGCATGTCCGATAGCGACGCGTTACGAGAGATACAAAAGGTGGAAAAGGACACAAGACTGCCCGCTACCGATCCCATCAAATTCGGTGTGGATAAATTTATCAACGTTATCCGTCCTCTCCTGCCATGAACCTCTCTTTTCGGCCTCTGGATCTGAAGCTGAGGCATACCTTTCAGATTGCCAGAGAAACCCGTGACATCCAAAACAATATTATCGTCGCCATAAAAGACAAGGACGGCGCGGCAGGCCTTGGAGAGGCTGCGCCCACCAGCTTTTTTGGAGAAGACGTGCAGAGCGTCGCCGGCGCGCTTGACCAGGCCGCTCACCTGCTGGAAAACGCCGACCCCTTTCACATTGAGGATATTACGCTTCAACTCGAAAAGAAATTTCCCCGGGACGCCACGGCCCGCGCCGCAATTGACATTACCCTCCATGATATAATTGGCAAGAAACTAAAAATACCACTCTGGAAATTTCTGGGGTTGAACCGGGAAGAGGCGAAGACCACCTCATTTACCATCGGCATTGACACGATAGAAAAGATGTGCAAAAAGGTGGACGAGGCAAGGGAATTTCCCATACTGAAAATAAAGGTGGGCATGAAAAACGATATAGAAATACTGAGAGAACTGCGGAAAATTACAAAGGCCACCTTTCGCGTGGACGCCAATACGGGCTGGACGGCAGACGAGGCGATAAAAAAGCTGAACGTCATGGAGTCTCTTGGGGTTGAACTCGTGGAGCAACCCCTCCCCGTTGGCAGCATTGAGGCGTTGAAAAAGGTCAGACAACACGTGAAAATCCCCGTCTTTGCCGACGAGGACGTAACGTGCTCAAAAGATATACCGGCGCTGTCAGGCGCAGTGGACGGGATCAATATTAAACTCATGAAATGCGGCGGCATTCGCGAGGCGCTGCGGATGATTTCCACCGCCCGCGCCCACGGTCTCAGGATTATGATCGGATGCAACATCGAAAGCTCGGTGTCCATCACCGCTGCGGCGCATCTGACGCCCCTGGTAGACTATGCAGACCTTGACGGCCACCTGCTTGTCACCAACGACCCTTATTCCGGCGTGACGGTGAGCAAGGGGAGATTGACATTGCCTGAAGGCGACGGGCTTGGGGTAACGGCGCGCTGAACGCGGGGATATGTAGCGCAGGCATCCTGCCTGCATATTATTGAATTCAAAAGCAGGCAGGATGCCTGCGCTACAAACACAACTTTGGAAATTCCTATGCAGAACAAAACTCTAACACAAGAAATACTAGCCAACGCCCGAGGCATACACGATTATGCGATTCGGATGCGGAGGGTCTTCCACAAATACCCGGAAACCGGCTTTGCCGAAATCCGCACCTCCGGCGCGATTGCCGGGGAATTGAAACAACTGGGCCTTCAGGTGCACACGGACATCGCAACGACGGGTGTCGTCGGCATCCTGGACGTTCAAGGCGCGTCCGGCACCGTGGCCTTTCGGGCGGACATGGACGCCCTGCCCATCACGGAAGAAAACGACCTTGAGTTCAAATCCCAAAACGAAGGCGTATCTCACGCATGCGGACACGACGCAAATATGGCCATGCTGCTGGGCGCAGCCAAACTCATGGTACAGATGAAGGACAAGCTACGGCGGCGGGTAAAGTTTATCTTCCAGCCGTGCGAGGAACAGCATCCGGGCGGCGCAAAATTGATGGTCGAGCAGGGCGTGCTCAACGACGTGGACGAAATCTACGGAATGCACATCGAGC
>Ga0082335_1004687_pt1 | contig 20078 bp, 17 predicted proteins | sample Subgrocontami58m_FD_72375 | JGI IMG/M metagenome (GOLD analysis project Ga0082335, IMG submission 72375) | Subsurface groundwater microbial communities from S. Glens Falls, New York, USA - GMW37 contaminated, 5.8 m (SPADES assembly) (version 2) ... | reverse complement strand
GGGTTCCTGATGCCCCAGCTCAGCTCCCAGCTTTCGATCGACTACTTGCCGCCGCGCGACTTCGCGCGCCGGCCGATGCAGTGGCTCAACATCATCTCGCGCAATCGCGGCACCATCTCCTACAGCCCGAGCTTCGGCTACGACCTGTCGACCCGGCGCGGCGCCACACAAGTGCCGGCCGATCTCGATCTCTCGAGCTGGCGGCGCGCCGGCATCGGTGGCGACATGATCCGTCCCGAGGTGCTCAATCGCTTCGCCGACGCCTTCGAGCCCTCGGGCTTCGACCGCAAGGCCTTCATTCCAAGCTACGGCATGGCCGAGGTGTGCCTGGCGATCACCTTCAGTCCCAAGGGCGCGGGCGTGCGGACCGACATCGTCGATCGTGTCGCGCTCGGCAGGGATCAGGTCGCCGTCCCGGCGGCCGACCCCCACGACGCGCAGCTTGCCCGCAGTTTCGTGCTGTGCGGTCGGGTTCTGCCGGGTCACTTTGTCGAAGTGCGCGGTCCCGACGGCCAGCCGCTCGCCGACCGCCAAGTAGGGCGCATCTTCATCAAGGGCCCAAGCGTGATGCCGGGCTATTTCGGCGAGCCGGAGGCCACCCGGGAAGTGCTTTCGGACGACGGTTGGCTCGACACCGGCGATCTCGGCTATTGGCTGGCGGGCGAGATCGTCGTCACGGGGCGCGCCAAGGACCTCATCATCATCAACGGCCGCAATGTGTGGCCACAGGACATCGAGTGGGCGCTCGAAGCCCGGCGCATCGTCAAGAACGGCGATGCTGCGGCCTTCTCGGTCGACACCGGCGAGGGCGAGCGCGTGGTCGTCGCGGTGCTGGCGCGTGTCTCGGGCGCGGAAGCGTGCGAGGGGCTCGCGCGCGACGTCGCCGGCGCGGTGCGCGAGGCGATCGCCGTCGATTGCGACGTCGCCCTGGTGCCGCCGACGACCGGGCTGCCGATGACCAGTTCGGGCAAGCTCAGCCGGGCGCGGACCAAGGCCAACTATCTCGCCGGCCTCTACACTTACAAGCCCGCCGCGGCCTGAGGCGATCGCGATGGGCAGGCTGGTCGCGGTCACCGGCGCCACGGGGTTCGTCGGACCGCACCTCGTCTCCGCACTGGCCCGGCGCGGCTGGAGCCTCCGTTTGCTCATCCGGCGCTGGTCGCCAGTGCCCTCTTTACCCGGCGTCGAAGCCGAGATCGTGCTCGGCGACCTGGCCGACGAAGCCGCGCTGCGGCGCCTGGTCGACGGTGCCGACACGGTGATTCACGCCGCCGGCCTCATCAAGGCGCGGGCGCCCGCCGACTTCATGGCGGTCAACCGCGATGGGACGGCGCGACTTTCGGCCCTCGCCCCTCGCGCGCGTTTCATTCTGTTGTCGTCCCTGGCGGCCCGCGAGCCTCAACTCTCGGCCTATGCCGAGAGCAAACGAGCGGCCGAGCAGGAGGTGGCGGGTCGCGCGGGCCCTTGGCTGGCGGTCCGGGCCCCTGCCGTCTATGGCCCGGGCGACCGCGAGACCTTGGCCTACTTCCGTGCAGCGGCCTGGGGTTTTGCACCGCGGCCCCGGTTGGACGGTAGCCGGCTGGCCCTGATCCATGTCGAGGATCTCGCCGAAGCCCTGGCCGCGGTGGTCGACCATCCGCTGCCCGATTCGGTCTACGAGGTCGATGACGGTCGCGAAGGTGGGTACGGCTATGGCGACATGGCGGCCGCCGCTGGCGCGGCCCTCGGGCGGACCGTATGGTCGGTGCCGATTCCCCGGATCGCCATGGAGGCCATCGGCTGGACCAATGGCCTGCGGCATGCCTTTGGGGGGGCGGCCCAGATCCTGACCCGCGCCAAGGTCAGGGAGATGTTCCACTCGGATTGGAGGGTTCACGACCGCCGCTTGGCAGCAACGATCGGTTTCCGGGCCCGATACGATCTCCAGGCGGGATTTCGCGACACGGTCTTGTGGTATCGACGGCAGGGATGGCTCTAGAACATGTGAAACACTGCGTAACAAATTGTTATTTCACAAAGAATCACGGTTTCTGTCACATAGTGCATTCCTGACCCCGGGACCGGAGAGCCGCTCTTGCGCACTGCCCAACTGATCGTCGAAAACGACGACATCGCCAGCACCCTCGAATTGCCCCGCCTCACGACGCGCCTCGACGTGATCCGGGAGATTTGCCATCACCTTGCGCCCTACCAGGCCGGCGAACGGCCCATCGTCGGCGCAACGGTCATTGCCAAGGACCTGACCATCGATTCGCTGGCGATCATGGACATGGTCATGGAACTTGAGGACCGCTTCGACGTGTCGATCCCGATGAACGTCGTGGCCGAGATCCATACGGTCGACCAGCTCGCCGATACTATCCTGGACCTGCGCGCCAAGCGCTAGCCATCATGGGTCTCTTCGACCGTCACGCGGGCCTGCTCGAGGCGTACCGCGATGTCCGGACCACCGGGGCCGACCCCTTCCAGATCCGCATGGAGCGGGTGCTGTCGCCGACGGAGGCGATCATCAACGGCCGCAAGACCCTGCTGGTCGGCACCAACAACTATTTCGGCCTGACGTTCGACCCCTCCTGCATGGAAGCGGCCATCGAGGCCATCCGCGCCGAAGGCACCGGTACGACCGGGTCGCGCATCGCCAACGGCAGCTACAGCGAGCACGTTCTCCTCGAGGAGGAGATCGCCGCCTTCTACGGCAAAAAGCACTGCATGGTCTTCACGACCGGGTACCAGGCCAACCTCGGGGTGATCTCGACCCTGGTCGGCCAGGGCGATCATCTGCTGATCGACGCCGACAGCCACGCCTCGATCTACGACGCCTGCAAGATGACCCAGGCCGAGGTCGTCCGCTTCAAGCACAACGACCCGTCGAGCCTGGAAGCCCGCCTGCGCCGGCTGGGCGACAAGCCCGGCAACCGGCTGGTGGTGCTGGAAGGCATCTATTCGATGCTGGGCGACAGCGCCCCGCTCAGGGAATTCGTGGACGTCTGCAAGAAGTACGGCGCCTATGTGCTGGTCGACGAGGCCCATTCGCTGGGCGCGCTCGGCGAAACCGGCCGTGGCCTGTGCGAATCGGCGGGTGTCCTGGACGATTGCCATTTCATCGTCGGTACCTTTTCGAAGACCTTGGGTGCGATCGGGGGCTACTGCGTCTCGAACGATCCCGACTTCGACATCCTGCGCGTCACCGTGCGCTCCTACATGTTCACGGCGTCGCTGCCGCCGTCGATCGTGGCCTCGGTCCGCCAGGCGTTGCGTGTCGTTCAGGCCCGCCCGGAGTTGCGCAAGCAGCTTTGGGACAACGTCGCCACCCTCTATGACGGCCTCGCCGCCCAAGGCTTCAAGCTTGGCCCCGAGCACGGTCCGGTGGTCGGCGTCCATTTGCCCGACCGCATGCTCGCCATCGGCTTCTGGCGCGCCATGCTCGACGCCGGCATCTATGTGAATGTTGCCGTGCCGCCGGCCACGCCCAATGGCGTCTCGCTGCTGCGCTGCTCCGTCTGCGCCGCCCATACCCCCGAACAGCTCCAGCACATGATCGAGGTCATGACCGGCATCGGCCGGCAGCTCGGGATCATCTCAGGAGCACCGAAGCTGCGCGTCGTCGCCGGCAGCCGTTAGCTCGAGCGGCCTTGCTTGACCGTCCGGGCCGGGCGGTGGATCACCCTTCCATGTTCACGCTGGCGCATCTGTCCGATCCGCATCTGCCGATGCCCGCGGTGCGCGCCCTCGACCTCCTCGGCAAGCGGGTGACGGGTTATCTCAACTGGTGGCGGCGCCGCGTCCATTTGCATGCGCCGGAAGCGCTGGCCGGCGTCGTGGCCGACATCAGGGCGCAGGGACCCGATCACATCGCGCTCACCGGCGATCTGGTGAATATCTCGCTGCCGGCTGAATACCGCCGCGCCGCCGAGTGGCTCGCCGCCCTCGGCGGGCCGGACCGGGTCACCGTCATTCCCGGCAACCACGATGTCTACGTGCCGACGGACTGGCGCGAGAGCCTGGGCCTTTGGGGCGCCTACCTGGCCGGTGACGGCGCGCCGCCGGCAGCGGGCTTCGAGGTCTTCCCGACCTTGCGGCGGCGTGGACCGGTGGCGCTGGTCGGCCTCTCGACGGGGGTTCCCAAGCCGCCGTTGCTGGCGACCGGGACCCTCGGCGAGGCGCAGATCGCCCGGGCCGAGCGGTTGCTCGTCGACCTCGGGCGCGAGGGCCTGTGCCGGGTCGTGCTGATCCACCATCCGCCGCTGACCACCGAACCGCGCTTCAAACGTCTGACCGACGCGGCGGCTTTCCAGGCGATGATCCGGCGAGTCGGCTGCGAACTCGTCCTGCACGGGCACAATCACAGAAGCGAAGTCGCGCGGATCGACGGGCCGGCCGGCCCGGTGCCGGTGATTGGCGTCACATCGGCTTCGGCGGCGCCCGGCAGCCAGTATGGGCGCGCGCGCTACCATCTGATCCATATCGATCGCGAGCCGACGGGATGGCGCCTGGGGATCGACATCCGCGCGTTGCGCGCCGATGGCGCCGGGTGCGAACTCGATGGCCAGTTCGTGTTCCGAAGCGCCGCGTCCGGCGTGGTAGCTTGAGGCTGACATGGCACCTTCAGATCTCGTCGTTTCGCCCGTGGCCACCAAGGCCGACCTCAAGGAATTCATCCACCTGCCCAAGCGGCTCTATGTCGGACACAAGGGCTGGGTGGCGCCGCTCAATGTCGAGCGTGAAGAAGCCTTCTCGCCCAAGAAGAATCCCCTGTTCCAGCATGCCGAGGTTCAGTTCCTCCTCGCGCGGCGGGCTGGCCGCGTGGTTGGTCGCATCTCCGCCCAGGTCGACCGCGCCTATCTCGAGCAGCACGCCGACGGCACCGGCCAGTTCGGCTGTCTGGTGGCGGAGGACGATCCGGCGGTCTTCGCCGCGCTGTTCGCTGCCGCCGAAGCATGGCTGAAGGCCAAGGGCATGGTACGCGCGAGCGGTCCGTTCACCCTGTCGATCAACGAGGAGGTCGGCCTGCTGGTCGATGGCTTCGACAGCCGGCCGGTGCTGATGGTGCCCTATGACCCGCCCTATGCCGGGGCGCGGGTCGAGGCCTGCGGCTATGCGAAGGCCAAGGACCTCTTCTCCTACGATTACGACGTCCAGAATGCGCCGGAGACCATCGGCCGCAAGCTGCTCGACCGTGCCGGCCTCGCCGGGCGGGTCAAGGTCCGGACCGCGAACATGAAGATGTTCGACGCCGAGGTCCGCACCCTGGTCGGCATCTTCAACGACGCCTGGAGCGACAATTGGGGCTACGTGCCCTTCACCCAGGCCGAGATCGATCATGCCTCCAAGGCGCTGCGTCCGGTAATCGTGCCGGAGCTTGCCGTGTTCGTCGATGTCGACGACGAGACGGTGGCTTTCATCCTTGCCCTCACCAACCTCAGCGAGGCGACCGTCGACTTCGACGGTTCGCTCAATCCGTGGAACCTGGCGAAGCTCCTGTTCCGGCTCAAGATCAGCGGCATCCGCAGCACGCGCGTGCCGCTGATGGGCGTGAAGAAGAAGTTTCGAAATCACCCGCTGATGGGTGCCGGTCTCGCCATGATCGCCATCGACCACCTTCGCGCCAACGGCAAGCGGCTGGGCAAGACCTCTGCCGAACTGGGCTGGATCCTCGAGGACAACAAGGCGACCAACAACATCATCCGCTCGGTCGGCGGCGTTCACTACAAGACTCACCGGATCTACGAGAAGGCGCTGGGGTGAGCCCGTCGCCGCCCGGCGCCGGCCGCCCGGCGTCGGCCTTCGCTCCCTTCGCCAATCGCGCCTTTCTGCTGCTGTGGACCGCCAATGTCCTGTCCAACACCGGCGGCTGGATGGCGACGACGGGCGCGGCCTGGGAGATGACCAGCCTGACGCAGGAGCCCATCTTCGTCGCCCTGCTGTCGGCGGCCGGCACTTTGCCGATGTTCCTGTTCTGCTTCTTCGCCGGCATTCTGGCCGACAGGTTCGACCGCCGCCGCTACATCATCGTCTGCCAGGTCTGGATGATGGGCGTGGCGGCCACCTTGGCGGTGCTGGCGTTTTTCGGACGGCTCGACCACTGGAGCCTGCTCGGCCTCAGTTTCTGCATGGGGCTCGGCAACGCCATGAACGCCCCGGCCTGGCATGCCGTCGTGCCCGAGATCGTCTCCGGACCGCACCTACGACCGGCCATCGCGCTCAACAGCGCCGGCTTCAACCTCGCGCGCACGGTGGGGCCGGTGGTGGGGCAGGTCCTGCTCGGTCTGGTGGGCGTCTTCATGCTCTTCGCCGTCAACGCAGCCACCTATATCGGCGTCGTTCTTGCCATGCTGCGCTGGCGCCGGCCGGCCGAGGCGAAAGCGGCCCAGCGCCGCGAGGGGCTGGTCGAGGCGGCCCGGACCGGCATCGCCTTCGTCCGCGGCTCGGGCGACCTCAGGGCGATCTTCGCCCGCGGGCTCTGCTTCTTCGTCCCCGGCATCGCCGTCGGCACCCTGCTGCCGGTGATCGGTCGCTTCGAGCTCGGCCTCGACGAGTTCGCCTTCGGCATCCTCTACGCCGTATTCGGTGCCGGTGCCGTGGCGGGCGCCGTCCTCATGCCGACCTTCAATCGCCTGCTCGGGCCGGACCGCGCCAACATCTGGGCCATGGGCATCCACACCGCCGCCACCTTGGTGATCGCGCTCGTGCTCACGCCGCTGGTGGTGGGTGCCTGCGTGGCGCTCTCGGGCGCCTGCTGGATCACGGTGATCGCCAACAACGGCACTGCCGTTCAGGCGATCCTTCCCAACTTCATGCGGGCGCGTGGCATGGCGGTGCACCAGATGGTGTTTTTCGGCGCCATGGTCGTAGGCTCTCTCCTGTGGGGCAAAATCGCCACCCTCTTCGGCGTTCAGGCCTCGCTGATCGCCTCGGCGCTGGCGCTGGTGCCCTTCACGATGCTGGCGGCGGCGATCCGGTTGCCGGGCTCGTTCCTGCCCCGCGCCTGAGGCGCCTGTGTGTTCATTCGGGCACAAGACCCCAAGAAATTTGCCCGGGGAGGAAGAATCCTCTTGTAACCGCGTCGATTAGTTGTAGATACCAAATATCCAAGACGCCCACGCACGTGCCGCTGGCCCTTAGTGGTTACGCAACGACGGAAAGTGTTCTTTTTGGCAGTGCCGGTTTCGAGCCGGGTCCGGGAAGGAGCTTCTGAGATGGTTGCTTACCGCGCGGGGCGCGTTCCCCGCTATTATGTCATTTGCTCGGCCATGCGCCGGGCCACCCTCCTCGACCTTCCGCCTAAGCGGAACCTGTCTCCGTCGAGTATTGGCTGACGCACGCCGCCATTACTGGCGCCGTACGTCGCGTTCGACCTTTCCTGCCGAACCAGCCTGATCTTTATTGACGGGGACCCCCCAGCGATGACCGAGCGTATTTTTCGCTATCTCCGCGAGCAGCAGCCCGAGACGCCGTGCCTGGTGATCGACCTCGATGTGGTCGAGAACAATTTCCGGCGCATGCGGGAGCTGCTGCCGGCGGCCCACATCTTCTATGCCGTGAAGGCCAATCCGGCGGCGCAGGTGCTCGCGCGCCTGGCGACGGCCGGCTCGAAGTTCGACACGGCGAGCCGCGGCGAGATCGAGCTGGTGCAGGCCACCGGCATCTCGATGGACCGCATCTCCTTCGGCAACACCATCAAGAAGGAAAAGGACATCGCCTGGGCCTACCAGCAGGGCGTGCGCCTGTTTGCCTTCGACAGCGAGGCGGAGCTGCAGAAGCTCGCTCGCGTGGCGCCGGGTGCGCGTGTGTTCTGCCGCGTGCTGGTCGACTGCGGCGGCGCCGAGTGGCCGCTCAGCAGGAAGTTCGGCTGCGCGCCCGAGATGGCCAAGGATCTGCTGCGGAAGGCCAAGGACTGGGGGCTGGATGCCTACGGCATCTCGTTCCACGTTGGCAGCCAGCAGACCGATCTCGAGCAATGGGACAAGGCGCTGGCCCAGGTCTCGCAGATGTTCTTTGCCCTGGCTGAAGAGGGCGTGGATCTGCGCATGGTCAATCTGGGCGGCGGCTTCCCGGCCCGCTACCGCGCCGAGGTCAACAGCATCGAGGCTTACTGCGAAGCGGTCGGCCGCGCCCTGGTGCGCCATTTCGGCAACCGCATGCCGGAGGTCATCATCGAGCCCGGCCGTTCCATGGTGGGCGACGCCGGCGTGATCCAGAGCGAAGTCGTGCTGGTCTCGCGCAAGGCGGCCAACGACCGCAAGCGCTGGGTCTACCTCGACATCGGCAAGTTCAGCGGTCTGGCCGAGACCATGGACGAGAGCATCAAGTACCGCCTGCGCACGAGTCGCGACGGCACACGCGTCGGTCCGGTGGTGCTGGCCGGCCCGACTTGCGACAGCGCCGACATTCTCTACGAGAAGACGGAGTACAAGCTGCCGTTGTCGCTCAAGCCCGGCGACAAGGTCGAGATCCTCTCGACCGGCGCCTATACGACGACCTACTCGTCGGTGGCTTTCAACGGCTTCGCGCCCCTGAAGGCGGTCTGCATCTAAGCTCGAAGTCTGCCAAAAGGATCACCGACGGGGCCTTGAGAAAGGCCCCGTCGCCGTTCAACGACCGGAATCCCGTCGATCGGAGACGCAATCATGGCGAAGAAGACCACGCGCAAGGCGACCCGCAGCAGGAAGTACCTCGCCTTCAAGGGCCGCATGGTCATCATCGGCTTCGGCTCGATCACGCAGGGCGTACTGCCCCTGATCCTGCGCCATATCGGGATCAAGCCGTCGCAGATCACCATCATCGCCGAGGATGCCCGAGGTGGCCTGCCGGAAGCCAGGCGGTACGGCATCGAATTCATCGAGAAGCGCCTGACCCGCGCCAACTACCGCCAGATGCTGGCCGGGCGGCTGGGCAAGGGCGATTTCCTGGTCAATCTTTCGGTCGAGGTCTCCTCGACGGCACTGGTCGAACTCTGCCAGGAATTGGGTGCACTCTATATCGACACCTGCATCGAGCCGTGGCCTGGCGGGTACACCGATCCGTCGCTTTCCGTATCACGGCGCTCCAACTACGCGTTGCGCGAGACCATGCTGAAGTTGCGGCCGAAGTACCGCGGCGGTCCGACGGCGGTGATCGCCCATGGCGCCAACCCCGGGCTGGTCTCGCACTTCGTGAAGCAGGCGCTGATGAATCTCGCCCGCGACACCGGACTCAAGGCGGCGGCACCCACGACCCGCGAGGGTTGGGGCAAGCTGGCGCGCCGGCTGGGCGTCAAGGTGATCCATATCGCCGAGCGCGACACGCAGGTCTCGCCCAAGCCGAAGGAAGTGGGCGAGTTCGTCAACACCTGGTCGATCGACGGCTTCGTCTCGGAGGGCGGGCAGCCCGCGGAGATGGGCTGGGGCACGCACGAGAAGGCGCTGCCGCCCGACGGCCGGCGCCATGCTTTCGGCTGCGACGCCGCGATCTATCTGAACCGTCCGGGCCTGCTCACGCGCGTGCGCACCTGGACGCCGCTCGAGGGGCCGTTCCACGGCTTCATCATCACGCACAACGAGTCGATCTCGATGGCCGACTACTTCACGCTGCGTGACGGCAAGAAGGTGATTTACCGGCCGACCGTGCACTACGCCTACCATCCCTGCGACCAGGCGATCATGTCGATGCACGAGATCGCCGGGAAGAACCTCGGGCAGCAGAAGCGCCAGCGCCTGATCGTGGACGAGATCACCTCCGGCCGCGACGAACTCGGCGTGCTGCTGATGGGCCACAAGAAGGGTGCCTACTGGTACGGCTCGCAGCTCGACATCCACGAGACCCGCAAGCTCACGCCCTACAACAACGCCACCTCGATCCAGGTCTGTGCGCCGGTCCTGTCGGGCATCATCTGGGCGCTCGAGAATCCCGACCGCGGCATCGTCGAGGCCGACGAAATGGACTTCGCGCGCAACCTCGAGATCTGCATGCCCTATCTCGGGCCCGTCGTCGGCCGCTACAGCGACTGGACGCCGCTCGAGGGCCGCGGCGTGCTGTTTCCCGAAGATCTCGACAAGGCCGATCCCTGGCAGTTCCGGAACTTCCGCGTCGTCTGAATTTCACAATTGGCTCAATTGCCGATGGGCAAGGATCGACGGTACGCAGTCTTGCCCAGGTAAAGCCCACCCGATCGGGTGGAGAGTCCCACTTCGCCTTCAGCGCCTTGCCGACCCGATCGTCGAAACGAGGGAGGCGACCGCCATGATCGCGAGACCAACCAGGGTGAAGCTGCCGATCAGGTAGACCTGCACCGCCGTGGACGCGACGATCGCGGAAGTGGCGCTGACGCCGAACTGGCCCAGGATGACGACAAACGCCATCTGGTAGCTGCCGACGTATCCCGGGGCCGTGGGCACCAAGGTGCTGAGACTGGCACCGCCGAGCAACGACAGCATGCCGGCCAGGTCGAGATCGACGCCGACGGCACGGCAAACAGACCACATGGCACGGGCTTCGACCGCCCAAATGGGCACGGTCAGCAGGACGGCGAAAAGGAAATGCCGCGTGCGCACGACCTGAAGTGCCTGCGTGAAGTCGGTCAACACGGCGCCGCCGCGTCGGGCGATCTTGGTGCCTCCCGGCACGCGGGCAACAAGCCGCAACAGCAAATGCTCGGCATTGTGACGTGACAGCAGAAGGGCGATCAGCACCAGCACGGCCGCGGCGGTAACCGCGATCGCGGCGCCGCCGATCAGCACGTGGTGACTGGCGCTGTCGCCGCTTCCCGCCAATCGACGGCGCGCGACGACAGCCAAAGGCAGAATCCGCCCAAGGCAAATCCGAGAACCACCAGAATTGCGCGGCGCATCACGTGCTCATGAGGCCTAGCGTGTAAGCCGGATGACGCGGAACTTCACGACATACCAAAGCGTCAGCAATCCGTCGCGCCAGCCGATCTTCTTTCCCTCGTCGTAGGTGCGGCCGTAGTAGCTGATGGCGCATTCGTATATGCGCCATCGCCTGGGGCGCGCGAACACGGCGGAGAGCTCGACCTCGATGCCGAAACCGTTGCTCGAGAGCGCGGCGCCTTCGATCACTTCGCGGCGGAACATTTTGTAACACGTCTCGAGATCGGTCAGCATCTGGTCGAAGAGTATGTTGAACAGGGCCGAAATCGCCCGGTTGCCGAGGTAATGATAGAAATACAGGGTGCGATGCGGGCGACCGTAGAAGCGGGACCCGTACACGACGTCGGCAACGCCGATCTGGAGGAGCCGGAACATCGGCGCCCAATCCGCCGGATCGTATTCCAGGTCGGCATCCTGAATCACCAGCACGTCGCCCGTGGCGGCGGCCAGTCCGTCGCGGAGTGCACTTCCCTTGCCGCCGTTGGCAGCCCGCAACAGAGGCCTCACGGTCACCAGCCCCGCGACCTTCTCGAAGCTGTCGCCATCGGCCGCGGCACTCGAGAACCCTATCGTCCCATCATGGTCACGACGAACGCCGGAAATTTGATTCGATTCGGCCGGAAAGGTCGCCGAGATCCATTCGCGCGTCCCATCCTTCGAGCCATCGTCGACCAGGATGATCTCGCGGCGAATCCCCGGCAGCACCATCATGATCGCGCGGAGGATCCGGGGCAGAGTATCCCGCTCGTTGTAGACGGGGACGACGACCGACAGCCGCAGGTCCCGGCGGGGGGGAACATCAAAGCCATACTGGCTCATTGCCCGGGCCTCGCTATCGATCTTGGGAGAAGTATGTGAAGTCGCCCAATGGAGTCACCGTCCACCCATCCGCCGGATAGTCCTTGAACGCGGCAAGAACGGTCGCGGCATAGCCCGTCGAGACGAACTTAGTCTGGATCAGCACGCCGAGACTGTCGACGCGCCCGCGGTAGGAATAGCGCTGACGGATGTCGTCCTCCGCCCGGAACTCGAAGGGAATCTCGACGATGCGGCGGTTGTGAACCTCCAGCCCGACCTCGGCCGAAGGGATCACCAGGAGAGAGGTTCCATCGACCGGCTTGTTCAGGGTCGTCCGGATGAAATCCAACGCCGCCCGGGAGATCACCTTGTGTCGAATGCCTTCTTCCCCCTTGGCGCTGTCGATATTCCGCTGCAGCTTGGTGACATAGGACGCACCGCCATAGGCGACCAGGACCAGCGCGACGCAGGCCGCGGCAAGGACGAAGGGTCGCCGCCAGTTCAGGACGGCGTGAACGACGCCTATGGCAAGAACCAGGCCTATTTGGCGGAAGTGGCGGTCCTCCAGACTGACTTCGCCGCCCCGCACATATATCGCCGTCATGATCAGCGAGAAGACGACGGTCAGGGTCGCGGCGAAGCGGAAATAGTCGGGATGAGACCGTGAGATCTGTCGTCCGACGAAGTAGGCGAGGAACGCCACGGGGATCGCGGCGACAAGGTAGAATGGAACGATGTTCCGCAGGATCCCGTGCCCGGGCCGCATCAGGGCGGCGGTTGCGAAGTCTCCGGCCGAAAGAATGCTGGTAAAGCAGGCGACAAAGGCGGGTATCGCGTGCGTCAACAGCCTTTCAGGCGAGAAGATGGTGGCGACGGAGGTCGTCGGTGTTTCGCCCCGGGAAAGCCAGAAGATCTTGAAGGCGATGGCAAACACGGCGAGCGTGACGGCTGCAACCAGCAGCCTTCGCGCCCTTCCGGGGCGGCCCGACTGCAGGTCCATGATCTCGACGGTCATCACGGCCGCGACGGCGAGCACGAGGCCCGAAAGTTTTGCGAAGGTCAGGACGGCGATCCCGGCGAAGACGCACACTGCCTGTCCAAGGGAGAACTCGCGCATCCGCAGAAGGAGCAGGATGAACCACGGCGTGAGTGCGAAGAGCAGGACTTCGCCGCCGCCGTAAATGACGAACTGGTGGGAAAAAAGCCGGCTGCCCACCAGGAGTGCAAGCGTCACGGCGATACTGAGGGGCGGGAAGCCCCAGCTTCGGTACAGGACGTGAAGGCCGGCAAGACCAAGCACCGCGGACAATGTCACGACGATGGTGATCGCATGTCCGAGATTGAAGCCGAGCTCCTCGAATGCCGCCGGCACGAGGTACTGGCCGGGCGACCACCAGGCGACGAAGAAGTCCTTGTCCCGCGCGATGTCGGCGGGATCGGGCACCAGCATCTGGTTGAACGGCCCGCCATGCCTCATCGCCTCGAGCACAAGGAAGCCCGTTCCCTGGTCTGCGTACATCGATGGGCCGACGAGGACGGTGCACGTCGCATAAGCGAGGACGATCAGTCCGGTCAGGACATATATCGCCGTCGCGCTTTTGCCTGTCGCCATGATCGCGCCATGACTTCGGTTCGCGTTCAGGTTCGAGGACATGGCACCAGGAGTCGGACCTTCACCGAGTTGAATCAGCGACCCTTGTTCGGTGTCGCGACGTGCGACTTCATTGGAGTCCGGAACATGCGACGGCAGATGAATCATCGTAGCGCAGGGCCATTTCGTCTGCCAGTCTCCGCCGCCCCCGGGCGGTGACGGCTCCTTGGCCCCGGCATATTCTTGCCGCTCTCGCGTGCCGTCATTGTGATGACTATCTCACGCGCGCGTGAGAGGGTTTGACCGTCGTTTCTCCGCGTTTCCGCCTATACCGGCACGAACGCTGGGAGAGACCGATGACGGCATTCCTCGACACATGGCGCGCCAGGCTCGATGCCTATCCGCAGGCGCTGCTGCAGCTCCTGATGCGCTTCAGCATCTTCTGGGTGTTCTGGCGCTCGGGCATGCTCAAGGCCGACAACATCGAGCAGGCCATCGGCCTGTTCCGCGATGAATACAAGCTGCCGATCCTGCCGCCGGAGATCGCGGCTTACCTCGGAACGGCGGTCGAGCTGGCGGCCCCTTGCTTGATCGTTGCCGGGCTGTTCACCCGGCTGGCCGCCCTGTCGCTGATTGGGCTCACCCTCACCATCCAGTTCCTGGTCTATTGGAACGACTATCCCTCGCACCTGCTGTGGCTGGCGATCCTGGTGTTCATCCTGACGCGCGGGCCGGGGCCTTACTCCCTCGACGCGCTGCTGTTCAGGAAGCGCGGGGCGGTGAACAGCATCACCAGCACGGCGGCGCCCGCGACATTGACGAGGGTCGAGCCGACATAAAGCCAGAAGGCGAGATAGACCGACGACATCACCAGCGTGAGGGCCGCGACCCGCGAGCCGAAGGCGGTGAATTCGTTGAACGAGATGCGCTTGCCGTCCTTCTCGGCCAGTCCCGTTACCGTGACGTTGGCCGACGCGCCGATCAGGGTGCCGTTGCCGCCGAGACAGGCGCCGAGTGACAGCGCCCACCACAGTACCTGCCCGTCGGGGCCGGCATTGAGCTGGCCGAGGAGACTCGCGACCAGGGGAATCGTGACGGCAGTGTAGGGGATATTGTCGATCACCGCCGAGAGAAAACCCGAAACCCAGAGGATGATCAGTGCCGCGACCAGAAGCGTCGCCGTGGGTGACAGGCCGAAGCCACTCGAGATCCGGCCGATGATCCAGGCGAGGCCGTCGGCCAGGGTCTCGATCAGGCCGGTCGCCACTGCCGCGCCGACCAGGATGAACAGGAACAGGAAGAAGGCGAGCGTCGGCCACTCGATGTCCTTCTCCAGGATGGTGAGCACGCCGTGCTGGCGCTCTTCCTGCGTCGGCTTGTGTTCCTTGAGGTAGTAGTAGTCCTGGGCGAACAGGATCGCGGCGATGCCGATCACTGCCGGCACGGCCACCGGCATGTGAGTGAAGGTGTGGGTCATGAAGCCGAGAAAGATCAGCACGGTGATCCAGCAGGTGGCACGCAGCAGCCCGACATTCTCGAGCTTCGCACCGCTCGGCGCGGCCGCGCCCTCGTGGTCGGCGTCGGCGATCTCTCCGATATCCTTCGGATAGTAGCGTCGGCTGTACCAGACCAGCACGACCATCATGAAGGTGCAGGGCACCGTCAGGTGGTAGATGAAGTCCATGAAGCTGAGGCCGGTGCGCGGGTCGGCGCCGATCAGCACGTTGGGCGGATCGCCGATCAGGGTTGCCGTGCCGCCGATGTTGGCGGCCATCACCATCGGCAGGAAGAAGGCCGAGCCGTTGATTTTCAGCCGCCGCGCCATCTCCGAGGCCATCGGATAGGCGAAGATGACGGTGGTGACGTTGTCGAGGATCGCCGACAGCGCGCCGGTGAACCACAGGATTAGCCGCGCGGCTCGGCTCGGATTGCCGCGCGACCGCTCGAGCAGGCGGTCGACCGCCCAGGGGAAGACGTTGGTGGTCTTGAGCACGCCGACAAGCGCCATCATGGAGAACAGCAGCAGGATGACGTTGAGGTCGACGGCGTTCTTGGCGGTCTCGAACGAGATCAGCTTGAAGGGCGAGAAGTAGGAGATCAGCCAGATCACCGCGACCGCGCCGATCGGGATCAGGACGCGATGCACGCGATCGAGGGCCAACAGGGCGAACATCGCGACCAGGATCAGGGCGACGATGCCCTGCGAGGCGATGTCCTTGGTCGAGTCGAAGCCGTGCATCGATCTTCTCCCCAATTCATTTTTTTTAGCAGGTCCTCAGACGAGGTAGGTCGCCGAGACTCCGCCGTCGACAACTAGCGCATGACCGTTGACATAGGAAGCGGCCGGCGAGGCGAGGAAGAGAGCGGCACCGGCGATCTCGGACGGATCGGCCCAGCGCTTGGCGGGGCAGCGCTCGCGCTGGCGTTCGCCGGCCGGCGAGGCGAGCAGATGGGCGTTGGTCTCGGTGGCGAAGAAGCCGGGCGACAGCGAATTCGAGGTGATGCCCATGGCGCCCAGTTCGGCGGCGAGCGCCCGCGTGAGCGCGGCCAGGCCGCCCTTGGCGGCAATATAGGAGACCGCCCCCGGCACGGCGAGGTCGGCCACGATCGAGGTGACCAGGATCAGTCGGCCCCAGTGCCGCTCGATCATCCCCGGCGCCACCAGCTTGACCAGGGCATGGGCGGCATTGAGGTCGACGTCGACCAGGCGGGCGAAATCGTCGGCTGCGATGTCGGCGAAGGGCCGGCGGTCACGCTCGCCGACATTGTGGATCAGGATGTCGATCGGCCCGGCGGCGGCCACCTCGGCCGCCATCGCTGCCCGGTCCCCCATGTCGAAGGCGAGCGCATCGACGGCGAAGCCCGCCCGGCGCAGTTCCTCCAGCCGGGGCGCAATCCGGTCCCGCGTGCGGCCATGCAGCAGCACCCGCGCGCCGGCCTCGCCCAGGGCCCTGGCCATTTCCCAGCCGAGACCGCGCGCCGAGCCCGTCACCAGGGCGGTGCGGCCATCGAGGCGGAACTTGTCGGGGAAAGTCGACACGGGGCGGGGCATTCGTCTATTGCGGCATCCCGAGTTAGCGTTGGAATCGTTCATGCTGCAACTGCCTAAAGTCATCGGCCACCGCGGGGCGGCGGCCTATGCGCCGGAAAACACGCTGGCCTCGTTCCGCGAAGCCCGGCGCCGTGGCGCCACATGGGTGGAGATCGACGTCAAGCTGACGGCGGATGGTGTGCCCATCGTCATGCACGATCCGTCGCTCAAGCGGACCATGGGGGTCGATCGGCTGGTGGCGGAAACGCGGCGCGCCGATCTGCCGGGGGACGTGCCCACCTTCGAGGAGGCGATCGCCTGCTTCGCCGAACTTGGTCTCGGCTGCAACGTCGAGATCAAGCCCTGCGAGGGTCGCGAGGCGGAGACTGCCCGCACGACGGTCGCGACGCTTGGTCGCTGCTGGCCCGGGACGCTGCCACCGCCGCTGCTGTCGAGCTTCAAGGACGCCGCGCTGGCCGCGGCCCGGGAAGCGGCGCCGGAGATTGCCCGCGCCATCCTGCTCGACGAGATCCGGGACGACTGGCGGTCGCGGGCCGAGGCGGTCGGCGCCGCGGGCGTAAACACCAACGGCAAGCGGCTGACGGCGCCGCGTGCCGTCGAGATCCGGCAGGCAGGCTATGCGCTCAGTGTCTACACCATCAACGACGGCGACGTTGCAAGGGCCCTGGTCGGCATGGGAGTGCACTGCATCATCACCGATGCGCCGGACGTTATCCTGGCAGCCCTCGATTAGTTGAACGCTTTTGGGGTTGCCTTTGGTGCACAGTCTTGGTCGACTGTCATCAGATCGAAACAAAACTGACACATCGCAGTCTTGGGACCCGTCGATACAACGACGGGACTTTACAGGGAGGTATTTGGACCATGACACGCATTCTGCTGTCCTCCGTCACCGCGGCTGCCGTCCTGGTGAGCGCGCACGGTGCCGTCGCCCAGACCGAAATCCAGTGGTGGCACGCCATGGGCGGCAACCTCGGCGAGACGGTCAACCAGCTGGCCGACGGGTTCAACAAGTCGCAAACCGAATACAAGGTCAATCCGGTCTACAAGGGCTCCTACACCGAGACCCTGACCGCCGCGATCGCCGCCTTCCGCGCCAAGCAGGCGCCGCACATCGTGCAGGTCTTCGAGGTCGGCACCGCCAACATGATGGCCGCCAAGGGCGCGGTCTATCCGGTGTATCAGCTGATGGCCGATGCCAAGGAGCCGTTCGATCCCAAGGCCTATATCGGTCCGGTCTACGGCTACTATTCGACGACCGACGGCAAGCTGCTCTCGATGCCGTTCAACTCCTCGACCCCGGTGCTCTACTCGAACAAGGAGCTGATGACCAAGGCCGGGCTCGATCCCGCCAAGCCGCCCAAGACCTGGCCGGAGCTGGGCGAGATGGCCAAGAAGGCGGTCGCAGCGGGTGCCAAGTGCGGATTCACGCCGCAATGGCAGACCTGGACGATGATCGAGAACTACGGCGCCTGGCACAACCTGCCCTACGCCACCAAGCAGAACGGCTTCGGCGGCACCGACATCGAGCTCAAGTTCAACGATGCCGCCCGCATCAAGTTCATCGGCATGCTGGCCGACTGGAGCAAGGACAAGACGTTCGTCTACGGCGGGCGCGAGGGCAAGTCGACGGCGCTGTTCAACGCCGGCGACTGCGTGTTCCACGTCGCCTCGTCGGCGTCGGCTGCGGCCATCGAAAAGGCGCTCGGCAAGGAAAAGGTCGGCATCTCCATGATGCCCTATTCGCCCGACGTCATTGCCAAGCCGCAGAACTCGATCATCGGCGGCGCCACGCTGTGGGTGCTGCAGGGCCGGCCGGCGACCGAATACAAGGGCGTCGCCAAGTTCCTGAACTACCTCGCCAGCACGCCGGTGCAGGCCAAGTGGCACCAGGAGACCGGCTACGTGCCGGTCACCCTCGCCGCGGCCGAACTCACCGACAAGGCCGGCTTCTACAAGACCAATCCGGGCCGCGACATCGCCGTCCAGGAGCTCACGCTCAACCCGCCGACCGACAACTCGAAGGGCCTGCGCATCGGCAACTTCGTGCAGATCCGCGACATCGTCGACGGCGAGCTCGAGGCCGTGTGGTCGGGCAAGAAGAACGCCAAGACGGCGCTCGACGACGCCGTGAAGGCCGGCAACGAGCAGCTGAAGCGCTTCGAAGCCGCCAACAAGTAGGCCTACGTGGGCTTTCCCCCTCCGCCCTTCGGGCACCTCCCCCGTGCGCGCCTGAAAGGCGCTGAGACGGGGGAGGCGGGGAGGGGGAAGGCAACGCGATAGACATGGAAAAGCGCGTCACCTTCAACGAGCGGTGGCTGCCCTACCTTCTGGTGGGGCCGCAGATGGTCATCACGCTGGTCTTTTTCTTCTGGCCCTCCGGCCAGGCGATCTGGCAGTCGGTGCTGATCGAGGATGCCTTCGGCGGCAATTCCAAGTTCGTCTGGTTCGAGAATTTCATCCATCTGTTCCAGGACGAGAACTACTACGCCTCGGCGCGGCTCACCGTGGTGTTCAGCTTCCTGGTCGCCACCATCGGGTTGGCCGTCTCGCTGCTGCTGGCGGTGATGGCCGACCGCATCATCCGCGGCGCCACCGCCTACAAGGCCTTCCTCGTCTGGCCCTATGCCGTGGCGCCTGCCGTCGCCGGTGTCCTGTGGGGCTTCCTGTTCAACCCCTCGGTCGGCATCATCGCGTGGATGCTCCAGGGCATCGGCATCGAATTCAACTATGTGACCAACGGCAATCAGGCCCTGCTGCTGGTGGTCATCGCCGCGGTGTGGAACCAGGTCAGTTACAATTTCCTGTTCTTCCTGGCCGGACTGCAGTCGATCCCGAAGTCGCTGATCGAGGCGGCGGCGATCGACGGCGCGGGCCCCGGCCGGCGCTTCTGGGACATCATCTTCCCGCTGCTCTCGCCCACCGGCTTCTTCCTGCTGGTGATCAATATCCTCTATGCCTTTTTCGGCACCTTCGGCGTGGTCGATTCGCTCACCAAGGGCGGGCCGGCCAAGGCCACGGAAATCCTGGTGTTCAAGGTCTACAACGACGGCTTCCGCGGCCAGGACCTCGGCGGCTCGTCGGCGCAGTCGGTGATCCTCATCATCGTGATCGTGATTCTCACCGTCATCCAGTTCCGCTTCATCGAGCGGCGGGTGCACTACTGATGGTCGAGAACAGGCCCTTCCTGACGGTGCTGAGCCACCTCGTCGTCATTCTCGGCGTGGTCATCATCGCCTTCCCGCTATGGATAACCTTTGTGGCTTCGACGCACAGCCAGCAGACCATGCTGCAGTCGCCGATCCCGCTGCTGCCCGGCCCCCACCTGATCGAGAACTACGTCCAGGTGCTGACGCAGGGCTATGGCCGCGTCGGCAGCACCGCGGTCACGATGACGCTCACCAACAGCCTGATCATGGCGTTGGGCGTCGCCATCGGGAAGATCGCCATCTCCATCATCTCGGCCTTCGCCATCGTCTACTTCCGCTTCCCGTTCCGCATATGGTTCTTCTGGGCGATCTTCTTCACGCTGATGCTGCCGGTCGAGGTTCGCATCGTGCCGACCTACGGCGTGGTCGCCAATCTCGGCATGCTCGATTCCTATCCCGGCCTGATCATCCCGCTGATCGCCTCGGCCACCGCCACCTTCCTGTTCCGGCAGTTCTTCCTGAGCGTCCCCGACGAGCTCACCGAGGCGGCCCGCGTCGACGGCGCCAGCCCGATGCGCTTCTTCTGGGACATCCTGCTGCCGATGAGCCGGACCTCGATCGCG
>Ga0082335_1004686_pt1 | contig 20079 bp, 17 predicted proteins | sample Subgrocontami58m_FD_72375 | JGI IMG/M metagenome (GOLD analysis project Ga0082335, IMG submission 72375) | Subsurface groundwater microbial communities from S. Glens Falls, New York, USA - GMW37 contaminated, 5.8 m (SPADES assembly) (version 2) ... | reverse complement strand
ACTTCATCGAGGCCAGCGGTCGATGACCGCGCAAGTAGGCCGGACATATGACCGCATCGTTCCCGTTGCGCCATCGTTTGACAAAGTACTTGCCTCAGGGGCCGTTCCACATATGAACGTGTTGCACCGCATGCTCCGCCGGCTCGGGCCCATTGTCTTGCTGGTTGGTGCCGCCGGAGCGAGCCGGACGGCGCAGCACTTAAATGATGCCCTGTAGTGGCCGCTGACGTCAGTATGGCTGATGATGGTTGAGTGCAAAGTGGTTCAAAATTAGCCATCATCCCGGGCTGCCGGTAGAGGCAAGTCCTTCGCCTCCTCGTCAAACAACAGCTTGGACACGTACTCATGCATCCCTTCATCCAGTGTCCGCCCGGCCAATAGCTTTCGATAATGCTCCATATTCTTTCGGTGGATGAAGTCTTGCATTGTCCCCTCCAAGGGGAATGAAGCTCGGCATGCCCTGGTTGTAACGGGGTCAACCGACAAGCGTTCCTTGTCGTGGGGGCAAGAATCGCTGAACCCGGTGTCCAAAATGGACAAGCGGACCCAACCTAATCTTGCTCGTTATTTGACAATAGTTTGCAGGTTATTGGGTGCACAAAATGGAACAGTCCGCAGGCGAGACAATTGACGGCACGGAGAGCCGCGCCCTCGGCAGGCGGTTCGTCGTCCTCGAATGAACCCTGAACATTGAGTTTCGTTGTCGGGCAGCAAAAAATGAAATTACGCATTGCCCACAGTGTATAAAGGGCTTAAAATTACTGTGAATTGATCTACATCAATGCGGTCTCCAAGTGCGCAAAATCTGTCAATTCGGCCCCGCCGGCCATGCTGACCGCCACCGATCGTGAAATTCTTGCCGTGTGGGTCGTAGCCTGCGTTGAGCACGCTCGCGCGGCCGTCGAAGTCCGAAAGATGGGCCAGGTCGTGAAGACCAAGGACGGTAACATCATCAACAACCCCCATCTCGGCATCGCCAATCGGCAGGCGTTGATAATGGTCCGCGTGGCAGGTGAGCTTGGCTTCACGCCGTCGGCGCGCGCATCGCTCGGCATGATCGACGAAAGTGGGCGAGGCGGGCCGCGCCTTATTGGCGAGGTGAATGAGTTCGATGAGTTTCGCGATTAGCGTTGTCGGCGAACCGGGCGTTAGCGCGAAAAGTATCCACAGGCGCATTTGCCCATCTGTATAGTCACGCTGAACCAACTGTATAGCCGTGCTGAACATCGACACAGCTATGCATTTCACCGGCGCGCGTACAGAAAAATGTCGCGCGGTTTTTTCCAAGACTCGACGGCACTTCACGGCATCGTGGTTACGTGCAGTTTCTAGCGTGATGCGCCGCATAGTTGCAGCGTAACGCAGCGCTTGGTGTATAGAGCTTCAGCCTCGCTCCGGCCAATTAGCGGACGGCGTGGCAATCTTATTGAGCAGACGATTGAAGTCGTGCCGCTCCCGCTGCGATAGCGAATCGAGCATCAGACCATCGCGCTCCACGAAGCAGGCGGCAATGCGGTCGAAGAGCTCTTGGCCGCGTGCTGTAAGCGAGAGCTTGGACGACCGGCGGTCGCTCGCATCGGAGTAGCGCCGCAGGAAACCTCGTTCCTCGAGACTCGCCACCGCTCGGCTGACGCTGTTCTTCGGGCGGCCGGTATATCGAACGATCTCCTGGGCGGACGTGGCATTGGTAATCGAGAGGCAAATCGTAACGGTCACGTCGTTACGGGAAAGGCCCTGATCGTTCTCCAGCAGTGCATTGATCGGTCTCATGTAGCGGGTGCTCAACACCGTGAGCCTGAGGCCGATCCACGATAGGGACTGCGGATCAAACCGCAATGCAGGACGTTTCGGGGTGTTTTCGGTTATTCTTTTCGTATGGCGCATCGACTGTTCCGCTGCCAGTGGTTGACGTGCAACTCTGTCCGAGCCCAACAATAGTACCAATTGGGACTATATGCACCGCACTGCTGTGGGAGGGTTGGATGCTTCGCCAAACTTTTCTCCGAGGGCTTCCCGCTCTCGCGCTATTCGGCGCCGCGGGACCAGCGTACGCGCAGTTCCCGGGCAGCGGGACCATCAGCCTGGTGATGCCTTATCCGCCGGGCGGTCTTGGCGACTACCTCGCGCGCCTGGTCGCTAAGAAGCTTGGCGAGGAGCTGGGCGTCTCGGTGGTTGTGGAGAACAAGCCCGGCGCCAATGGCGCGATCGGCGCCGCCGTTGTGGCCAAAGCCAAGCCCGACGGGCACACACTGTTGTGCGTGCCCGCCAGCACGCTCACCAGTAATCCATGGCTGATGAAGAACGTGGGCTATGATCCGCTGAAGGACTTCACGCCGATCGCCCGTCTCATCGAGTTTCCCAACGTCCTGATGGTGACCCCCGACTTCCCGGCCAAGACCGTCCAGGAGCTGATCGACGTCGCCCGCCGCAAGCCGGGCTCGGTGAACTATGGCAGCGTCGGCGTCGGCTCAAGCACTCACCTGCAGGCCGAGATGTTCAAGCGCGCCGCCGGTATCGACGTCGTCAACATCACCTACAAGGGCTCCGCGCCCGCGCTGCAGGATTTGGTGGTCGGGCAGGTCCAGATGATGTTCGACAATTTGCCGAGCGCCTTCCCGCTGATCAGCGGCGGAAAGGTGCGGGCACTCGCTGTCACCGGAGCGCGTTCGTCGCCGGTATTGCCGGATGTTCCCACGGTCGCATCGGTCCTGCCGGGCTTTGTCGAGGTGACCTGGTGGGCGATCCTCGCGCCGGCGGGCTTGCCAGCCGATGTCACCGGCAAGCTGAGCGACAGTCTGCAGAAGATTGCAAAGGAGCCCGACTTCGTGAGGCTCATGGCCGAACGCGGCGGCGTCATCGTCTCCGGCGGCCCGGACGATTTGCGGGGGGCGATCCAATCCGAGGCGGAGAAGACGGGCAAGCTGATCAGGGACCTCGGTATTACTGCCCAGTGAGTGGTGGATGAGCGACGCGAGGAGGAACATGGCCCGGCCGGCGATTGGACTGACAGGGATCGGCGCCGCCTTGCCGCGGTCGGAGGATTTCCGGCTGCTTACCGGGCGCGGTAGCTACGCCGCCGATCTTGCTTGTCCAGAGGCTTGCTTCGCAGCCTTCGTCCGCTCGCCGCATGCCCATGCCACGATCTTACGTATCGACACCAAGGCTGCGCAGGCGATGCCCGGTGTACGGGCTGTGCTCACCGGCACCGATGCTGCTTCGGACGGGCTCGGCCCCATCCCGCACAACACCGATTTCACCTCGCCGCCCGACGCGCAGCTACGGCTGCCGCCAGGTTTTAAGGCCTTCACCACGGCGCCCGCGACGCTGCCAGCCGACGCGGTACGCTTCGTCGGCGAGCCAGTGGCCCTCGTGATCGCCGATAGTGCCGCTGAGGCCGAGGATGCCGCCGAACGGGTGATCGTGGACTGGGACGTACGCCCCGCGATCGTAGATGCGCGCGAAGCGATGACGCCCGGAGCGCCGCTGGTCTGGGACGCCTGCGCCGGCAATATCGCGCTTACCTGCGAGGTCGGCGACAAAACCGCGACGGATTACGCTTTTCATTCGGCTACGCATGTGGTGCGCTTCGAAGGCTGGGCGCATCGCGTGAACGGCACGCCCATGGAGCCGCGCTCGGTCCTCGGCGAATACGACGCCGGGTCCGGACGCTACACCTTGCGCACGACCACCGGAGCCGGCGTTGTGCGGACGCGCGAGCGCTTGGCGTCGATCCTCGGTGTGCCGCTCGAGAAGTGCCGCTGCGTCTTCGGCGACATGGGCGGCAATTTCGGAACACGTAACGCCTTCTATCCCGAATACGCCTTGCTGCCATGGGCTGCTCGCCGGATCGGGCGGCCTGTCCGCTGGACCGCGTCGCGGCTGGAATGCTTCATGACCGACTATCAGGCGCGAGATCTCGCCTCGCAGGCCGAGCTCGCGCTCGATGAAGTGGGCAATTTCCTGGCGCTGCGCGGCACAAACGTAATGAATCTTGGCGCGCAAACGGTCTATTTCTGGCCGCTGCGCAAGGGCCTCTCCATGATGCAGAGCGTCTATCGCATCCCCGCCGTGCACTTCCACGGCCATGCGGTTCTGACGCACACGACGCCAACCGCGGTCTACCGCAGCGCCGGCCGACCGGAGGCGGTGTTCGTGATCGAGCGGCTGATCGACATCGCCGCCGAGACTCTCGGTTTCGATCGCGTGGAGCTACGCCGACGCAACCTGATCCCGCGGGATGCGATGCCTTTTACCAACGGCGTCGGCGTCACCTACGACAGCGGCGACTACTTGCAGGCGATGGAGAACGCGCTGCGAGACGCCAACTGGGCGAGCTTCGAAGCGCGGCGTGGAGAATCGGCGGCGCGCGGCAAGTGTCGCGGCATCGCCGTCGCCAACTACATCGAAGTTACCAGCGGCTTTCCCAAGGAGCGGGCCGAGCTCAAGGTTTGCGACGACGGCAGCATCGAGCTGGTGGTCGGAACCATGAGCAGCGGTCAGAGCCACGAGACGACCTTCTGCCAGGTCCTGTCCGACTGGCTGCAGGTGCCGTTCGAGCGTATCCGCTTCGTCGCCAACGACAGCGAACGGGTTTCCGTGGGCGGCGGCTCGCATTCGGGCCGCTCGATGCGACTCATCAGCATTGCGCTTCGCCAAGCTGTCGATGCCCTGTTGGCGAAGGGCGTCGAGCTTGCAGCGTCCATATTGCAGGCCCCACCGTCCGACGTTCGCTACGGTGCTGGCACCTTCACGGCAGGCCGCGCGTCCATCGACTTGTGGATGCTCGCGCGCACTCATGGCAAGGGCCTCGAGTCGGCCGGGGATATCTTCAACCAGACCGGTGGCTTTCCCTACGGTAGCCACGTCTGCGAGGTGGAGGTCGACGCCGACACAGGCCGCGTCGCCATAGTCGCCTGGACCGGCGTCGACGATGTTGGCCTCGCCATCAATCCGCTCGTGCTGCACGGACAAGCGCACGGCTCGGTTACGCAGGGCATCGGCCAAGCACTCTGCGAGGCGGTGGCCTACGAGCCGCAAACCGCCCAGCTCCTCAGTGCTTCGTTCATGGACTATGCCTTGCCGCGAGCGGACACCCTACCGTCGTTCACGACACGCATCATGGAAATTCCAGCGAGTTCGCACCCCATGGGCATACGGCCCGGCGGTGAGGGCGGCACGACGCCCGCGCTCGGCCTTGTCGTCAATGCGATCGTGCACGCGCTCGCCGCCTACGGCGTGACCGATATCGCCATGCCGGCGACCCCGGAGCGTGTTTGGCAGACCATCCAATCCGCCCGCCGCGTTGCCTCCACGTTCGGTGCAAAAGTTTCACGGTGATGCCTGTGCGTCGGTGTCGCCTTCCCCTTCCAGCTTACGGAGAAGTGCCGCGACGACCTTGCTTGTGATCTCCAGATCAGGGACGCCCAAGCCCTCCGAAAGCTTATTGATCCAGGGGGCTTGCAAGCGCATGGCTGCGTCGAAGGTTTCTTTCCCTTTCTCGGTCAGAACGGCGAGTTGCGCACGACGGTGATGCGGATTGGTCCGAAACGCGACCAACCCTTCCTTCACCAGATCGTTGACGATGCGCTGGATGTTCTGCCGGTTGGCGCCCATGTCGCGGGCGAGCCATGCGACGGGCTGCGGTCGTTCTGCGGCGACAATGCTGCCGAGAACCTGCCAGCGCGCGCTCGTCAATCCGAGGTCGGCAACCAACCGGTCTCCTGACGCGAGCATCCGATTGCTGAGCCTGAATACATCGAGAATGAGACTGGTCATGGCAGTCCCTGTCGGGGTTCGTTTGGCGTAACGCATTTGACCTCATAAGTCTTTATTGACATCATGTTGTCAAGATCGATATGTATGCACAAGTCCAGATTGACACCATAACACCGTATAGAGAGGAGCCCGCCATGTCACTGCTGCGCCCGCTCGACCCAACTTTCCCAATCGAGCGTCAACTCGAAATCGATGCCTCGCCAGTCGTCCTCATCAACGTGTTCACGTTGGACAAGGCTGATGAACCGGCCTTCCTCAAGGCCTGGCAGGACGACGCGGCGTTCATGAAGCAACAGTCGGGCTTTATCTCGACCCAGTTGCATCGCGCGATCGGCGAAAGCCCGACCTATCTGAACTATGCCGTCTGGGAATCAACCGCCGCCTTTCGCATGGCGTTCACAAATCCCGGATTTCTGGCGAAGCTCGCCACGTATCCCGCCTCCGCCGTCGCGATGCCGCATCTGTTCCGGAAGGTTGCGGTTCCCGACGTCTGTGTCGCCTGAGGAGACGCTGTCATGAAAAAGATCGTTCATCCGGTCGCTGGTGCGATTGCGATCCTAACCATCGCTACCTTCTGGGTTTCAACATCGCTTAGCGAGCTGTTCGGATCCCGAGAGCTGATCGTCACCGTTAAGAGCACTATTCCATGGGGCTTCCTCTTGCTCGTTCCTGCGCTTGCGCTTGCGGGAGGTACGGGATTTTCTCTGGCTGGAGGCCGCAGGGGCGGAGTCATTGGCGCCAAGGTCGAGCGCATGCCGTTTATCGCGGCAAACGGTCTTCTGGTTCTCATCCCGTCCGCTCTGTTTCTCGCCTACAAGGCAAAAACGGGTGCGTTCGATGCGAGCTTTTACGTCGTCCAGGCGATCGAGCTGACTGCCGGCGCGACCAACATTGCTCTGCTCGGGCTCAACATGCGTGACGGGTTCAAGATGAAAGGTCGGTTCCGTCGGCGGCCAATCCTCTAACCCCGACCGTGATCGACTTGCTCAGCGATTCGAAAGATTCAAAAGCGCCGTTTAGGCTGAGGGAGGCGTTCGACTCGTGGCCACTTTCAGGCTAGAAAGCGGACGCTAGCGTTGGACCTTGAGGCTCGTAAAAGCCTTACAATTCAGCGTTTTCGGTACTCCGCGCGGCCTGTCTCAAAATCAGGTTTCCTCACGGAAGTGTTGGTTCGAGTCCGACCGGGGGCACCATCGCTTAAGGCAAGCGGGACGCCGTTTTATTGGAATCCCGTTTGTGCAAGAGTTCTCGACAAACGTTGGACTGACGTGCGACGAACGCCGAAATCGAGTTCTCAGCTGACTGCCTCTCGTGCCCCAAGCACTTCGCCAGTGCCGCGCCTACCTGATTCGCCGTCAATATTGTGTAGCGGTCGAGCACTTCATCGATGCTGGCGATCTCTGCGGCTTCGGGATTGGGGGCACGACGCCTTCGGCGCTGCTACTGCGGGGATAGCCTCACCGCCGTCATGTAGCGTTGACGGTAGTAGTCGGCATCCAGGTGCGTCACCATGACGGGTGAGCCGCGATGCGTGGCATGAACGAACTGGTCGTTGCCGGCATAGATTCCGATGTGGGTGAAGGTGCCGCGGTAGCCGAAGAAGACGAGGTCTCCACGCTTGAGGTCGCTACGCGCGACAGTCATGCCTTCGCGCGCCATGTCGCGCGGCATGCGCGGGATCCGCTGTCCAAAGACCGCGCCGTAGAGGTAGTAGACGAAGCCGCTGCAGTCGAAGCCGGTGCTCGGCGAGGTGCCGCCGTAGCGATAGGGCGTGCCTAGGTAGTTCATGGCGCGCGAGACCAGGCGGTCACCCCAATCATTTGCGACGGCGGGGGTGGCGAATGATACCGGGACCGCTGCGGGTTCCGCCTGCTTGAAACCGGCGTACGCGCCGTTCTCCTGCTGCCATTTGGCATTGAGTTGATCGGCAACGCTATCCGTCGGATCGGCCTTGACCGGAGGTTTCAGCTTCGACTTCGCGGGCGCCTTGACCTGGGCACTTGCGGGGGAAAGAACACCCGCCGTCCCGAACAATGCCAAGGCGGCCAGCACCATGATCGAATAGGCTGTCGCCTGGACAATCACTCGTACGCTCGAGCGGGTGCAGTGCCCGATTCCAAACGCCATGAACTTCTCCCCCTTGGAACCAATGCCTGGGCGGCCAGCGGCCTTTCTCATTGTGGCGAAGGTCGGCTCGCTCGTCCAACAAATGTTGCAAATTTGCCACAGTCAATTTGGTCGGCTAACGCATTGATTTGTCATATTTTTCGCCGCCAACTTCTTTCACAAGCGGGCATGTACGGGCCTGGTGCCCGGCTCGAGCTAGCTACTCTGTGGCGCCTTGTATCGGGCGGACGCCTAAGCCGTCGCCGGCAGCGGCAGGTCGAGCGTCGTGGTGCGACGCAGCTCGCGGCGATGGGTCTTGTCGTCGAACGGCCGGGCGCGATGCATGGTGCAGCGATTGTCCCAGATCACGAAATCATGCGGCCGCCAGACGTGGCGATAGATGAATTGCGGCTGTGTGGCATGGTCGGCGAGGTCGCGCAGCAGCAGCCGGCCCTCCGGCACCGGCCAGTCGACGACGTGGGCGGCGTGCGAGGCGAGATAGAGGGCGCGGCGGCCCGAGCCTGGGATGGTGCGCACCAGCGGATGGACGGCGCCCTTCAGCTTGTCCGCCTCGTCCTCGCTGAAGTCGAAGCCAAGGACGTGGCGTGAATAGACGATGGAATGATAGACGCGCAGCCCTTCGATCGAGGCGCGGGTTTCGTCGTCGAGCGCGTCGTAGGCGGCGCGCATGTCGGCGAACTCCGTATCGGCCCGCACCGGTGGCACCACCCGCGCCGAGAGCATCGAGTAGCGGCCCGGCGGATCGACGAACGAGGCATCGGTGTGCCACAGGCGGTTGGCGACCGAGGAGGCGCGCATGCGATTGTTCGCGTCCCGGATCCTGCCGTCCTTGTCGACGTTGGAGACGTCGGCCAGCGCCTCGTTGCCGAACCGGTTGTTGCCGATGGCCGAGGAGGACGTCCGGGCATGCAGCGTGCCGTCGAAACGTTGAGCGAAGTCGAGTTGCTCTTCGTTGGTGAAGTTCTGATCGCGGAACACCAGCACGGCGTACTTGTCCATGCCGGTGCGGATCGCCTCCAGCGATTGACGATCATGCACCTGGCGCAGGTCGATCGCGCCCACTTCGCCGGCGAATACGGGCGTGATCGGCGTGATGGTGACGGTCATGAGGTGCTCCCTTCGTGGAGAACGAGTGGATCATCCTGATTGAAGTGTGCACGACAACCAACATGGATTGTTTGGTACGCGAAGGTCCGTTTCGCATAGGGGGCGGACTGGACGCGGTTTGCGCAACCCCATAAGCCCTCGAACTCGCCAACTTGGCAGGTTCGATGAACACGCGCGTCACCCGTCCATGATCCATTCGGCGCCGGAGGCCAGTGCCACCTCGCGGACCTTGGCGAGGAGGTTCTTGCCGACGGGAATGCCGCTTTGCCGGCGCAGCGCCGCCGTGCGGCGTTCGGGATCGCCGGCGACGAGCACAGGCTTCGCGGGATCGGCCGGCTTGGTCGCGCGCAGCGTCTGGCAGAAGGCCGCGACATCGGTGCGGAAATCGGCGGCGTCGCGGAACAGGCCGGGGTCGAGGGCGAGGAGGAAGTGCCCGATGTCCATCGTGCCGGGCTTCTTGGTGTGCATCGGGTCGGTCACCATGGTGGCACCCGAGAGGGCGGAGGAGAGGATGTTGACCATGGCGCCGAGGCCGTAGCCCTTGTGGCTGCTGCCCTCGGGGGTGCCGCCGAGCGGGGTCATGAATCCGCCCTTGCTGACCTCGCGCGGGTCGGTGCTGGGTGCGCCGTCTTTGGTGACCAGCCATCCGAGGGGCGTCGGCAGGTTCTCGTTGGCCTTGTTGCGGATCTTGCCGGCGGCCACCGTCGTGGTGGCCATATCGAGCACGAAGGGCTCGCTGGGGAGGCCGGGAGCGGCGAAGGCAATGGGATCGGTCCCGAGGCGGGCCTGGGCGCCGAAGGTGGGAGAGACCTGGATGCCGCTGGCTGAGGTCGTGACCATGCCGATCAGGCCTGCCTCGACCGCCATCAGCGCGTAGAAGCCGCAGGCGCCGAAGTGGGCCGAGTTGCGCACGGCGGCCACGCCGATGCCCACGACTTTCGCCTTCTCGATCGCGAGTTCCATGGCGCGCCGCGCGTTGGCATGGCCGAGGCCGCCGCCGCCATCGACGAGCGCAGACACCGGGGTTTCGCGCGCGACGACGGGCTGGGCGCGCATGTCGATCCTGCCGGCACGCCTGCGCTCGTCGTAGCTCGGAACCATCGAGATGCCGTGCGTATCGATGCCGTGCAGGTCGGCCCAGCTCATGATTTCGGCAGTGCTGATGGCGGTGGCTTCGGGCATGCCCCAGGCCCGCAGGATCAGTTCAAGCTGGCGTCGATGGATCTCATAGGATGCGGGCATTGTTTTTCCATGGGCTTGATGTGGCGAATGAGGGGTCAGCCAGTCGCCACCTTGCCCCAGAGAGACCGCACCTCGCCATCGGGATCGTCGACGACGCGGCATTCGTCATCGAAGAGCATCGTCGCGCGCCGTCCGTCGGCATAGGCTGGCCACGCCGGGATGGCGTCACTTCGGGGATCGCCGTTTCGGGCGAAAGTGGCCCACGTTCTCGACACGCGATCAGCGAGCACCTGGGCACGCGGCTTGCCGTGTGCCTCGCCGATCACATGCAGCGTATCGAAGACGAACGGGACGTCCATCGAATGTGGCGACTTCAGCCGTCCACCGAACGCCGGTGTCTCCCAGTCGAAGCTGTACATCCAGACCGGTGCTTTCGCGCGCGCGGCCTTGCGCTCGGCCAGCAGCACCGAGCGCACGCCGAAGTTCGACGCGGTCAGTGCCGTGATCAGCCGGTCGGATGGGCTCGCAGTTGGATCGCGCCGCTTGTAGTACGCCAACAGCTCGTCGGCCGCGTCGCCGGCGACCGCCGCGATGCGCTTGCGCAGATCGTCTTCCGTGACGGTGCCGCTCCATACAACCTCGTCGGGCGCCAGGAAGATCGAGGACTCGTCCTTCGTTCCGCCGATCATGATCGGCACGTCGTCCGAGAGGGCAGGTGCGGCGGGATCGAACGGGTGGGCGGGAAGGACACGGCCATCGATCACCGGGCCGAAATTGTAGCGGTCGAGCAGGGGACGAGCAGGACGCGGCAGCGTCTTCTGCGCCGGCTCGACGGCCTGCTGCAGCTGGGCAAGCGGCAGCGCCTGCAGCGCGTCGAGCTGGTTCCGGCCGAGGCCGAGGTGCTTCAGCACGGCGTCGGCAAGACGCGTCGTGCGCTCGCGCTCGGCAAAGCGCACGCTGGCGCCGCTTTGCACGATCGCCTTGTGGAAGAGACCCTTGGCGCCCGGCATCGCCAGCAGCGCGCTCACCTTTCCGCCGCCGCCGGACTGGCCGAAGATCGTGACGTTGCCCGGATCGCCGCCGAAGCGCTCGGCATGTTCGCGCACCCACTTCAGCGCCGCCACGAGATCGAGGACGCCGACGTTGCCGGATTGGGCAAAACGCTCATCGCCGATACCCGACAGATCGAGATGGCCGAAGATGTTGAGGCGATGGTTGACCGCGACGACCACGACGTCATTGCGCCGCGCGAGATTGGTGCTGTCGTAGCGCGGCGAGTTGGCCGAGCCGTAGGAGAAGGCGCCACCGTGCAGCCAGACCATGACCGGGCGCTTCGAATTATCGAGAGCAGGCGTCCAGACATGCAGCGTCAGGCAATCCTCGCCGACCGGCAGCGTATCGACAGGCCCCCAGACCGTCGCCAGTTCCGGCCGCTGCGCTGCGGCCGGCGCCTGGGGTGAACGGCCGGCATAGGCTGTCGCCTCGCGGACGCCGGCCCAGGGCTCGGCCTTGCGCGGCGGCATGAAGCGGTTGGCGCCGGCGGTCGAGGCGCCGTAGGGAATGCCCTTGAAGACGTGCACGCCGCCCGACGTCACGCCGGCGACGCGGCCCGACACGGTCTCGACGACGGGCGAGCGCGTGGAGGCGGCGGACCGCTCCGTCTGCATATCAACATCACCGGCCACGGCATTTCTCCCATATTCGCTTTGGCCGAAACCTGCGCGCGCCGTCGCTCTGCGTCAACGTTGAGCCATGGTGCTTTCTCTCGGGCGAAGCGCTGCAAGGCGATCGATCTCGCGCCAGAATCCCTTGATCGTGTCGTCGATGATCTCCTGGACCGATTTGATCTCGTGGATCAGTCCGGCGCTCTCGCCGGCGGCGCCCGAGGTGTTCTCGACGTCGCCCTGCACGTACAGCATGTCGAGCGTGGCGTTGCGCGGCAGGCGCTCGCGCTTTCCCTCGCTCACTTCGAGGGAGTAGGGCGTCCGCAAGCCGCGCGAGCGGGCGCGTGGTGGATTGTCGGTCATCATGGTGCCGGTGATCGGGGCCGTGACGATGGCATTCTTGTAGTTCGGATGAACCGGGCTTTCGAACGAAGCGACGAAGCGCGTCCCCATGGTGACGCCTTCGGCGCCGAGTGCGAACGCCGCGGCCATGCCGCGTCCATCGACGATGCCGCCGGCGGCGACGATCGGCACATCGACCTTCTCGCGGACCGCCTGCAACAGGGCGAAGGTATGGACCTCCTCGGGATTGCGGATGCCCGCGCTCTCCGCCCCCTCGACGATCAGCCCGTCGACACCGGCGTCCACCGCCTTCTGCGCGCCGCGCAATGTCGCCGTCGCGTGATAGACGATCACGCCGGCGTCCTTGAGGAGCCGGGTATAACGGGTCGGGTCGCCCGCCGACGTGGTGACGAAATGGACGCCCTGGCCCAGCAGCCAGTCGATGATGGCGCGCTCCTCCTTGGGATCCATCTGCAGGTAGCGGATCGGCAGGTTGACGCCGAAAGGCTGGTTGGTCGTGGCCCGGATCGTGGTGAATTCGCGGGTTGTAACCGAAAGGTCACGAATCGAGTTTTCGAGCAGGCCCATGCCGCCCGCCGCCGATACGGCCGACACCAGCGGCGCGCGCGCGATCCAGGTCATCGGCGACTGGAAGATGGGATAGCGCGAGCGTGTGTGCGCCGTGACGCGATTGCCGTCGAACATGTTTCCCCCGCGGAGTCGTCTTCTTCGGCCCTGTCGTATCACAGGGAAGGGCGGCGGCGCCCGCGTCACATGGTTCTCGGCAAGCCTCACATGGTTCTCGGCAAGAATGGGCTTGCGGGGTATGTTGGCGCCCGATGCACAAACGCTGGATCCAACTGCTCGCCGGCATCGTCTGCATGGTGATGATTTCCAGCCTGCAGCACGGCTGGACCTTGTTCGTCCATCCCATCAACCAGAAATACGAATGGGGTCGCGCCGCCATCCAGGTGGCCTTCACCATCTTCATCCTGACCGAGACCTGGCTGGTGCCGTTCGAGGGCTGGGTGGTCGATCGCCTCGGACCGAAGCCGGTCGCGATCGTGGGTGGCATATTGGTTGCCGTTTCGTGGAGCCTGAACTCCGTCGCCGACTCGCTGCCGCTTCTTTATCTTGGCGCCGCGTTGGGCGGCATCGGCGCGGGCTGCGTCTATGGCACCTGCATGGGCAACGCGCTCAAATGGTTTCCCGATCGCCGCGGCCTGGCCGCCGGCCTCACCGTCGCGGGCTACGGCATCGGTTCGGCCTTCACCATCATCCCCATGCACTACACGATCGAGCATGCCGGCTATGAGGCGGCCTTCCTGTGGTTTGGCCTCGGCCAGGGCGTGCTCGTGTGTGTAGCGGCGTTGGTGCTGGCCAAGCCCCAGCCCGACCACCTGCCGCCGCCGTCCACCCATGTGGTCCAGTCGAACCGGGATTTTACGCCACGCGAGGTGCTGCGCTCGCCGCTCTTCTGGGTGCTGTTCGTGATGTCGCTGCTGGTGACTGCGGCGGGCCTCACCTTCACGGCCAACCTGGCCGCCATCGCCCGCAATTTTGAGGTCGCCGGGGTGCCGGTGAGCATGGTCGGCATCACCCTGCCGGCACTCACCTTCGCGCTCGCCCTCGATCGCATCACCAACGGTATCGCGCGGCCGCTCTGCGGCTGGATGTCGGACTATATCGGCCGCGAGATCACCATGATCATGGCCTTCACCTTGGGCGCGGCGAGCATCTTCGCCTTCAGCCGATGGGGCAACGATCCGGTGATGTTCGTGCTGCTGGCCAGCCTCGTGTTCTTCGCCTGGGGCGAAGTGGCCAGTCTCTTTCCCGCGACCTGCACCGACTATTTCGGCTCGGGTTACGCCACCACCAATGCCGGCATGCTGCACACGGCTAAGGGGATGGCGGCCATGCTCGTGCCGCTGTCGGACCCGCTGGTGAGAGCGACCGGCAACTGGCAGACGGTGTTTGCCATTGCCGTCGGCATGAACGTGGCGGCGGCCGTGCTGGGTATTTTCGTGCTTCGTCCCATGAGGGCCGCGCGGCTGCGCGCCGGATAGCCACTGCTGGAGGTTGCCCATGTCCACCGTGATGACCCCGGATCCCGCCATCGGCGCTGCATTGAATGGACTCCTGTCCAAGCAGAGAGCCGCGCAGTCGCGCGATGGCGCGCCGTCGGCCGCCGTTCGGATCGATCGGCTCAACCGCTGCATTGCCCTCCTGGTCGACTTCCGAAGCGAGATCGAAGCGGCCCTGGACGCCGATTTCGGGGCGCGTTCCCGCCAGGCGACGGCTTTTACGGATGTCGCGGCCTCGATCGGCCCGCTCAAGCATGCGCGCGACCATGTCGCGAAATGGATGCGGACCGAGCAGCGCGCCACCAGCCCGCGCATCCTGTGGTTTCTCGGCGCCAGGGCCGAGATCCGTCACCAGCCCAAGGGCGTCGTCGGCGTGATCAGCCCCTGGAACTTTCCGGTGAACCTGACGTTCGCGCCGCTGGCCGGTGTGCTCGCCGCCGGCAACCGGGCGATGATCAAGCCGTCGGAGATGACTCCGGCAACCTCCGAACTCCTGAAGAAGATGTTCGCCAGCGCCTTCGACGAGGAAGAAATCGCCGTCATCACCGGCGGTCCGGACGTGGGGCAGGCCTTCTCGAGCCTGCGTTTCGATCATCTGCTCTTCACCGGGGCGACTTCGATCGGGCGCCATGTGATGCGCGCCGCCGCCGAAAACCTGGTGCCTGTCACGCTCGAACTGGGCGGCAAGAGCCCCGTGGTCATCGGCCGATCCGCCGATCTGGCGGTTGCGGCGGCGCGGATCATGAACGGCAAGACCCTCAACGCAGGGCAAATCTGCCTGGCGCCGGACTATGTGCTGGCGCCCGCGGACCGGATGAGTGCCTTCGTCGAGGAAGCGAAGGCGTCGGTCGGTCGTATGTTTCCGACGATCCGCGAAAACCCCGACTACACCGCGATCGTGGCCGACCGGCACTATGCGCGGCTCACGGGATACGTCGATGACGCGCGCGCCAAGGGCGCGGAGATCATAGAAATCAATCCGGCCGGCGAGGACCTGCGCCAGCAGCCACATCGCCGTATCCCGCCGACCCTGATCCTCAATCCGACCGACGACATGAAGGTCATGCAGGAGGAAATTTTTGGGCCGCTGCTTCCCGTGAAGAGCTACCAGAAGGTCGACGAGGCCATCGACTACATCAATGCGCACGCCCGCCCGCTCGGCCTCTACTACTTCGGCGCCGACAAGGAGGAGCGCGACCTGGTGCTGGACCTCACAACGTCGGGCGGCGTCACCGTCAATGACGTCGTGATGCACGTGGCACAGGAGGAGCTGCCGTTCGGCGGCATCGGCCCGGCCGGCATGGGCGCCTATCACGGCCACGACGGCTTCCGCGAGTTCAGCCACCGACGGGCGGTCTTTCACCAGATGAAGAGGGACATCGGCCCCTTGCGCATGCTGCGCCCACCCTACGGCGCCGGCATCGCCAGGTTCCTGGCAACGCAGATCAGGCGTTAGAAAGTATCTCGTTGTGATAGTCACACCTCATCCTGAGGAGCATCGCGTAGCGATGCGTCTCGAAGGATGGGCAACAGGCGAGGTGCGGGTAGCCCACCCTTCGAGACGGCGCTACGCGCCTCCTCAGGGTGAGGTTTGTGTGATTCCATATTGGCGGGACATGCACTGGTTGCGCTCAATCACCCTCGTCTGAACTCGGCAGTACGACCTTCATCGACGCCGCGGCCGTCGGCAGCGATCGCCACGCCGTAGTCGCGTTCGGCGCCGGCGGCACTCACCACGCCGTCGCGGACGTCGCGCAGAACATGCGCCGGATCGCGGGTCTTGGGGTCGCCATAGCCGCCGCCGCCGGGCGAGAGCGCGCGATAAGTGCTGGGCCCGTGCCGCTCGACGCCATACTTTGGCGCCTGGATATGCGTGCCGTCCGCCAGCGTCAGGATCACCTCGCCGCCCGACCCGGCGCGGCCGCCTGCGGCGCCGAAGCTGGAGGGCGCACCGACGCCTTCGCCGCGGAAGGCATAGTCGGCCGGCGTGAAGATCTCGACCTCGTAGTCGCAGCCGGCGCCGCCACGGAATCGTCCGGGGCCGGCGGTGTCGCAACGCAGCTCCTGCCGCTTGAAGCGCACCGGATAGAGCTGCTCGTAGGTTTCGAGGTTGGGGAGCGTGAGGCCGCCCAGCGTGATGAGGTGGCCGATGAGATGAAATCCGTCGCGACCCTCGACACCGCCGCCCGCCGGCGCGCCGGCCCACTGATACATCACATAGCGTCCACCGTCGGACTTCACGCCGGCGGTGACCGCGTGCACGGCCTTCGACCAGCCGGCCGAGGCGCGGTCCGGCAGCGCCTGCTCCAGCGCTTTCCACATCGCATGGATGATCTCGTGGGCGACGAACACCGTGTTCATGGTCATCGGTGCCGGGGGGCGTGCGTTCACCAGTGTCCCCTCCGGCAGCCGGATCTCGACGCTGCGGAAGGCGCCTTCGTTCTTGGGCAGATCGGGCTCGAAGAACGAGGCGAGCGACATGAACACTGCAGAGGTCGAGTTGGCGAGCGAGCTGTTCTTGAAACCGCGGATCTGCGGCGAAGTGCCGGCGAAGTCGACGATCAGTTTCGAGTCCTTCACCGTCAGCGTGACGACGATCCTGCCGTCGATCGGCTCGAAACAGTCGTTGTCGACCGGCTCCTCGGCCCGCCAGACGCCCGGCGCGAGGCGATCGATGCAGGTGCGGAAGCGGCGATCGGCATGGTCGAGCACGCCTTCGAAGAACCGGTCGGCCTGGCCGGCGCCCAGTTCCTCGACCAAGGCGGCGAGCCGCTCGGCGCCGATGCGGGTCGAGCCGATCATGGCGCGCAGGTCGCCGTCCTGTGCCTCGGGCAGGCGGGTGTTGAGCATCAGCAGCCGCCACAGATCATCGCGCATCTTGCCGCTTTCGATCAGCTTCAGTACCGGCAGGCGAATGCCTTCGTGAAAAATCTCGGTGGCGGCCGAGTTGTAGGTGCCGGCGGCACCGCCGCCGATGTCGGCCTGATGGGCGCGATTGCAGGCGAATGCCACCAGCTTGCCCGCCACGAACACCGGCCGCGCGATCACCCAGTCCGGCAGGTGGTTGCCGCCCGCCGTGTAGGGGTCGTTCAGCAGGAACACGTCCTCGGGTTCGATAGCGCCCTTGAAGTCGCGCAGGATGGCGCGCACGGCGAAGCCGCCGCCGCCGGTATGGATCGGAATGCCGTCGGCCTGGCTGATCAGCGTGCCGCGGGCATCGGCGATGAAGCAGGAGAAGTCGTGGCTCTGGCTGAAGATCGGCGAGCGCGCCGTGCGCGTCATCACCCAGCCCATCTGGTGCGAGATATGGTCCAGCCGGTTCTGCACCAGCGCCAAGGTGACGGGATCGAGGTTCATCTGGTGATCCTTCAATTGCTTACCTCACCCTGAGGAGGCCGCGCAGCGGCCGTCTCGAAGGGTGGGCACGAGCACCTTGCCTGCTGCCCATCCTTCGAGACGCACGCCTGCGGCGCGCTCCTCAGGATGAGGTGGTGCTGTTGTCGAGGGCTACGCAGCATTGGCTCCGACATGGACCAGGAAATCGTCGCGCTCGTCGACTTCGAGCACGTCGCGCGGACCCACGAACGCGGTCGTCGTGCGTTCCTCGATCAGCAGCGGACCGCTGAGCTTGCAGCCGGGGCGCAGGTCGGCGCCGTCGTAGACCGGGATGTCGCGCCAACCGTGCGCCGGGTCGATCCACACTTTGCGGGTCTCGCGCGGCTGGGGAGGCGTTGCCTGGGGTGAACGGGCGGCGGGCGGCGTCCAGTCGAGCCGGCCGCGACCGACGACACGAAGAGCCGTGATGTCGATGCGGCCGCCGGGCTGGATGTGGCCGAACAGGCGTTGATGTTCTGTTTCGAACGCCTTGCGCGCGGCGGCGGCGTCGAAGCCTGTCGCCCCGATGGCAACGCGCACCGGCCACTGCTGGCCGTCGTAGCGCAGATCGACTTCGCGCTCGATCGCGGCGGCGGCACCGTCGAAACCATCGCGCGCCAGCGCGTCACGGGCGCGTGCCTCGATCTGCGCAAAGCCTGCCTCCAGCAGGGAAGTGTCGACCGTGTCGAGATCGGCCAGGAACACTTGCAGATAATCCTGCCTCACGTCCGACTGCAGCATGCCGAGCGCGCAGAAGGCCCCGGCCGCGCGCGGCAGCAGCGCGCGACGGCACCCGAGTGCGCGGGCTACGGCCGCGCCGTGCATCGGCCCGGCGCCGCCGGCCGCCACCAGGGTGAAGGTCGCGGGATTGTGCCCGCGCTCGATGCTGAGCCGCTCCACGGCGTGCAGCAGGTTCTGCTCCAGGAGGCGGATCACACCGGCCGCGGCGGCTTCGACCGACAGGCCGAGCGGCTTGGCCAGCTTGCTCTCGATGGCCTTGCGCGCCAGCGCGCCGTCGAGGGTCACAGCGCCGCCAGCCAGTGGGCCCGGGCGCAGGCGCCCGAGCACGAGCTGTGCATCGGTAACGGTCGGCTGCTCGCCACCCAGGCCATAGGCCGCGGGGCCGGGCCGTGCGCCGGCGCCTTGCGGGCCGACATGCAGGAGGCCCGCGTCGTCGACCCAGGCGACGGTGCCGCCGCCGGCGCCCACGGTGTGGATTTCGACCGACGGCGTGGTGAGGTGGTAGCCGTCGATCACCAGCGCATCCGTCACCGGCACGTCGCCGCTCGCCATCACCATGACGTCGCAACTGGTGCCGCCGATCTCCATGGAAATCAGGTTGGCGGCCTCGCCGGGTGCGGCACAGCCTTTCAGCGCGCCGACGCCGGCCGCCGGGCCCGACAGCACCAGCATCACCGGACGCGCCGCGACCTGATCGACGGAGACCGCACCACCATTGCTTTGCAGCAGCAGGAGCGAACGCGGCAAGCCAAGCTGGCGCAGCTGCTCGTCCAGCGCGTGCAGATAGCTCGTCACCTTGGGGGCGATGTAGGCGTTGACCACGGCCGTCGAGCCGCGCTCGTACTCACCCATCGTCGGCATGACGTCGCTCGACAAGGATACCCACTTGCCGGGCCAGCTCTTCGCGAGTTGCGCGCCCACGCCGCGCTCGTGCGTGCCGTCGAGGAAGCTGTTGAACAGGCAGACAGCGACCGACTCGACACCCTCCGCAGCAAAGACCTTGGCGGCCGTGTCGACGTCGTTGGCGTCGAGCGGTGCCAACTCCTGGCCGTCGGCGCCGATGCGCCCGCGCACCGGCAGGCGCAGGTAGCGCGGCACCAGGACCTGCGGGAAGGGCGCGCGATGGTCCCACTGGTTGTCGCGAATGCCGCGGCGGATTTCGAGCGAGTCGCGAAAGCCTTCGGTCGTCAGCATGCCGACCCTGGCGCCCTTCTTCTCCAGGATGGTGTTGGTGGCGACTGTCGAGCCATGCACGAACAGCGCGCAGTCGCGCAGGAGAGCTGAAAGCGGCAGGTCGAGCTGCTGGGCAGCGAGCCGCAGCACACCCAGGACGCCCTCGCTGGGATCGGCCGGAACCGACGGCGACTTGAAGATACGGACGGCGCCGGCGTTGTCGCGCAGAACCATGTCGGTGAATGTTCCGCCGACATCGACGCCAATGCGCCAGGGCGGAACGAGAGGAGGGGAGGGATTGGTCATTATGCTGATCCAACCTTAGCCGTCAGCGACGCGCTGTGCGAGGGCACAACTGTTGCTTGGTGACATCATTCTTGAGGGCTAGAGCGCATCTTGTTGTGATAGACCCACCTCATCCTGAGCGACCGTCGTGGTGGTCAAGCGGCTAGCCATGGCTTTTTGTCCCTGAGGATGGCGTTGAGGATGGTCACGAGCTTTCGCATGCA
>Ga0082335_1004685_pt1 | contig 20081 bp, 21 predicted proteins | sample Subgrocontami58m_FD_72375 | JGI IMG/M metagenome (GOLD analysis project Ga0082335, IMG submission 72375) | Subsurface groundwater microbial communities from S. Glens Falls, New York, USA - GMW37 contaminated, 5.8 m (SPADES assembly) (version 2) ... | reverse complement strand
CATCAGGATAGATTTGTGGTTCAGTTACCGCCAGATTTGCCATTGACTACACAGGAATTGGATGAGATATACAGTCTCCCGTTTAGCCGCAGGCCTCATCCATCATACGAGAAAATCGGCGGTGTTCCGGCATTCAACACCGTCCAGTTTTCTATCACAAGCCACAGGGGATGTTTTGGAAATTGTTCATTCTGCGCATTGATGTCCCATCAGGGAAGGATTGTCCAGTCAAGAAGTGCGGAATCTATCCTGAATGAGGCAAGAGAATTTACAAGAGATGAGGATTTTAAAGGTGTAATATCGGACATAGGGGGTCCTACTGCAAATATGTATATGATGGGAGCCAGGTCTTACAGTCATGTTAAACAATTAGATATGCTGAAGAGGGTGAGGGAACTGCCCGGGATAAAGAAGGTATCTATATCCTCAGGGGTGAGGTATGACCTTATCTTAAGAGACAAGTCCTGTAACTATTTGGAAGAGCTTTGCAAACATTATATAAGCGGCCAGTTGAAGATTGCACCTGAACACATCTCAGATAAAGTCCTATCCATTATGAACAAACCCCAAAGCCGCCTATATCAGAGGTTCATCAAAAAATATGAAGAGGTTAATAAGAGGTTAGGAAAGAAGCAGTATCTTGTTCAGTATTTCATCTCAAGCCATCCTGGCTGTACATTAGATGATATGATAGAATTGGCAGAGTATATGAGGGACATGGGGTATTTTCAGGAACAGGTGCAGGACTTTACCCCAACGCCAATGACATTATCTACATGTATATATTGGACAGGTATGGACCCGTTTACCGGCAAAGAAATCTATTGTGCAAGGAATGAAAAAGAAAGGGCGATGCAGAGGGCACTCCTTCAGTATAAGGATAGAGACAATCATCGTCTTGTGATGGCTGCACTTAAGAAGTGTAACAGGCTTGATTTAGTTGGTAAGGGTAAAAGATGCCTTATATCTAACCATCCTTCTGAATTTCCTTGACAAAACCATATTCTCAGGGTATATTTAGAGTGTAAAATAAGATTATTCGTCAAAAGATATTTTGAAACAAATAGATAGACCTTTGTTTTTCATCCATGAAACAGAGTGTACTCGGAACCACCTACGCGGTTTCCGAGCCGCTCATTTCCGTCGTTAGGTTTACAAAAATGGACAATAGAGACAATAATACATATACCATTTTATGAGGTGTAAAATGACAACTGACACGATACATATTTTAAAAGATGCATTGCAACTCGCCCCTAAAGAAAGGGCAAATCTTGCAGATCAACTTCTATCCAGTCTTGATGAGCCGGATAAACATATAGATAACCTTTGGCGTAAAGAGATTGAAGACAGAATTAACGCTTATAAAAAAGGTAAAATCGAGTCAGTATCACTGGAAGATGTGCTATCAAAATATCGCAAATAGATGGAAATACGATTTCTTGATATAGCACAGATCGAACTTGATGAGACAATGGGATATTATAATTCCGAATCTTCCGGTTTAGGCATAGTAAAACATAGATAACATGGGATACGAAGATAAGAAGACAGAACACTCAGGATCCAAAAAGGGCTGTGGGTCCTTCTGGGGACGGAAAGTTGAGGCAAAAAAACAAAGTAATCGCAAGCGTCGTGAAGATGGCAAGAAGTTGATTAAAGGGGCAAAAGGAGAATAATTATGGATACCACAAGGTTTGTATACTGGCAAGACGGGAATATGTGGCTTGGATATTTGGAAGAATATCCGGACTACATGACACAGGGCGAATCTTTGGCCGAGTTAAAAGAAAACTTAGTTGACATCTACAAGGATCTGACCAGTGGCGTAATCCCATGTATTCGTAAAGTTGCAGAATTGGAAGTTGCATGAAACGAAAAGATTTGATACGGAAATTGGAGGAGATGGGCTGTATTTTTATCAGACATGGAGGCAGGCACGATTGGTATCAGAATCCGAAAACAAAGGTTGCCCAACCTGTTCCACGCCACAATGAAATAAATAAAAATCTTGCAAGGCATATCATAAATATGATGAAAGACAATGCCTAACGAATCTGTCGAAAAAGTATAATTATACTAAAAATGACAACCAGTATTAGGATTTTAGTGATGAGCAAGAAGACAAGCGATGATTACCTAAAGATTGTGGAGTGGTCTGAAGAGGATCAGTGTTATGTTGGGACGGCGCCAGGCTTGATTTTGGGTGGCGTACACGGGAAGAATCAGAAGAAGGTTTTCAATGAACTGTGTGAAGCAGTAGAGGAAGCCATACAAATACTTCGAAAAGAAGGAAGACCGCTTCCAGTAGCGACGGCTAACAAGAAGTTCTCAGGAAAAATAGCACTGAGAATTCCTCCTCAATTACATAAGGCTCTTGCTGGTAAGGCATTCCAAGAAGGTGAGAGTGTCAACAAACTGATACAGCACGAATTACAAGAAGCCATATAACAACTGCATCCACGCGGAATTGTCATTCGCTCCGCTCATGCCAATCCGGTGATGCGCGACGTTAAAAGGCTGTTGTTTAACTTGCCACAGATAATGTTTGTAGAAATTAAACCCACCCAATCTATTTGGTCTGAAATGCATTTTTAAAACCCTCCCTCTTATTCAAAAATTTCTTGTGAGAAAAAAACAATTGAAAAAAATTGGATAATGAGGTAAAATAAGATTAGTTAAATATAATAGGAAATTCTTTTTTGAGATTCTTCGGCTGCGCCTCAGAATGACAATACAATAATGTCACTCTGAGCGGAGTGAAGAGTCTAATTTAAAATCATGAGTAGCGATAAGGGAAATGAATGAGAATAAATTTGAAAAAGTTAGATAATATTCTGAAAGATAGAAAAATAGAAAAAGGTTCAAGACGTGCCTCTTCTGATTTAATCCCGGTTTTACAGGAAGCTCAAGAGGCTTATGGGTATCTTCCTTCTGAAGTCCTTAAAGAGGTCTCTCTACGGCTTAAGGTGCCATTGAGCCAGGTCTATGGGGTTGTTACATTTTATGCACAGTTTTATCTGGAAAAAAGAGGAAGGAATATTGTGAGGGTATGTGAAGGAACTGCCTGCCATGTCAGAGGGGGTAAGGCTGTCCTGGAAAGCGTGAAAGGATTACTTAAGATTAAAGAAGGTGAGACCACCGCTGATTATAAGTTTACTTTAGAGACAGTCGCTTGTTTGGGGGCGTGTGCTTTATCACCGGTTGTGATGATAAATAAAAAATATTATGGAAAGATGAATAAACAGAGTATTCAAAATACACTAAAAACTTATTAGACTCGTAGAAAGGATTGCAGAGTGAGATTTAATTCAATTGATGATTTGTTGAATTACAAGAAAAGGTTGAGAGAAGGCGTGAAAGAGGATATGCCTGTAATAACCATATGCATGGGGACAGGCTGTACTGCATTTGGCAGTGAAGAACTGATGGAAGAATTTCAAAAAGAGATTTCCAGGGAGAATCTTGGCTCAAAAATCAAACTAAAAATGGCAGGCTGTCACGGATTCTGCGAAAGGGGGCCGATTGTACTCATACTGCCGGAGGAGATATTTTATCAACAGGTAAGCAAAGCGAATGTGCAGGACATCGTCAAGAGCGTGATAGAAAAAGGGGTTGTCAATCAATTGCTTTACCTTGATGTCAATTTGAATAAGAGATTAAAATACGTTATGGATATCCCTTTCTATAATAAGCAGTTGAGGCAGGTATTGAAAAATAACGGGAGGATTGACCCGGAATCCATTGATGACTATATATTAAATGGCGGTTATCAATCTTTGGCAAAGGCAATTAAAGATTTATCGCCAGAAGAGATAATTGAAGAGGTTAAGAAATCGGGTCTGAGAGGCAGGGGGGGAGCTGGATTCCCTACGGGTTTAAAGTGGGAGTTAACGAGAAAACAAAAAAATGACAAAAAGTATATTATTTGCAACGCTGATGAAGGCGACCCTGGTGCGTTTATGGACAGAAGCATCCTTGAAGGTAACCCTCACAGTGTCCTTGAAGGGATGATTATTGCGGGTCTTGCGATTGAGTCGGATGAAGGGTACATATATGTCAGGGCAGAATATCCATTGGCAGTAAAGAGGTTAAATATTGCTATTTCTGATGCCAGAAAATTGGGGTTAGTCGGGGAGAAGATATTAGGGAGTACTTTTTCTTTTGATATAAAGATAAAAGAAGGCGCAGGCGCATTTGTATGTGGTGAAGAGACTGCATTAATAGCATCAATTGAGGGTAAAAGGGGAATGCCCAGGCCAAGGCCTCCATTTCCTGCCCAGTCCGGGCTCTGGGGCAAGCCTACCTGTATAAATAATGTAGAGACATTTGCCAATATCCCTTTGATTATTTTAGATGGTGGAGGAGAATATAGTAAAGTAGGGGCAGAGAAGAGCAAAGGGACCAAGATATTCTCTCTGACAGGTAAGGTAAATAATACAGGGCTGGTAGAGGTTCCTATAGGCACGAAGTTAAGAGACGTAATATTTGAAATAGGTGGTGGAGTAGATAAAGGTAGAACTTTTAAGGCTGTCCAGACAGGAGGCCCATCAGGGGGATGTATACCAGGGGAATATCTGGATCTGCCAATAGATTATGAGACACTTGCCGAGGTCGGTTCTATTATGGGCTCAGGCGGGATGATAGTATTGGATGATAAGACGTGTATGGTGGAATTGACACACTATTTTCTCTCCTTTACCCAGAATGAATCCTGTGGCAAATGTACACCATGCCGTATCGGGACAAAAAGGTGTCTGGAAATCTTAGAGAAGATTACAATGGGTGAAGGTGAAGAAAAGGATTTGGATGACTTATTAGAACTGGCAAAGATTATTAAAGATACTTCCTTATGTGGATTGGGGCAGACCGCGCCCAATCCAATATTAAGTACTATCCGTTATTTTAAAGATGAATATGAGACTCATATAAAAGACAAAAAATGCCCTGCTGGGGTTTGTAAGGCATTAATTAAATATTATATTGATGAGGCAAAATGCAAAGGTTGCACCCTTTGTGCAAAGAAGTGTCCTGTTGGAGCAATTACCGGAGAGGTCAAGAAAAAACATATGATTAGTTTAGACAAGTGTATTAAATGTGGTGTCTGTCTTGAAACATGTAAATTTAATGCAGTGGTGGTAGAATGAAACTATGATAAATTTGACTATTGATAACCAGAAGGTCAGTGTATCTCCTGGAACTACTATATTACAATCTGCGAAGAAGATTGGCATAAAGATTCCACACCTGTGTTATCACAAGAATTTGCCGATATCTGGTGCATGCAGGATATGTATGGTAGAGGTAGAGGGCGCGCGCACTTTAATTGCATCCTGTGCCTATCCTGTAACTGAAGGGATGAAGGTCTATACCAATACCGAGAGGGTCATGCATGCACGAAAACTGGTTCTGGAACTTTTATTATCAGACCATCCATTTGATTGTATGACGTGCGAGAAGACAGGTGACTGTAAATTGCAGAATTATGCCTATGAATATGGGGTAAAGGATATAAGGTTTTCAGGTGAGAGACATTCTTATGAGGTAGAGAATAAGAATCCATTTATAATCCGCGATTATAATAAGTGCATATTGTGCGGTAGATGTATAAGAATGTGTTCTGACGTGATAGGTGTAGATGCGATAGATTTTTCTCACAGGGGATTTAAGACAAAGGTTGCCACACCATTTAATGTGGACTTGACTGAATCTACCTGTATACTATGTGGCAACTGTGTAAATGTCTGCCCTGTAGGCGCATTGAGAGAGAAAGAGTCTGAGAATATGGGTAGGATTTGGGAATTTAAGAAGGTAAATACAGTCTGCCCGTATTGCGGGTGCGGCTGTGTATTGGAACTGAATATAAAAGACAACAGAATCGTTAAGGTCCTCTCACCCATAGATAGCCCTGCAAATTCTGGCAATCTATGCATTAAAGGAAAGTTTGGTTATGAATTTGTCCATAGCCCTGATAGATTGACAAAGCCTCTTATCAGGCAGGGTGCAAGGGATGAGGAGCCTGATTTCAGGGAATCTTCATGGGATGAGGCATTATCTCTGATAGCAGCCAGGATGGGTGAGATAAAGTCTAAATACGGCAGTGATTCAATCGGGAGTTTCTCTTCTGCCAAGTGTTCCAATGAAGAGAATTATCTATTCCAGAAATTTATTAGAATGGCTATAGGGACAAATAACGTGGACCATTGTGCAAGGCTCTGCCATGCATCCTCAGTAACAGGGCTTGTCCAGGCAATAGGAAGCGGGGCTATGACAAACTCTATCAGAGATATTCCGGATTCTGATGTAATTCTAATAATAGGCTCAAATACGACTGAGGCGCATCCTATAGTCTCTTTAAAGATGAAAGAGGCTGTCATGCATAGAGGGGCAAAACTCATCGTCATAGACCCACGCCCGATACCATTGACTGATTTTGCTTATCTCTGGCTCAGGCAAAAACCAGGCACAGATGCAGCAGTAATCAATGGCATGCTCCACCATATCATTGAATCAGGGTTTGAGAATAAGGAATTCATCAGTAAAAGGACAGAAGGGTTTGAAGGCCTTAAGGAGTCAGTAGAAGAATGGACACTGAAGAAGGCTGAAGAGGTCTCAGGCGTTTCAAAGGATTTGATAAAAGAGGCAGCAGAGTTATATTCAAAGGCAGATAATGCAAGCATATTCTGGGCTATGGGCATAACACAGCATACGACTGGCACAGATAATGTTCTGGCGTTGGCAAATCTGGCATTACTTACTGGCAATTTTGGAAGACCCGGGACTGGCCTGAATCCTTTGAGGGGACAGAACAATGTCCAGGGCTCATGTGATATGGGTGCATTGCCTGACTTCCTGCCAGGTTATCAGAGTATAACTGACCCTGATGTGAGGAAGAAGTTTGATCCAGTATGGGGTGGGGTATTACCTGCGCAAAAGGGTTTGACTATCGTTGAGATGGTAAATGGGGCATATAAAGGCGATATAAAGGCATTGTATATAATGGGAGAAAATCCACTTGTCTCAGACCCTGATATTAACCATGTGAGAGAGGCATTCTTAAGATTGGATTTTCTAATCGTCCAGGACATATTCCTTTCTGAGACTGCGAGGTTGGCTGATGTGGTCCTGCCGAGCGCTTCTTCATTTGAGAAGGAAGGGACATTTACCAATACAGAAAGGCGTGTCCAGAGATTCTATAAGGCACTTGTGCCACCAGGTGATGCTAAGTCAGATTGGGAAATAATCTGTGATATTTCAACTAAGTTGGGTTATAAGATGCATTACAATCACCCATCAGATATAATGGAAGAGATAGCAGGATTGACCCCTATCTACGGCGGCATAAGATATGATAGGCTTGATATAAATGGGTTACAGTGGCCATGTCCTGATGGGACACACCCAGGGACAGAGATATTACATAAGGATAGGTTTACACGCGGATTGGGTAAATTCCACCCTGTGAAATATCAACCTCCAAAAGAAGTTACAGATACAGAATATCCGTTTATCTTGACTACAGGGAGGTTATTACAGCAGTACCATACAGGGACTATGACGAGGAGGGTAAAGGGTATAAATACACTCGTTCCTGAATGTCTCATTGAGATAAACGAAGAAGATGCCAAGGAATTATCTATCAATGATAAAGAGATGGTAAGACTGGCATCGCGCAGAGGGGCTATCAAGGCAAGGATAAAGATAAATAGCGGCATAAAACCAGGGGTAGTCTTTGTGCCTTTCCATTTTGCAGAGGCTGCAGCGAATACATTGACTATAGCAGAGTTAGACCCGATTGCCAAGATACCCGAATATAAAGCATGTGCCGTAAAGATAGAAAAAATAATATGATTACACAGATTTTGAAAGGATTACACAGATTATGCGAATACTATTGATAGGGGATATTGTAGGTGAGCCTGGCAGGAATGCGGTAACTAAACTGATACCTAAGATCAAACAAGAGGAAAGAGTAGAATTTGTAATCGGTAACGGAGAGAATGCAGCAGGGGGTGCAGGCATAACGCCAAATACTGCAAGGGAATTGTTTGATAGTGGCATAGATGTAATTACCAATGGTGACCATATATGGGACAAGAAAGAGATAAAGGAGATTATAGATACTGAAAAACGTTTATTAAGGCCTGCCAATTTTCCTAAGGGTGTCCCTGGGAGAGGGGCAGCTGTTTACAAAAGTCAAAGTGGGCTTCTTATAGGGGTTATTAACATTATAGGCCGCATATTCATGTCTCACTACGAATGCCCTTTTAGAGTTGCAAAAGAAGAGATAGGAAAGATAAAGAACGAGACCCAAATTATAGTCATGGATATGCATGCTGAGGCTACGAGTGAAAAGATGGCAATGGGATGGTATTTGGATGGCATGGTAAGTGTAATTGCAGGCACACACACCCATGTCCAGACTGCTGATGAGAAGATATTACCCAAGGGCACTGCTTTTATTACTGACCTTGGTATGACAGGGCCATATAAGTCTATCCTTGGGCGTAGACCTGATGAGATATTAGATAAGTTCCTTACACTTATGCCTGCCAAGTTTGAGATGGCGAGTGAATGGGTGGAATTACACGGTGCAATTGTAGATATAGACCCAGTGACAGGCAAGGCACTATCAATTAAAAGGGTCCAAAGAAAAATAGAGTATTAAAATATGGAACGGACTGAATCAGTTGATATAGTTAGATTTGTCGGAGGTGAGAAGAATGCCTTAAAGGATAACGTTATTATAGAGTATCCCCTTACCATCTTTGTAAATGGTGAAGAACTCGTTACACTCCTTTGCACCCCGATGGACCTTAAAGAACTTGCCATCGGATTTTTATTTTCTGAAGGTTTTATAAAGGGGATTGATGACTTAGAGTCATTTGAATTGGAAGAAAAGGATGGCATCGCAAGGGTCCAGACCAAATCCCCGATAGATTTTACAAAGGAGTTATTCTCAAAGAGGACCATAGCATCTGGCTGTGAAAAGAGCGTTGTATTCTATAACGCAAGGGACTATCTTTCCCAGAGAAAGGTGACATCCAATACCTCTATCTCAAGCCGTACCCTGATAGAATTAAATAATTCAATGCAGAGGTCTTCTGTGCTTTATAGGACTACAGGGGGTGTCCACAGCACTGCACTATGTGATACAGAGAGTATGCTTTCATTTAAAGAAGATATAGGTAGACACAATGCACTGGACAAGGTGTTGGGTGAGGCGCTCTTAAAAGGTATCCCAACGGATGGCAAACTCATACTGACAAGCGGCAGGGCGACCTTAGAGATAGTAATAAAGTCTATCAGGCATGGCATTGCGATACTCGCCTCACGTTCAGCCCCAACAAATCTGGCAGTAAAACTTGCCAGCCAGTCAGGTCTTACCCTTATAGGTTTTGCCCGCGGTAACAGGATGAACATATATTCCAATGAAATTAGGATAATCGCAAGAGAATCTGAAATGAGGCGGTAAATACGATATTGCATTGATTTTTAGACCGTCAAAAACAACTGGGGGTGCGCAAGAGCCGATTACTTTATATAAGCCATCTCTTTTAGGGTTTCTATACGTTTACTTATCGGTGGATGCGTAGCAAACAAATCTGCTGCCCAGCCTTCCCTTAAACCCATAGGATGACCTTTAGGATCGCATATACACAGATGTGCAGTTCCCTGATTAATAGAACGTGTAGATTCTATCCTGGAATCTATCTTTTCTAAAGCGCTGGCTAATGCCAGGGGGTTTCTTGTTAGTTCTGCACCCGAGGCATCAGCAAGATATTCGCGTCTGCGCGAAACAAACATTGCCATAATCTGTGATAATATGGATGCTATCATTACTGTGACCAACCAGATTGCAAAAATAATCAAGGCAGCACCACCTCCTCCTTCCCGGCGATTACTGCGGCTCCCTCTGCGGAAAATGCCTCGTCTTGCCCAATCAGATATCAGTGCGGCAGCACCTACCAAAACCGCAATCATTAGCATAAGTCTAATGTCAAAATTCCTTATATGACTCATTTCATGAGAAGCCACCCCTTGAAGTTCATCGCGATTCAAGGTATCTAACAGCCCACTGGTAACTACAATAGAAGAGTTCCCTTATTTGAAAAAAATTCTGTAAAAATTGGCTTGACGATAAACTTATTGCGTGATATACTTTAAACATGTTTAACAAAAAGGAAATTCCTAGTATATTATCAAGTTAGAAAGTCAGAGGGTAATAAACATGGCTGGAATCCAAAAAGAGAAAATTGACCTGTTTTTTCAGAAGATGGCTGAGAAGTGTCCCGCGGTTATTGGGACGATTTATGTAACCGGTGGGGCAGCACTGATTCTGTATGACATTCCACGGATGACCGATGATATTGATTTTGAAATTCCAGAGGGGTTGAGTGAAGAAAAAATTATGGCTGTTTCCAGAGAGCTGGGAATTCCGGTTCAGTTTGGGACGGATATTGAACGATGGGGAATGACGGCATTGGTAGGTTACCGGGAACAAGCCAAACCCTACAAGTCATTTGGAAAATTGACAGTTAAGATTGTGGATCCTTTAAACCTCATTGCTCCTAAGCTATCGCGTTTTCTCGACAGGGATATTGAAGATGTCAATGTTTTGATTAAGAATTTCAAAATTTCCAGACACCAATTACTTGAACACCTTAAACAGGTCTATGATCGAAGTTCCGCTTCAATAGAAAAAGGATTGTTTAGAAATCAGGTGGCACAGTTTCTGAAGGACTATCAGCAAGAGCTTTGGAGTCGGCAGGAACCGTTACCACCTTGGTTGACTGTGTTAAGATGAGGCGGACAAAGTGAAACAAGTCGAAATTTTTGGGGAAAAATATGACATAGAAGATGATTCCTTACGCAATTTACATCACCTGGTCTGGAAAATCCTATTTCAGATAAATCAGAACCAGGTTGAGCAAGAAGAAATCTGCCTTAAAAAACATACGGATGCATTTCAGTTTTTTGAGAAAGCCTATAACATTGCTTGTCTTCTTTCAGTCCTGAATCAGCAGAAATTGAAGGGCTGCCGAAAAGAGCCTCTACCAAATCGTTACCTGCCAGAATCAAGTGAAGATCCTTACCTTTTCTACAAAACTTATCTAGGAAGGAATAGAGCTAGAGATACGATTCGTTATCTTAACAAGTGGATCCCGGTTTACCAAAAATAAAAACCGAACCCTGGATAGACTATAGAGTCAGGAGGAAGGAATGAAAGAGTGTTATTTTTGCAAAGGGAAAGTTCAGAGCCAATCAGTAACCGTTGATTACAGATGGGGAGATAGGTTTGTCGTTATCAAAAATGTGCCAGCGCAAGTTTGTACCCAGTGTGGGGAGAAATATTTTGATGCTGAAGTATCCCGGCAGATGGAACATATTGCCTTAAAAGGAGGGAAAATTTTAACCTCTATTACCGTGCCAGTATGTGAGTTTGCCGCAGCATAGAGGAGAAAGTATCATGGATTTCTGGAAAGGTGAGCGCTGTGAGTATTGTGATGGAGACATTGTAGAGAAGAAGGTGGATTTGTCTCGGAAGGCCAAGGGTTCATATGTCCTCATTTACCTGTTTACTCATTGTAATGTGGCATTGGGTTTCTGATATTTTGTCTTCCTTTCTCAGGAATATGTTAATAGAGAAAGGATGAAACGTCCGCTCATCGTAATTGCAATACTCTTCTCATCTGGAATAGTTGTAGGCAGATTCTTAATGGTTCCTCTACCCTTTCTGTTTATTTTAACTACCCTTCTTCTTATCCTCACCCTTATCTTGTGGAGACGGCAATCATTATCTCTGATTTTCTTATTTGCTACGATATTTTTTCTGGGTATTTTATCCTATCAGAATAACTGCATTATTACCCCTCTGGATATCAGTAATTTCATCCCTCAAGTGTCAAATAAAGTATACCTAACGGGCATTATAACGAGTGACCCTGTTAATTCAGTCACTCATTACGGAGACAATAGGTCCCAATTCTACTTTAAACCATTGAGATTACAAAAGGATGGATTCTGGCAGGATGTTAATGGCATTACCTGGGTTACTGTCTATGGTAAAGAGGAAAGGTTTAGGTATGGGGATGAATTGGTATTGGGAGGAGAACTCACCCCTCCAAGGGCACCATCTAATCCGGGTGGATTCAACTATCGAGAGTACCTGAGGCGCCAGAAAGTCTATTCTACAATCAAGGTAGAAAAGACTGATGTAGTTCATTTGTTGGGCAGTAACAGGGCAAATCCTGTCGTCTATAAGGTCTTCGGATTTAAAGATATAACGAGGAAGATAGTCTCTTCTAATATTCCTAAAGAGGAGGCTTCTATATTGGCAGGTATATTATTGGGAGATAGGGAGGATATACCGGTTGAGATGATGGATGAATTTATCAAAACCGGCACTATCCACATACTTGCCATAAGCGGGTTAAATGTGGGATTGGTGGCATTTATCATATTGGCATTTTTCAAATTACTTCGTATACCGAGGAGGACCCGTTACTTTCTTGCGATAGTCTTTCTAATCATCTATTGTATTATGACAGGTGGAAGGCCGTCTGTAGTGAGGGCGACACTTATGGCATCTGTACTTTTGTTCGGATTGGTTATAGACAGGGATGCAGACGTGATGAATTCACTTGCTATTTCTGCACTCATTCTTTTGTTTGTTAACCCATTCTATCTATTTGACCCTGGGTTTCAATTATCATTTCTTACAGTAATTGCGATAGTCATGCTTACGCCCAAATTAGAAGGTTTTATTAAGATGGATACTCCAGAAGGAATGGTAGAATCATGGCACTTTAAGACAAAGAGATTTATTGTGAAATCCATATCTGTCTCTTTAAGTGCATGGCTTGGCATAATCCCATTGATTGCCTATTATTCAAATACATTCTCTCCTATAACTGTATTAATAAATCTGATATTGATTCCGCTCGTCACTTTAGCAACTGCGATAGGTTTTACCCTCCTCATCTCCGGGATAGTATCTATAACCTTAGCCAAAATATTTGGCGCTGCATGCTGGCTATCTTTAGTGGGTTTGACAAAGGTGGTATCATCATTCTCTAATATGCCGTTCAGTTCATGGCGGGTCTCTACACCATCTATCCTATTTATATTATGCTATTATATCTTTTTACTTATTTGTATTAATTATAGGCGGCTTAATCTCTCCATGGGAAAGGTGGCTATTATAGGACTATTCATGATAAACCTCTTCACATGGGGAAGAGGCTTAGAGTCTGGCAATTCTTCTCTAAAGATTACCTTCTTAGACGTGGGCCATGGGGATGCAATCTTTATTGAGTTTCCTCACTCAGGGAATATGTTGATAGATGGGGGAGAAGGAGGTGATAATGACCAGGGCAGGTGGGTCATCTCACCATTTCTGTGGGACAAAGGGATAACGAGGATTGATACAGTGCTACTTACCCATCCCCATTCTGACCATGTGGGAGGACTTGCCACAGTGATGAAAAACTTTAGAGTCAGATATGTCTTTGATAACAATATGCCATTTGATTCTGCCATATATCAGGGATATAATAACCTGATAAGGAAGAAACGCCTGAATCAAATTAAGGTCCATGAAGGTGAGGAGATAATAGGTTACAAGGATGTAAGGGTCTATCTTCTACATCCCCCTCGTCCATTTCTGACTGGGACAGGTGAGTATGAGAATGATAACTCTGTAGTGGTTAAGATAATGTACAAGGGGATGAGCGTCCTCTTATGTGGTGATGTGGAAAGATATGGTATAAAGAGGTTATTACAATACAATGATGGACTGTTACGTTCAACAATCCTGAAAGTTCCACACCATGGGAGTCATCAAGAAGTGGAAGGTGAGATATTCTTCTCAAAGGTATCCCCTCAAATCGCAGTAATCTCTGAGGCAGAGAGGAATAAATTCAATCTGCCTTCCCCAAAGACTATATCCGTTCTTAAAGAATTAGGTTCTCAGATCTATCAAACCGGCATGAATGGTGCAGTGACGATTGAGATAAAAGATGGCAATTATTCTATAAGATGTTACAAGAAAGGTTAAAGGTGGGGAATTTTCAAAAAATAAAAACTTCTTGACAAAAATGGGGTTATGTGGTATGATATTATTTTGGTGGAAGCGATAGGGCTTTCAAATACGGAAAAAGGAGGTAAAAGGAAGCCATGGATGAAGTAACAGGTACTGTAAAATGGTTCTCTAACCAAAGAGGTTATGGATTCATTACAGTAGATAATGGTGGTAAGGATGTGTTTGTTCACCACTCTGCAGTTTCGGGAGACGGATTTAAGACCCTGAATGAAGGTCAGAGGGTTAAATTTGAAATAGCCAAAGGCGAAAAAGGTGACAAAGCCTCCAATGTGGTTACGATATAAATTCAAGGAAAATTTATATTGAGCAACCCAAAATCCCCGGTAAGTTTACTTACTGGGGATTTTTTTATTAGATATCTACTTTTCTAAAGTATAATGCCAATGAGTAAAATTCTATACGTTGCTTTTGTATGGCATATGCACCAGCCTTACTACAAGGATAATCTCAAGGGCGAACTTAGTATGCCGTGGGTAAGGCTCCACGCTATAAAAGACTACCTTGATATGGTAGAAATCCTTGAAGACTTCCCATCTATACACCAGACATTCAATTTAGTACCCAGCCTCATAGACCAGATAGAAGATTATACAAAAGGGGATGTCCAGACAGATACATTCCTTGAACTTTCCAGGAAGAAGGCATCAGAACTTGATGATAAGGATAAAGATTTTATATTACTCAACTTCTTTATGGCGAACTGGGAGAATATGGTCAAGGTCCATCCCAGATACAATGACCTGCTCCATAAAAGGGGCAGGAATATAAACCCGTCCCAGTTAGAGGTGCGGAGGAAGCGCTTTAACACGCAGGATTTTTTAGACTTGCAGGTCTGGTTTAATCTCTCATGGTTTGACCCCATCTTCAGGGAGAAAGACGATGGACTCAAAAAGTTGGTTGAAAAGGGCCAATATTATACTGAGGAAGAGAAAGCCATCGTCTTAAACAAGCAGTTGGATATTATGCGCAAGATACTGCCAAAGTATAAAGAATTACAGGATAGTGGAAGAATAGAGGTTACAGTAAGTCCGTATTACCATCCTATACTGCCACTTCTCTGTGATATAAAAGTGGCAAAGGAATCGTCCCCTCATACCATTCTACCAAATATAAGGTTCAGTCATCCTGAAGATGCAAGTTACCATATCAAAGAATCTGTCAGGCGATATAAAGAGATATTCGGGATACTACCCAAAGGGATGTGGCCCCCTGAAGGTTCTGTCAGCGAAGCGATAGTGCCATTAATACAGGAATCTGGTATAGAGTGGATAGCCAGTGACGAGGCAATATTATTTAAATCCTTAAATAGGCAAAGGGATGCAAAATTGCTTTATAAGCCGTATGTAATAAAAAGAGGCGGGAAGAGTCTAAAGATAGTATTTCGGGACCATAACCTCTCAGATATGCTCGGGTTTGTCTATTCCAAGTGGAAAGGTGAAGAGGCTGCATCTGACCTGATAGAGCGGCTTCATGGTATAAGAAATGGGTTATTGAAAGAAGAGGATGAGTTTTTGGTAACCATTATACTTGATGGCGAGAACGCATGGGAATATTATCCTGGTGATGGCAGGGATTTCCTAACTAATCTATATAGGAATTTAGAGAATGACCCTAAATTGAAGGCTGTAACTGTAAGTGAGTTCTTGCAGGCTCATCCTGATGCAAAAGATATAGAAAGGTTATTCCCTGGCTCATGGATAAATTCTAATTTCAATATATGGGTTGGCCATCCAGAAAAGAACCTCTCGTGGGAATATCTGGCAAAGACGCGGGAGTACCTCGTTAAGTGGGGAAATGCCCATCCCCAGGCAGAATACAAAGTTGAAAATTCGCCGTGGCGAGAGAATATTAAAAAGGCGTGGGATGAACTCTACATGGCTGAAGGGAGTGACTGGAACTGGTGGTATGGGGATGACCATGCCTCTCTTAATCATGAGGAATTTGATAGACTCTACAGAAAACACCTGTCAAATGTTTATGAGATTTTAAAAGAGGAGATACCAGACTATCTCAATACCCCGATAAAGAGTGAAGAGACAAAGCCTGCGAAGGAACCTACTGCGATTATACACCCTGTAATAGACGGCTTGGTTACAGATTATTATGAGTGGCTTGAGGCTGGATACTTTGATGTTGAGAGTATAGGCGGGACTATGCACCGTTCTCAGAGTATACTAAGGCGCATCTATTATGGATTTGACCTTGAAAGGCTCTATGTGCGGTTGGACATGGTGGGCATAGAAAATGGCCCCACAGAGGCTATGGTTCTTGCCCTGCTTGTATACCCATCTATTGTAAGGGTCCAGATGCCCATATATCCAGGAAAGTCACCTATTGCAGCTACTCTTATGAAGAAGAATGCACAGGATAATTGGGTTGCCTTTAAAGAACTAAAGGATGCTGCATTTGATAGGGTGCTGGAGCTGGGTATAGGCTTCTCTGATTTAAACGCACATAAGAATCAAGAATTATTTTTAAGGATATGCATAGAGGAAGAAGGAAGGATATTGGAAAAATTACCTTACCATGGGCCAATCCGTATACATGTGCCGTCTGAAGATTATGCTTTGCGGCAATGGATTGTTTGAACTATGAGGAAGGATATACCTCTTTATTGTAATAAGATAATAGAACTGGCGATTTTGACACTGATTATCGTTACACCATTACTATTCAGCAAGGACACAGAAAGCACATTTCTTATTCCTAAAGAAACATTTTCCAAATCAGTAATTCTCTTCATGCTCGGGGTCTGGCTGATTAATATATCAATGAGTGGGAGGGTGAGGATACCTCCTCTACTGCTATGCCTGCCTCTCATTTCTCTTATATTAGTAGCAGCCATCTCACTAATTAATATTATAAATTCACCTTATATTCATTTGAGTTTATGGGACCTGTCTAATCTGCTCTCTTTTATTATCCTATATTTTATCATATACGGGACTATAAGGACAAACCTACAGATAGAGAGGATTGTCTTTGTCTTTATTCTCATTGGCGGATTTACAGCCTTATACGGGGTATTACAGTACTATGGCATAGACTATTTCCATTACTGGGTAGGCAATGTTGGAAGGAAGAGTATGTTCTCTACCTTTGGTAATCCAAACTTTGTGGCTGAGTATCATATTGCCATAATTCCTATTTCACTTGTCGTCTTCTTATTTGCACCATCATTATGGAAGAAGGTGATAGGAGGCTCATGTGTTCTAATTGCCTCTATATGTTTATTAATATCCCAGACAAGGGGTTCATGGGTAGGGTTCGGACTTTCCATTATCTTCCTCTTGAGCCTGTTAAAGTTAAAGGATAGAAAGGTGTTTCGTGGTGCCAGAAGGACTGTACAGATTATCTTTATATTGGCAGCCATTATCCTTCTGGGATTTGGTGTGGCAGACCTGCAAAGTCATGGGCTAAGCGAAGTCAAGGCAGTGGTCAGCAGGGTAGGTTCTATCTTTACATTTGGAGACGAATTCAGGCGGTTTGTATGGCATGCGACTGTTATTATGATAAAGGAACATCCCTTTATGGGCGTTGGATTGGGTGGTTTTAAGCAGCAGTATCCTGAGTATCAAGCCAAACTCTTAGGAAGAGAGGAATATCCCTCTTATGTCCAGGGGAGTAATGTGCCTCAGGCACACAATGAGTTCCTTCAGGTATGGGCTGAGATGGGGATATCAGGGATTATAATAGTGGTGTGGCTTGTGTATGCATTCTTCTATCATGGCATAACCACATTAAAAAGGCTTAAAACACCGTACATGTGGAAGTTAGCAGCCGGTATGTTAGCCGGATGTTTTGCTGTCCTGGTTCATGCCATTGCCAGTTTTCCTTTTCACTTAGCAAGTACTGCATCAGTATTTGTACCTTTATGCAGCCTCATAGCTGTAATGGGTGCAATAGAGTCTTCCGAGACTGTGCCTGTCTATTTAAAGGAAATTAGTTCAGAGAAATCTAATCCCAAAAGGGATAGACTTTCCCCATTCCACGTAAGGGAAAGGTCTAATCCCAAAAAGGATAGACCTTGCCCTGGGCAACCATTCCACATCAGGGAAGGGTCTTACCGGCCTCCAAGATGGATTCTCGTTGCTCAAGGTTTAATTGTGGCATTAACAGTTATTTGCATGGTAATTACCATAAAGCCTATTATGGCTGACATCTCTTTAAAATTAGGAAACGCCCTTCTCAAACAAAAAGAGTGGGATGTGGCTCGTGAGTATATTACTAAAGGTATTTCCTTAAATCCATATGAAGGAAGGCTGCATTTTGCATTGGCAATTGCATATAATGGTAAAGGGGATGACGAGAAGAGTCTATATGAATTAAAGAAATCACTTGAGACCTTTAAGGACGTCAATATTTATAATAACCTTGGAGCAACATACATGAGAAAGGGAATGGCAGATGAGGCTATTGGAGAGTGGAAGAAGGCTGTAGCAGTAAGGCCTGACCTTGTTGATACGCATATCTTTCTTGGGAAGGCGTATGAAGAGAAGGGGATGCTAAAAGAATCTGAAAGGGAATATAAGAAGGCAATCTGGTATTCTAATCCTAAAAAGGATAGACCTTCCCCATTCCACATCGGGGAAGGGTCTAAGGTTAAAAATGGGCAAGAGAAAAAAGAGGATAAATAAAGACCATTTTGAAAGGCACGTCAAAGAGCCGGTTCAGAAGAGGTTTACCCTTACAGACTACGTGAGCATCAACCTTATCGTATGGGCATTTATAGGGATGGTAGCTTTGAGTTTCTATGTATCATCAGGTTTTAGGGTTGATAGATTCCATGCGGGGATATTACGCTACATATTGCTATATGCATTTGGCTGCGTATTTTTTATAGTGTCAATAATAGATTATATTATGGAAAGGGGAAGAAAGGAAGTAAAATGATTTTAAAGACCATTGTAGTTGGCGAGCTTGAGACAAATTCTTACATCCTGGGTAGTGAGAAGACAAAAGAGGCTGTTATCATAGACCCCGGAGATGATTATGAGAAGATTATAGAGTGCCTGAAAGAGAATGGGCTTAAGGCAAGGTCCATCATAAATACCCATGGCCACATAGACCATATAGGTGCAGATTATAAATTTGACATTCCCATACTGATTCACAAGGAAGATTCCCATTGTCTTACCAACCCGGAAGAGGACGTATTCATATTCTTTGGCAGACGTTTCCCACCTACAAAGCCTTCAAGGCTGCTTAAGGATGGCGACAAGATATCCGTCGGGGATATAGAGATTACAGTTATCCATACGCCAGGACATACCCCTGGAGGGATTTGCCTTAAATACGATAAGATATTATTTACAGGCGACACATTGTTTGCCGGGGGTATCGGCAGGACAGATTTCCCAGGTGGCTCAGCGGATGAGTTGATGGAATCCATTAGAGAGAAACTTATGACCCTTGATGAGGATGTTACCATCTATCCAGGACACGGACCTACCTCAACCATAGGTGATGAAAAACGCACCAATCCATTTTTGTAGGGACACTCACAAATCGTATACAGGTGTGGCGTATGTATAGCCGGAGCAGTTGTGTTCGGGTTGCGATTACCTGCTTTGAGGCACGAGGCAATACTTCAGGGCAAATGATACTTGCGGCTGGCGGCAATCCAGCCGGTGAAGTAACAGGAGAAAAAAGTGTTGTTCCGCAGCAAAAATGACACACCCCAAATTTTTCAATAAATTAAAAATAATATTGTATATACAAATGTAATATGCTATAATATAATCAGATGAAGGAAATAAGATGGGATTTGCTTAAAAACGAGCGACTAAAAAGAACAAGAGGAGTTTCTTTCGAAGAAATTCTTAACTCAAAACTAATACAAACGCATTAAGTATCCTAGCATATTCCTGATGTTGTCATTCCTGTGAAAACAGGAATCTATTATTCTACGGTCGATAGATTCCCGCTTTTGCGGGAATGACAGTCACTGTAAAGTTAGTTATTGCGTTTGTATTAG
>Ga0082335_1004684_pt1 | contig 20084 bp, 16 predicted proteins | sample Subgrocontami58m_FD_72375 | JGI IMG/M metagenome (GOLD analysis project Ga0082335, IMG submission 72375) | Subsurface groundwater microbial communities from S. Glens Falls, New York, USA - GMW37 contaminated, 5.8 m (SPADES assembly) (version 2) ... | reverse complement strand
GCCATCTGCTGCAAGTGCCGCCGCGCATGCTGTGCCAGGAAGTACAGCCACTGATAGAGATCGATCCGCCCGAGGGCGTTGACCGACATGCGCAGCTGGCACAAGGCGCCTTCGCCCTGGTTCAGCCGTTCCAGGAGCGCCAGGCACTCCTCACACTGCCGCCGCAAGATTGCACGGACCTCGACTGGGGTGGTGCGACCGCTCGGCTCCATGTGCTCAGGACGCATCCAGGGGAAGCTGCCTCGCTGGCCAATCGCCTCCAACCGCTGCAAGTCGCTGTCGCCCGCCGGAATCGGTTGCCCCAGGGCGGCGCGACAAACCGCCTTCTCGACTGATTTCCGCAAGGTCAACATCAAGAAATGGTTCGTCAGGCTGATGTGCTCCAGCACCTGATCAATCGTCCATCCTTGCGACGCGGGCCGGAACGCGCGCTCGTCAACCGGCCGCTCGAACCAGCGGTCAACGTCCGCGAACACCTCGATCAAGCTCGCTCGCACAATCGCAACAGTTTTCGCGTGCGTCATCAACTCGAGCCGCGCAGTTGCCGTGAGCCCGCCCTTCGCCGCAACGACTGACGCCGCTGGGTCATATAGGAACGAAGCACGGCGTTGCGAAGAGAGATCGGCTGTTTCGTCGCCGGTTCCGCAACCGTCGCGTCATTCCAGAAATCGTCCGGCAGTCCTGACAACTCTGCTGGCGGGTCAACGCGTCCGCATCAGCCGCGTCGCCTCATGATCGCGCCAGGCGCCGTCGGCTGCAAGCGCTCTCAGGCGGCCCGGATCGATGTTGGCGTTGCCGAGCGGCGCCGCCCTACCTGCCCCGCGGTGGGTAGAGCCGCGTGGCTATGAGGCCATACAGGCTGAATTCAACCAGTCCACCCAAGAACCACTGCCCAGCCACAACGGCAGGAATGGGAAAGAGCACGTATTGATTGAGGTCAACGAGGAGACCCGCGACAAGCGCGAAGAAGAGACCGTAGCCCAATCCCTCGCGCAACGAACCGTTCCGCGCAAAGCGGCTATAGCCCCACACAAAGACCGTGACGATGCCGGCCGTGAGCAACAGGGAGAGCCAGACTTTTTCGGCCAAGTCGGGTCGGCGTAGGTGTTCAACCGACGCGTTGGCCGCCCGGAGCACGACGAGGTGGACGAACGCGTTCCACGCAATCGCAACAAGGAATAGAACGCCACATGTGAGAAGGAAGCGCTTTGTTCGCATGGAACATCCTTCGGTCGACCGCCTAGCCCTCAGCCCCCAGCCCCCAGCCCTCAGCCCTCAGCCCTCAGCCCTCAGCCCTCAGCCCTTTATCCGACCCGCCCTTCCAGCACTCCCTCTCCCGCCGAGGCTGTCTCGGAAGGTGACGCGAGCGTGTCGGCGGCAGCTTCCTTCCATCGCGACTGGATGATCAGCCAGAGCACGCCGGGCACGCAGAACATCAGGCCGAGCGCGAAGGCCAGCGTCCGCGGCGACCAGCCGGCCTGATCGAGCTGATAGCCGGTCCAGTAGCTCGACGCCGAGGACATCAGCGTGACGAGGGCCAGTTCCGTCGCGAAGACGCGGCCGCGGAAGCGGTCTGGCACTTCCATCTGGAGCAGCACGGTGCTGAACACCCACAGGATCGATCCACCGAAATGCGCGAGGAGCACGCAGAGCGCCGCGAGCCACAGCGTCGGCGCCCCCGCGAGCGCGACGTAGAACACGCCGACCATGAAGTACGCCGGTCCAATCGTGCGGCGCAGGCGGCGCGGCTGCTGACCGAGAATCCAGCGCAGCGCAATCGGTCCCAGGCCGGCGCCGACGCCGCGCGCGCCGTACAGCACGCCGATGCCCGCCGCCGAGCCGTCACCGACCGGAAACACGCGCTGGCCGAAAATCGTCAGCAGGAGCAGCACGCCGCCGGCGAGCCCCCAGCCCGCCTTGACGAACATCAGCGCGGCCACGTGCGACCGCTGACGTACGTACCGGACCCCCTCGATGAGATCGGTGATGCCGGTGAAGGCCAGGAATCCAGCGGGCCGCGGCACGGCGGCCGGCGTCGCGTCGTACCGTGTCCGGCCGATGAAGAACGCCGACGCGAAAAACGACAGCGCGTTGACGACAAACGCGATGTTGCGGCCGGCGACGGCCGTCACCAGACCCCCGATCGAGGCGCCGATCGCGAGCATCGCCGACCACGTCGCGCTCGACAGCGCGTTGGCGGGCAGCAGCTCCTCAGCCGACGTGATGTTGGGAATCGTCGCCGTGCGCGCCGGCTCGAAGAACCCCTGCGCCCCGACGGTGAACGCCATCACGACGTACGCGATCCACACCTGGTCCGGTCGGCGGATGACCAGCAGCACCAGGACGAGACACCCGCGTACCACGTCGGTCACGATCATCAGGCGCCGCCGGTTCACGCGGTCGACGACCACGCCGGCGATCGGGCCGACGATGGCCACCGGCAGCAGCTGGACGATCATCATCCAGGCCACCGCGGTCGCCGACCCGGTCAGGTCGAGCAGCAGCGCGTAGATCGCGATGGCGTTGAACCAGTCGCCCAGCTGGGAGACGGTCTGCCCGATGTATAGCAGCCGGAAGTTGCGGTTGTTCCGCAGGAGTGAGAAGTAGCTCACGGTACTGTAGTGTCCGGCTTCAGCCGGACCAGTCAGTATAATCGTCGCGTTCCATGTTCGACACCCTCGGGCACTACAAGATCCTCGAGCGCATCGGCGCGGGCGGGATGGGCGAGGTCTTCCGCGCGCGCGACACGCGCCTCGGCCGGACCGTCGCCCTCAAGGTGCTCTCCGCCGGCGTCGCGGGCGATCCGGCGCGCCGGGAGCGGTTCCTCCGCGAGGCGCGCGCCACCTCGGCCCTGTCACACCCGAACATCGCGGCGTTGTACGAGATCGGAGAGGACCAGGGCGAGCTGTTTCTCGTGTTCGAGTTCGTGCCCGGCGAGACGCTCGGGACGGCCATCGCCGGCCGGCCGCTCAACCCGCGCCGCGCGATCGATCTCGCGGTCCAGCTCGCCGATGCGCTCGCCGACGCGCACGCGGAAGGCATCGTCCACCGCGACATCAAACCCGACAACATCATCGTCACGCCCAAGGGCAACGCGAAGATCCTCGACTTCGGCCTCGCGACGTGGACCGGCGGCGGCGCCGAGCGCGATCGGGCGGCAACCATGGCGGCGAAGGGCGCCGGAGCGACGCTGGGGACGGTCGCCTACATGTCGCCCGAGCAGGCCCTCGGCGAGCGGGTCGATCACCGCACGGACATCTTCTCGCTCGGGATCGTGTTGTTCGAGATGCTGACCGGGAAGCCGCCGTTCAGCGGAACGACGTCGACGGCCCTCGCGCTGCAGATCGTGCAGGCGCCCGCGCCGGCGCCCTCCTCGGTGAACACGTCGCTGCCTCGCGAGCTGGACGCGATTGTGGCCAGGGCGCTCGCCAAGAGCCTGGATCAGCGGTACGAGTCGGCGGCGACGCTCGGGGCGGAATTGCGCACGGTGGCCGCGATTCTCGATGTGCGCAGCGACGCGCATGCGGCCTCTGGTGTCTCGACGGCGATCATGCCACCTCGCCGATCGTGGGCGGGCTGGATCGTGCTGCTGCTCGTGCTGGCCGCGCTCGCCGCCGCGGCGTGGTACGAACGCGACTCGCTCGAGCGCATCTGGCGCCGGACCCTGGGCCCCGCCCCTCCTCCGGTCGTCGCCGTGATGCCGCTCGAGCTCCTCGGCCCGGATCCATCGCAAACGTATTTCGCGGACGGGTTGACGGAGGATCTCATCTCGCGCCTCGGCCAGACGCAGGGATTGCGTGTGCTCGGCCGTTCGGCAACGCGCGACTATCGCGGCCGCCCGCCTCGAGACGTCGCGAAGGATCTGGGCGCCGGAGTGGTGCTGACCGGATCGGTTCGTCCGGCCGCGGACACCGTCACAGTGTCGCTCGAACTGATCGACTCCTCCGACGGCCGGGCGATCTGGGCGAGCCAGTACACGCGCGACGTCAAGGACATCTTCGCGGTGCAGGAGCAGGTGGCCCAGCAGGTGGCCCTGGCACTTCGATTGAAGCCGCAGCCGACCGCCGCCAGCGCGCGTGCGTCAGCGCGCCTCGTTGAGCCGCGGGCGTATGACGCGTACCTCCGGGGCCGGCACGCGGCCTCCGAGCGGCGTCTGCCCGAGGCGCAGCGGTTGTATGAGGAGGCGGTCCGCCTCGATGACGGGCTCGCGGAGGCGCACGCGGGTCTGGCCGAGCTCCTCCACCGCTGGCCAGGCTTCGGCGCACCCGATGATCCCGCGCGGGACGGGCGGCTGCGGCGGGCCGCCGAGCGCGCGTTGGAACTGGATCCGGATTCACCCCAGGCGAACCTGGCCGCCGGGCTCGCGTCCGAGCGGCTGACCGACGCGCTCGGGTACTTGAAGCGCGCGATCACGCTCGACCCGTCCTACGCCGAGGGCTATCAGCAGATTGGCGATCGGATTGCCGACTTCGATCCCGCGCGGGCGATGGCGTTCTATCGGCGGGTGCTGGCGCTCGATCCGCTGATGTCCGTCACGCGAAGCGACCTCGTGGACATCCAGTCCGCGCTCGGCCGTTTTGACGAGGCGCAGCGTGAGCTGGACGCGGCGCCGGGCCAGGGCGAGTGGAAAGCGGCGAGCCGTGTGACCGTGTTACTGGGTCGGCGTCAGTGGGACGCGGCGCTGGCGCTCTTCGAACAGAATGCGTTGCCGCGACACGTGCCGATCTTCCAGCTCGAGTACGCGAACACGTTGCGGATGGCGGGCCGCACCGACGACGCGTATCGCGAAGCCACGAGCCTCGTGGCCGCGAACCCGGGCAACTGCGCCGCGAACGCCACGCTCGCGGCGTTGAAGCAGGAGCGCGGGTTGTCGAATGCCGCGCGTCAACTCGTCGGCGCCGCGCTCGCGGCCGCCGCGTCAGAGGACGTCGGGCCGGTGTCGATGCGGTGCGGCGTGCTCTCCTTCGCCGCGATGGGCAACGCGCAGGGCGTCGCGGCCCAGCTGCGCCGGGTGGCAGGCAGCGAACGCCTGCTGCACGCCTGGGCGCTCGACATCATGGGGATGAGCGGCGGTGCACTCCTGAACGCCGCGATTTTCCCGGTCAGCCGCGTGATCGCGCAGCCCTCCGTCGTTGACGCCCGGCGCGAACTGGACCGGGCCTACGCGGTCACCCGCGAGCAGATTGCGACGACGCTCGCCGACATCACACCGCGCTGAGGAGCCTGGCCAGCCGCGCGCGGTCGATGTTCGCTCCCGACACGATCGCCGCGACACGGCGTCCGGAGAGCGCCACGCGCTTGCCGACGAGCGCCGCGGTGGCTGCGGCGCCCGCACCCTCCGCCACGAGATGCTCCGCTTCGACGAGGCCGACGATCGCAGCGGCGAGGTCGTCCTCGCTCACGGTGACGATGCGATCGACGAGCCGCTGGATGAAGGCGAACGTGATCGTGTCCGGATCCGGGTTGCCGCCGAGGCCGTCGGCGAGCGTCGCGCCGGGCACGATCTCCACCAGACGCCCCGCGCGCACGCTCGTCTGAAACGCGCACGACGCCTCCACCTCGACCCCCACCACCTCGCACGCTGGGTTGATGGCCTTGGCGACCTGCGCCATGCCGCTGATCAGCCCGCCGCCTCCGATCGGCACAACGAGGACGTCGGTGTTCGGCACGTCCTCGAAAATCTCCAGTGCGACCGTCGCGGCCCCGGCGATGACGTCGGCATCGTTGTACGGCGAGATGAACTCGGCACCGGTGTCCTTCGCGAACCCTTTCGCCAGCCGCTCCGCATCGTCGTAGTCGCGGCAGGCGGCGCGCAGCTCGGCGCCGTGACGGCGAATGGCCGCGAGCTTCGTCGTCGGCGCGTCGGCGGGGGTGAACACGACGAGGGGAAGGTGAAACGCCTCAGCGGCCGCGGCCAGCGCGCGGCCGTGATTGCCGGCCGACGCGGTGACCAGTTGCGCGGGCGCGCGGCCCGGACGTTCGAGCCGCGCGATCACCGCGTTGAACGCGCCGCGTGACTTGAAGGAGCTCGAGCGCTGCAGCGATTCGAGCTTCAGCGACACGCGCGCGGCGGCCAGATCCGAGAGCCAGGCCGACGGCACGAGCGGCGTGCGACGGACGTAGGGCGCGATGCGCTTTCGTGCGCGCAGGACGTCAACGAGCTGCATCGGACCGGAGAATCTCGCCAAGCTGCTGCGTGAACGCCGACCGCGCGAGCACGTCGCCGACGCCCGCGCGCCGCGCCGCCTCGATGACGTCGGTCTGCACGTGCGACGCATAGCCAAGCGTGGGAATCGACGCGAGCGCCGGATCCGCCGCCATCGCCGAGACGATGCCAAGCGGGTTGATGCGCGCGTTGTTGAGGTCGAAGATCACCAGCGACGGCGCGGTGTTGCGCATCTCGCCGAGCGCCGCTTCCGCGGAACGCGCGAATGTGACCGCCACGCCGAGCTGGCCGGCCGCGGTCTTGATTTTCGACGTGAACATCAGATCGTCGAGTACGGCTAAGATCATGCACGACCATGATAATTGAGAGTCAGGCTGTCGGTCCGTTCTTCAAGAACGGCTTCGTCGTCGGCTGCGAAGCGACCCGGGAGGCGGTGCTCATCGATCCGGGCGATGAAGTCGCGAGCCTGCTGGCCTTCGCGGAGCGCAACGGGCTGGCGATTCGCGACATCCTGCTGACCCACGCGCACGTGGATCACGTCACGGGTGTGGCGGCCGCCAAACGCGTCCTCGGCGTGCCCATCCACCTGCATCGGGACGATCTGTTTCTCTACGAGCGCGCTGTTGAGACGGGGGCCCTGTTCGGCTTGAAGGTCGAGCCGCAGCCGCCGATCGACGTGTATTACACGCCGAACGACGTCATCGTGTTTGGCACCTACGAAGCGCGGCCGCACCACACGCCCGGTCATTGTCCGGGCGGGGTCTGTCTGCAGATCGGCAGGAAGGGCGAGCCGGGCAAGGAGCTGTTCGTCGGCGACACGCTGTTTGCTGGGGCAATCGGCCGCACTGATCTGCCGGGCGCCGACTATCAGACGCTGATCAATTCCATCCGCAACGTCCTGTTCGCCTTTGGCGACGATGCGATCGTGCATCCGGGACACGGGCCCGACACAACGATTGGTCAGGAGCGCCGCACCAACCCGTTTCTGACAGGGCAGGCCTGAAGGCCTGCACTACATCCGGTTTTCTTCGTGCTTTCGTGCCTTCGTGGCTGTGTTTGCTCCGCGGGCTTTGCGAGCTCTGCGTTGATCGTCGTGACGGGTCCGGCTGAAGCCGGACACTACCGAAGCGATGGCAGGCTGTGTTTGCTCTCCGGGCCTTCAGGCCTGCCGTTCGACCGTCAACTCCACGCGACCCACGCGCAAACGATCGCCGCTGGTCAGTCGCGCTTTGTCAATGCGCTTGTCGTTGACGAAGGTGCCGTTGGTGCTCGCCAGGTCCACAACCTCCAGTTTGTCGTCCGTGGCGGTGAGCCGGCAATGCAGGCGGGACACGAGGGCGGCATCGACGATGAAATCGGCGCGCGGCGCACGGCCGACGGTCTTGACGGCGCCCGATCGCAGGCGAAACGTCGTCTCGGCACTCTGAAGAATCCACATCCGCGTATCTTATCGCTCTCAGCCTTCAGCCTTCAGCCTTCAGCCTTCAGCTTTCAGCCTTTGACTGACAGCCGAGAGCTGATCGCCGAGGGCTGCGGTGTTTGAACTTCAGCCGCCCCGATCTCGTCACAGTGCTGTATGAGCGCTGTCGCGGGAAAATCACGGAAACGCCTGTACATCGGGGCTGCGGTCGGGTTGCTGGTCGTCGGCGGCGCGGCTGGTCTGGCGACGCTCAGGGGCGCATCGGCGGACGTCGACGCGTCGCGGCTGGCGACGGTCGAACGCGGCACGATGGTCAAGTCGGTGGTCGCGACCGGCAAGGTCGAGCCCATCACGAAAGTCGAGATCAAGTCCAAGGCGAACGGCATCATCCAGGCGCTGCACGCTGACATCGATCGCGCCGTGAAGGAAGGCGATGTCCTCGTCGAGCTCGACAAGGAACTGCTCGCTGCGACGCTGCGCGGCGCTCGAGCGAACCTGCTCGCGGCGCACGCGTCGCTCGAAGGCGCCGAAGCCCAGCTGAAGAAGAACATCGTCGAGGCGGAAGGGCCTGACGCGGAGTTCGCGAGACGGGCCTACGAGCGCGCGAAGACGCTGTTCGCGCAGAACCTGATCGCCCAGTCGGCGTTGGACGACGCGCACAACCTCGTGGACATGGCGGACAACCGGAAGCGCGCGGCCGAGTCACAGCTCGCGATCGCCCGGGCCAAGGTCGCCGAAGCGCGCGCGCAGGTGGCGCAGGCGAAAGCCACGGCGGATCGCGCGGCCGAAGACGTCGCGAACGCGACCATCCGCGCGCCAATCCGCGGCACCGTGCTCTCCCGCGACGTCGAGGTCGGCAGCCCGGTATCGTCGATCCTGAACCTGGGCGCCAATGCAACGCTGGTGATGACGCTCGGCGACATCGAGCAGGTGTTCGTGCGCGGCAAGGTGGACGAGGCCGACATCGGCCGCGTGCGGCTCGGTCAGCAGGCGCGCATCCGCGTGGAAACGTTCAAGGACAAGACCTTCAACGGCCGCGTCACGCAGATCTCGCCGATGGGCGTCGAGAAGGACAACGTCACCAACTTCGAGGTGCGCGTCTCGATCGACAATCCGGGCAAAGAGCTCAAGGCGAACATGACCGCCAACGCCGAGATCGTCCTCGAAGAGCATGCGAACGCGCTCATCGTGCCGGAAGCGGCGGTCACCTACGACGCGCAGAAGAACGCGTTCGTCGAAGTCGTCGCGCCGGGCACCAAGACCGGCCGCAAGAAGATGGCTGTGAAGCTCGGGGTCGGGAACGGCACGAAGATTCAGATCCTCGAAGGCGTCAAGCAGGGCGACAGGGTGATCCTGCCCTCCTGACGGGAGTCGGGAGTCGGGAGTCGGGATTCGGGATTCGGGAGTCGGGATTGGGGAGTCGGGATTGGGGATTCGAATCCCGTCCGAATCCCGAGTCCCGAACCCCAAATCCCGTCAGGTGTCACGAATGCGCGAAGCCATCCTTCAATCCATCCAGAACCTGCGCGCCAACAAGCTCCGCAGCTTCCTCACGATGTTCGGCATCCTGTGGGGGATGATCTCGGTCGTCGTGCTGTCGGCGACCGGCGAGGGCTTCCGGCGCGGCAACGACAAGGTGCTGCTCGAGCTCGGCAAGAACATCGGCATCGTCTGGGGCGGCCGCACGAGCCTGCAGGCCGGCGGCGAGCGTGCCGGCCGCCAGATTCAGCTCACGCTGGACGACGCGCGCGCCCTCGCCGCCGAGTCGTCGATGATTGCGATCGTCAGCCCCGAGATCGAGCGCAGCGCCGTCAAGGTGAAAAGCAGCTACAACGCAGCGACCACGCGCGTGACGGGTATCGAACCCCAGTACCAGGCGATCCGCACCATCGAGCTGGAGTACGGCCGCAACTTCGCCTGGCAGGACGAAGAGCAGGTGGCGCGCATCGCCATCGTGGGCTTCGACATGGCCGAACAGCTCTTCGCCAAGCGCAACATCCTCGGGGAAGCCATCACCCTGAACGGCATGCCGTACACGGTGGTGGGGAAGATCCGGAAGAAGAACCAGGACAGCAACTACAGCGGACCGGACAACAACAAGATCTTCGTGCCGTTCGCCGCGATGGCGCGCGACCTTCCGCGCCGCGACGCGGAGCCGAATACGCTGTCGGACATCATCGTCGCGCCGAAGGACTGGGTGGTCGATCGGCTGCCGCAGGTCCTCGACGATCGCGCGGGACGCATCGAGGACGTCGACTGGCCGCTCGAGCAGAACGTTCGCGCAATCCTGGCGCGGCGCCATGGGTTCGATCCCGCCGACAAGCAGGCGATCGCGATGTGGGACACCTCGCTCCAGACGCTGATGTTCGGACGGATGATCGATCACATGAAGCAGTTCTTCACGATCGTCGGTATCGTCACGCTGCTGCTGGGCGGGATCGGCGTGATGAACATCATGCTGGTGGCGGTCAAGGAGCGGACGCGCGAAATCGGCGTGCGCAAGGCGCTCGGTGCGACCACGTCCGCCATCCAACGGCAGTTCTTCCTCGAAGGCCTCTTCCTCACGCTGCTGAGCGGCGGCGCCGGGATGCTGCTCGCGCTCGGTCTCTGCCGCCTCGTCAACATGGCGCCGATGCCCGAGCGGTTCTCCGGGATGATCCTCTCGTGGCCGGCAGGGTTGACGGCGCTGGCGACGCTCGTGGCGATCGGCATTGCGACGTCGACCTATCCGGCCCGCCGGGCGGCGGAGCTGCCGCCGGTCGAGGCGCTTCGGTTCGAGATGTGATCATGGACGCTGCGCCGCCCTCTGTGTCCTTTGTGCCCTTTGTGTCCCTTGTGTGTGATCGGCCGCGGCGTTGGCTCGCGATGTCGCGCGAGATCGTTCGCGAGGCCTGCTTCAGCCTGTATCACCACCGCTTCCGCGCCGCGCTGTCGATGCTCGGCATTTCATGGGGCATCATCTCTGTCGTCGTGCTGCTGTCCTACGGCGACGGCTTCCGTGAAGCGCTCGACGCGGGCTTCCGCGGCGCGTTCTCGGACGGCACCGTTATCGCGTGGCCCGGCCAGACGAGCCTGCAGGCGGGTGGTGAACGCGCCGGCAAACGCGTGCGCGTGACGGCGGACGACGTGCTCGCGATCGGCGAGCTGCCGCTCGTCAAGAACGTCAGCCCGGAATTCATGCAGGAGTTCCCGGTGGTCTACGGGAACAGGCAATCGAGTCATCTGATTCGTGGCGTCGCTGCGTCGTACGGCACCATGCGGGCCGAGAGGCCGCAGGCCGGCGGGCGGTTTCTCGACGAAGAGGACGTACGGCTGCGGCGGCGCGTCGCGTTCATCGGCACCGAGGTGCAACTGAAGCTGTTTGGCGGCATTCCTCCGGTCGGCGAAACCATCCGTGTCGGCGGACAGAGGTTCGAAATCGTCGGCGTGATGGAGGAGAAGGTCCAGCTGTCGAACTACAACCAGCCGGACAAGTACTGCATCTTCATCCCGTGGACGACGCTGGGCGGGCTCTCGGACAATCGATACGTCGCCACCTTCGTCTGGCAGGCGGTGTCGCCGATGCTCGAGCCCAAGGCGATCCGACAAGTGCGTGAGTTCCTGGCGAAGCGGTATCGCTACAACGCCACCGACACGCGCGCCGTGAACATGCACGGCTCCGAAGAAAACCAGCAGGTCGTCGGCGGCATCGTCATGGGTCTGAAGATGGTGCTCACGTTCATCGGCGTGCTGACGCTGGCGATCGGCGGCGTCGGGATCATGAACATCATGTTCGTGAACGTGCAGGAGCGGACGCGCGAGATTGGCGTCCGCAAGGCGCTCGGCGCGACGCGCCGCGAGATCCTGCTGCAGTTCCTGCTCGAAGGGCTGGCGACGACCTTCGCTGGCGGCATCGTCGGCATCGCCGTCTCGTGGGGGCTCGTGTGGCTGCTCAGCCCGCGTCCGTTCCTCGCCGAACTGCTGGACGATGCCGGCCGCGTCACCGACATTCATCTCGTGCTGTCGATGCCGCTCATCGCGATCACGACGACGATCCTGATGATTGTCGGGCTCGTCGCGGGGCTGCTGCCGGCGCTCAAGGCCTCGCGGCTCGACCCGATCGAAGCGCTCCGATACGAATAGGTGTCAAATAGCAACCCGTGGTGAAACTAGGTGGTGTCCGGCTTCAGCCGGACCACGCGTCGATTCGCGCCTGATTCTAGGTCCGCCTGAAGGCGGACACCACGTGAGGACAGTTTCACCACAGCCTGATAGGGTGTCTGACACCGTTCTCTTGTCAACCCCGGGCGCACGGCAGCCATCCAAGGACGACGATGGGTCACATCGGCTTCGACCTGCGCGACGCGCTGAAGTCCCTTCGCCGGGATCCCTCGTACGCGGCGACGGTCATCCTGACGCTGGCGCTCACGATCGGCGCTACCACCGCCGTCTTTTCCATTGTCAACGGCGTGCTGCTCGAGCCGCTCGCCTACCGCGAATCGCATCGCCTCGTCGCGGTGCGTGAAATCTGGCGCCAGTTCAGCGGCCAGCTTGAAGTGAACGAGCAGCACTTCGAGTACTGGCGTGAGCACGCGGCATCGTTCGAGTCACTCGCACAATACATCCCGCTACCTGCGAATCTCACCGGCAGCGGCGAGGCTGCGCAGATCACCATCGTCCGCGCCAGCGGGTCGCTGTTCGACGTGCTGCAGGTGACAGCGTCGATCGGCCGCACGCTGACGCCGGACGACGAGCGGGAAGATCGGCCGCGGACGGCGGTGATCACCGATTCGCTGTGGCGCCAGCGCTTCGGCGCAGACCCGACGGTGGTCGGGCGATCGATCGCGCTCGACGGCACACCGCACACGGTCGTTGGCGTGCTGCCAGGAGATTTCAGGCTTCCACGCGGCGGGCAGCTGACCGCGAAGGTCGACGGGTTCGTCGCGATCCGGATGGCGTCCGAGCGCGTCGGATGGGTCGGCGACCATAACAACGACGCGATCGGCCGGCTGAAGCCGGGCGTGACGCCCGATGAGGCGCGCGCGGAGCTCGACGTGCTGCAGACCGAGGTCAGCGCGATTGCGACCGAACAGGCGCACGAACCGGTCACGCTGGCGAGCGCGGTCACGCCGCTGGCCGAGTCGGTGGTCGGCCGGTCGCGGCGTGGTCTGCTGCTGCTGCTCGCCGCGATCGGGGCGGTGCTGCTTATCGCGTGCTCGAACCTCGCGAACCTCGGCCTCACCCGGACGATCGGGCGGCTGCGCGAGGCGGCGATTCGATCGGCGCTCGGAGCGAGCGGCGCACGGCTCGTCTGGCGCGCGGTGCTGGAGCAGATGCTGCTGTCGGCGACCGGCGGTGCGATCGGCATCTGGGTGGCGTGGGCCACGCTCGCGCTGTTCGTGCGCACGGCACCGGTCGATCTCCCGCGCGTGAACGAGGTGACGCTGGATGCGCGCGTCCTCGCGTTCGCCGCCGCGGTGTCGATCGTCGCCGGCCTGCTCGTCGCGATGCTCCCGGCGTGGCGAATCGCAGGAGGCGACGTGCAGGCCGCGCTGCGCGCCGGCGGCGCCGGCACGACCAGCGATCGCGGCGGACTGCGCACGCGGGCCGTGCTGCTCGCGCTGCAGGTGGCGCTGTCGGTGACGCTGCTCGTCGTCACCGCGCTGTTGAGCGTGAGCTTCACGCGGCTCCTGAACGTGGACCGCGGCTTCAGCGCCGAGCGCGTGCTGGCGGTCGACATCGCGCTGCCGGCGAACCGCTACGCCGAGGAGCCGGCACGGCTCGCGGCGTACGACCGGATGCTGGCCGCCATCCATGCCCTGCCCGGCGTCGAGGGCGCCACCACCACGTCGATGCTGCCGCTCTCCGGGCAAGGCCAGGTGAACTTCATCGCGGCCGACGGCGACATACGCCCGAGGTCCGAGCTGCCGACCGCCAACTTCCGCTTCGTGGCGCCCGACTATTTCCGCACGCTCGGCATCGCCGTCCGGCGCGGCCGATCGTTCACCGACGCGGAGCGCGCGCCGGATCGGCCGGCGCCGGCGCTCGTCTCGGAGCCGACAGCAGCGCGGCTGTGGCCGGGCCAGGATCCGGTCGGCAAGCGGTTCAGCCGCGGAAATCAGGATGAGCAGGGCTTCGAAGTCGTTGGCGTCGTCGCCGACGCGCGGCTGACCTCGATCGAGCGCACGCCGCCGCTGATGGTGTACGTGCCGTACTGGTGGCGCAGCCGGCCGTCCACGTCGCTCCTGATCAAAACGCAGGGCGATCCGGCCGCGCTGATGCCCGCCATCCGCCGCATCGTGCGCGAAATCGATCCGGAGATCGCGATCGGACAATCGCGTCCGCTGGAGCGGCTCGTCGACGCGGCCGTCGCGGGACGCCGCTACCAGATGCAGCTGTTCCTGGCGTTCGGCGCCGTCGCGCTCGTGATTGCGACCGTCGGCGTCTATGCGGTCACGTCGCACGGCGTTTCGCGCCGCCGGCGCGAGATGAACATTCGCGTGGCCCTCGGCGCGCGCGCGTCGCAGGTGTTCGCCATGGTCGTGCGGCAAAGCAGCCTGCCTGTTGCCGTCGGTGTGGTGATCGGCGCCGCCGGCGCCCTTGCGACGGGCGGGATCGTCGCCAGCCTGCTGTACGACGTCCGGGCGCGCGACCCGCTCGTGCTCGCCGCCGTCAGCGTATTCGTCGGCGCCGTCGGGATCGCGACGTGCGCGATCGCCGCGCGTCAGGGGATGGCGATCAATCCAGCGTCAGCGCTCCGCGAAGAGTAGTGCAGCGCGGGCAGCCCTGAAGGGCTGCGCTACACGTCGCCAGGCGGTCGCCAGGCGTCGTGGTCGGCCCCGGTAGCGCAGGCCTTCAGGCCTGCCGTCGGACGGCGCGGATGATCGAGTCGGCGGATCGGTCGATGTCCTCTTCCGTCGTCGACCAGTTCGAGACCGAGATCCGCATCGCGTCCATGCCGTGCCAGCGCGTGCTGCCGAGCCAGCAGATGCGCTCCTCCTGCACGAGACGCAAGGCCGCCATCGTCGCCGCGTTGGCGTCGCCGCCGGGCGGGACGACGCGCACCAGCACCTGATTCAGGACGACGTCGTTGAGAATCTCAATCGCCGGCTCCTGACGCAGACGATGCGCGAAGCGCCGCGCCAGGCGGCAGCAACGGTCCACGAGCTCCGCCACGCCACTGCGGCCGAGCGAGCGCAGCGCCGCGTACACCGCGAAACCGCGCGCGCGGCGCGACGACTCCGGCGTCCAGTCCATCGGCTCGCGCGGTTCATCCGGCGACCGCACGAGATACGCGGCGCCCAGGCTCATCGCCGCCCGATGCGCGGCGGGATGCGCGACGAACACGAGGCCCGAGTCGTAGGGCACGTTCAGCCACTTGTGCGCGTCGGTGGCCCACGAATCGGCGCGCTCGACGCCCCGGACGTGATGCCGCAACGCCTCGCTGGCCCCGGCCCACAGCCCGAACGCGCCGTCCACGTGCAGCCAGGCGCGGTGACCTCTGGTGAGGTCGGCGATCGCGTCGAGCGGATCGAACGCACCAGTGTTCACGTTGCCGGCCTGCGCGCAGACAATCGTCGGAACGCCCTCGTCTGCGAAGGCCGCGGCGAGCGCATCCGGGCGCATCCGGCCCTGCTCGTCGGCGGCCGCACGAACCAGTTGGTTCGAGCCGATGCCGAGCAGCCGCAGCGCGCCGACGACCGACACGTGCACTTCGTCGCCGACGATGACGCGCAGGCGCGGCGCGTCCTGGAAGCCGTCGGCCTCCACATCCCACCCCGCGCGGCGCAGCAGCTCGTGTCGAGCCGCGGCGAGCGCGGTGAAGTTCGCCATGTGGCAGCCGGTGACGAAACCGACGCTGGCGCCAGAGGGCAGTCCGAGCACGTCGAGCAGCCACCCCGCCGCGACTTCTTCGACGACGGCGGCGGCCGGCGACAACACGTACAGGCTCGCGGGCTGATCCCACACGGCCGTCAGCCACTCGGCCGCGACCGTCGCCGGCAGCGCGCCGCCCGTCACGAACCCGAAGTAGCGCGGCCCCGTCGTGGTGACGATGCCGGGCTCGGCGGCGCGCGCGAGCGCGTCAATCACATCAGCGGAGTCGATGGGATTCGCAGGGAGCGCACCGCCCAGCGCGGCGCGCAGCTCGTCGAGGGTCGTCGTTGGCCAGACGGGACGATCGGCGCGCGACGCGATGTACGCGCGCGCGATGTCTAGGGCGTGCGCGAGAGAGTTTTCTGGAGCCACGTCACAATCGCCTGAGTGACCGCCGGGCTGACGTGCTTGTCCGGCAGCGTTGCGTATTCATCGGCCTCACCGGTGGTGGCCGCCACGAGCAGGTGATTCACGCCGGGAACTTTCACCACGTCCACCGGCGCTGCCTTCTTCCGCGCGCGGGCCAGCGTTTCGAGGCGGTCGGCATTCTGCGGCTCGACCTGCGTGTCCTTCTCGCCCTGCACGATCAACAACGGCTGGCGAACGCCCGGCAGGATCTTCGCGGGGTCGGTGGTGAGCAGGCTCTGGAACTCCGCGTTGTCGACCGCACGACGGACGTCGACGGGCAGCTGGTCCAGCCCCTTGCCGGTGATGACGGCTTCGTGAATGCGCTTCTGCGCGTCGACTTTGGCCTGCTTCTCTTCGGCCGTCAGCTTCGAGCGGTTGAGGAGACGCTGCTGCTGCGCGAGGACGATGTCGCCGCCGGTGACGCCGGGGGTATTGACGAGGCCGACGGCGGCGATCCGCTTGTCCTTCGCCGCCAGCAGCGCGACGGACCCGCCCTCGCTGTGGCCGACGACCGCGATGCGCTTCGGGTCAACGTCCTTGCGCTCCGCCAGCATCTTCACGGCGGCGCGCACGTCGTCGGCGTAATCGGCCAGCGTCGCGGACTCGGCGCGGCCGCCGCTCTGACCGATGCCGCGCTTGTCGTAGCGGACCACGATGAATCCCGCATTGGCGAGCGCGTCGGCGATCTGGCCGAGCAGCGGGATGCCGAACGCGAGGCCGTCGCGATCCGTCGGGCCGCTGCCGCCGACCAGCACGACGGCCGGCAGACGCGTGGCGCTCGCCTCGGTTGGTCTCGAGAGCGTGCCGGCCAGCGAGAAGCCGTTGCTCGGAATGTTGACCTTCTCGTCGTTCGGCCGCGAGATGGGCACGCTTCGTGACGAGACCGCAGCGATGTCCTCGCGCACGACGTCGAGCGATTGCGCGGGCACGCTGAAGCGGATCATCCGGCTGGCGTCGTCGGTCCAGAGATCCGCGTCGATCTGCGCGCCCGGCAGGATCAGCGTGATGTGCGTGCGCCGCGCGTTCACCAGCCGCGCCGTCGTTTGAATCTGTTCTGCGAACGACTCGCCGACTCGCATGCTGAACGACGACTGCGGCACGAGGTAAGCGGGAATGTCGCTGCCGGCCTCCGCGGTCTTGAGGCGCACGGCCAGCGCTTCGTAGGGGCCGAAGAAACTATTCGACAGGATCAGCAGGGCGCTGCCGTCGACGGTGTCCGTCTTCTGAGTCGTCTGACCCGCTGCGACCACGTCGCTCTTCGCGGTCGTGCCGTCGACGAGGGTCCGCACCGTCTGTGCCTGGCCTCGGACCGAGCCGTCGAGCGTGAGCTCGAGCGGCCGCCAGTCCGCCGTGTAGCGGACCTCAATCCGCCGCGCGATGACGTCGAGCGGCGCGCCCAGCCGTCCGGAGCTGACGATCGTCCAGCCGACGGCGCTGCGCGTGACCGCGATCTGCTCCGTCCCGATCGGCACCCCGCGCAGGAAGATCGTGAAGCTCGCCGCGCCCGCCTGCTGAAGCGCGGGCGGCGGTGGGGGCTGCCCGGCCGACGCGGCGATCGGCAGGGCGATCGCCAGCGCGGTGCACGCCGCGCGGATAGAATGGCACGAGAGCATGTCCCAGCATAACACCATGATTCCAAAGGTTTCCGCCGACGCGTACGACGCCGCACGCCATCGATCGGCGTTCATCGATCGGTCGGGCCGCGGGCGGATCGTCGTGTCCGGTGCGGACCGCGCGTCGTACCTGCAAGGCCTCCTGACCAACGACATCATCGCCGTGAAGGCGGGGCAGGGCTGCTACGCAGCCTACCTGACGGCGCAGGGCCGCATGATTGCGGACCTGCACGTTTACGAGCTCGGCGACGTCCTGCTGCTGACGATGGCCGGGGACGTCAAGGACGGCGTGCTCGCCAAGCTCGACCAGTTCATCTTCGCGGAAGACGTGCAGCTCGGCGACGTCACCGGGACGTTCGCGCAGATTGCGGTGATCGGTCCCGACGCAGCGCACGTCGTGGCCGCGGTCGTCGCCGACGTCTCGGCCGATGCGCTGCGCGAGCTGCCGGAACACGGCAACATGCGCGTGTCGTGGGACGGCAGTCCGGCGATCGTCGCGCGCGTGACGGACACGGGAGAGCCCGGGTACGACGTGTTCGTGGAGCGCGCGCGGGCGGAGGCGCTGAAGACGGCGCTCGCGGCGGCCGGGGCGGTCGAGGCCGGCGAGGCCACGGCCGAGGCGCTCCGCATCGAGTCCGGTGTACCGCTGTTTCGTCGGGACATGGACGAAGAGACGATTCCGCTCGAGGCCGGGATCGAGTCGCGCGCGATCAGCTTCACGAAAGGCTGCTACGTCGGCCAGGAGGTCGTGATCCGCGTGCTGCACCGAGGTCATGGACGGGTCGCGAAGAAGCTCGTCGGCCTGACGTGCGACGGCGAGCAGGCGCCGTCGCCCGGCGCGGTGGTTCAGAGCGGCGAGCGCGAAGTCGGACACGTCACGAGCAGCACGATCTCGCCGGCCGTGACGCGGCCGATCGCGCTCGCATACGTGCACCGTGATTTCCTCGAGCCGGGCACGAAGCTGACCGTCGGCGAGCAGAGCGCCGAGGTCACGGCGCTGCCGTTCGTTTCGAAGCAGGCCTGAAGGCCTGCACTACACCTGCGCTACACCTGGTCTGAGGGCCTTGAATTTGTAGCGCAGGCCTTCAGGCCTGCCTCAGGATCCGAATCAGCTCCGCGTCGGCCGGAGGAAACCGCAGCGTCGCGAGCTCGTCGCGGCGGACCCAGCGCATCTCCTGACCGATTTGAGGCCGCGGTTCTCCCAGCAGCTCACACCGGAAGAAATGCAGCTCGACGCGCCGCTCCGGATACGCGTGGGTGGTCGTGAAAACTTCCCCGCCGATTCGCGCGGCCACGTCCAGCTCTTCGCGGAGCTCGCGCTCGAGACTGGCCGCGAGCGATTCCCCCGGGTCGCATTTGCCGCCGGGAAACTCCCAGTAGCCTTCGAGGTGGACCCCCGTCTGCCGTCTCGTGACGAGGAACGAGCCGTCGCGCTCGACGACCGCCGCGGTCACGACGATGGCCGTCATCTATCGGAGGTGAACGGATACGCGCGGCAGCCCTTCGCCATCGGGCACACCGGGCACTTGGGATGCCTGGCGACGCAGATCATCGCGCCGAAATCCATCAGCGCCTGGTTGAAGTCGAAAGTGTCGCGCATCGGCACGAGCGTCTCCGCGAGCGTCCAGAGATGACGCTTCATCGCGTGGCTCTTCCGGTCGCCCCTGGCGACGAAGACGCGGAAGAGGACGCGCGCGACGTTCGTGTCGAGAATGGCCGCGCGCTCGCGGAACGCGAAGCTGCGGATCGCGCCGGCGGTGTAGGCGCCGATGCCCTTGAACGAGAGCAGCGTTGCCTCGTCGGAGGGCAGCGCGCCGCCGTACTTCGCGACCGATTCGCGCGCGATCGACTGCAGACGCCGGGGCCTGATGTTGTAACCCAGCGGATACCACGCTTCGGCGACTTCCTTCTCGGGCGCTGCCGCGAGCACTTCCATCGACGGATACTTGTTGAGCCACTCGGCGTACTTCGGCAGGACGCGGTCCACCTGCGTCTGCTGGAGCATGATCTCGGAGACCAGGATGTGATACGGGTCGTCGGTCTTCCGCCAGGGCAGATCGCGGCCGTGACGGCGGTACCACGTCAACAGGCGTTGCCGGAATCGCCGGCGATCGGCCGGGATCGGAATCCTCAGCGCGCGTGCCTTCTTCTTAGCGGGCATTACTGGGCATTTCGTATAATTCGTCCGTGAAAATCTACACGCGCACCGGCGACACCGGCGAGACGTCGCTCTTGGACGGCACACGGGCTCGAAAAGACGACGCGCGCGTGGACGCCTACGGCGAAGTTGACGAGCTCAACGCCTGGCTCGGCCTTGCCCGCGCGTCCCGGCTCGACCCGGAGCTCGACGGCGAGCTGGTCCAGATCCAGCGCGACCTGTTTGCCGTCGGCGCCCAGCTCGCCGACCCCGAGGACAGGCTGGCCCCACGCGTGACCAAGGCGGTCGTCGGCGACGGCGACGTCGTGCGCCTCGAGCAGTTCATCGATCGGCTCGACGAGGAGCTCACGCCGCTTCGCCGGTTCATTCTCGCGGGCGGCACGCCGGCCGGCGCCGCGCTCCACGTGGCGCGGACGGTCTGCCGCCGCGCCGAGCGCCGGATGGTCGCGCTCGATCCGCCGATCG